>Ga0074045_10000399_pt1 | contig 42887 bp, 34 predicted proteins | sample BogForMeECP23OM2_FD_94442 | JGI IMG/M metagenome (GOLD analysis project Ga0074045, IMG submission 94442) | Bog forest soil microbial communities from Calvert Island, British Columbia, Canada - Bog Forest MetaG ECP23OM2 | ecosystem: Environmental > Terrestrial > Soil > Wetlands ...
ACACTGGGACCCGCCCCGCGTGGATACTCCCATTCCGTCTCTCTCCGCAACGCCGCCGTGCGCGCTTCCCGATGTCCTGAAACAGGCCGGGCAACGCACCGCAGAGCTAGTCGATCATCTTCAAAACTTTATAGCGCACGAGCGCGTTCGTTACGAACAAACAAGCTCGCAGGTCACGCCCGGGATGTTGGCCACAGGCCTTGGCATCCAGGAGGTTGCGCCAAGAGAGATATCTGCCGCCGCGAAGTTCGACTACATCGTGGACTTTGGAGAAAAATCGGGCGCGTTTCGGGTTCATGAAACCCGCACGCCCCTTGCGGGAACAAATGATGAACACCTCAACGCCGTTTTAGACCAAGGGGTGCCGGTGCTGGCCCTGATTTTCTCTCCCGCGCTGCGAGACGACTATGAAATGCGGTGCGAGGGCGCCACAGAGTGGAGAGACCATCGCGCTTGGCTCGTTCACTTTCAACAGAGAAGGGATAAGCCACCCCGCACGACGAAGATGGAAACACCAACGAAAATCTACCCGGTGAGTATCAAGGGCCGCGCCTGGATCGCGGCAGGCTCCGGCCAGGTCTTGCACCTGGAAACGAATCTGATGGAGAGAGTTCCCATGATTGAGCTGGAAGAGAATGCTTACTCTGTGGACTATGCTCCGGTAAAATTCCCGTCGCAAGATGTCGAAGTCTGGCTGCCTCAATTTGTCCTCGGGTACACGCATTATGCCAATCAGCGGATCGTCACGGAGCACACTTTTACTGATTTCCAGCTTTTTTCCGTGCAAACGCGAATGATAATTCAGAAGCCCAAGCAGCCGTGATCGACTCTTTCTCCGCTTCTCCACGTCCGGCGACGCTCAGTACAATCATATTTCGAGTTAACCTTGGTAATCGTCCATGTGGGTACTGGGACGACAGATGCTCGCGCATGGTTTTTTCTCTACTGCTGTTTCCTAGATACGCTGAATCACAAATATGCAGTTGACCTGTTCTTTATCGCCGCCGAGAATGCCTTGTCGCGATTTGTTGTGCAAGAATTTCTTCGGTGTCACTGAGGTTTAGAGCCAATGACACTCCAAGAGCCCGGCGCAAACCGGGCTCTATATTTTTATACGGGCTATTGGGCAGAAGGCTTATGGCCTACACGCTTGAGGTCGATCTTTCGCCTCTGGCGGGGCACCCTGCGTTTTCCGTCCAGGTGGGACGCGACGCGCAAGGAGCTTCGGTTGCTACGAGCTGAGTCGAAACGTAATAGTGACAAGCAGCTCCACTGCAACCGGTTGATCATTCAAATAGGTCGGCTCGTATCTCCACTTCGCGAGCGCATCGAGCGCCGCCTTGTAAAGCAACGCGGGGCCGGATACGACTTTCATGTCCTGAACGTTTCCTTGGTCGTCCAAGATGGCGTCAATCACAACGACACCCTCCACGTGAGTTTGCTTCGCCAAGGCGGGATACTGGGGTTCCACGCGCGTGATGACTTTCGGGGAACGGACGTTGCCTCCAACTCGAACAGGCGCTTTTGGCCTGATTTCTGAGGGCGGAGGGGGTGCCTTGGGAACCATGGAGGTAACCCCACCAATCACGCCACCGATTACACCACCCATGGTGCCTCCAGGAACTCCTCCAGGCACACCACCGGCGACGCCTCCGGCAAAATCGGCTTCGGGAATTGGCGCCTCCTTGATGATGGCGACTTGTCTTGGCACAACGGTCGGAGCAACCAACTTGCCGGCCTCTTGGAATACGCGGTGGACTTGTCTCACCGGCGCAACGGCTGCAGCTGGAGCTGGCGGAGGCGGGGGTGGCGGGGGAGCGAGGAGAAATGTTGTTTCAAACCGCTTCAAATTGATGGTGTCAGTAAAATAGAGTCCTGCAAAAACCGGTGCCACTAGAATGGATGTATTGACCAGCAAGGCAATCAGAAAATCGAATGGTCGAGAACGGCGGCCCATGCGATTGCACTCCAGCATTGACGAGCGAAACGTGAGTTCCACCGGTTTCGATCGATAGGAAGCCTGCTCTCCAAGTTCGTGTGTGCCGCGCGGCTTGCAATCAGACTCGGATGTGCTTTGTTTCGCCTTGCTCACAACTGGCTCAGCGGGTACTTGGGTACAAACGGACGGATTCATTCTGCTACCTCCATCGCCACTCGCCGGGAGACGCGGTCGTTAAGGCGCACAGGAACGGTGCTGCCCACACCCTGTCGCGAGTGGTTCTCGGCCCGCACTTTTCAACGTTCCTTAACCCGCAGGCTAAGTGACTACGGCGGAAACGGGCGCGATCCAAAACCGAAGCTCAACCATTAAGACAGCACTTCGACGTCCAACTTCGCGGCTTCGAGAAGATTGATAAATCCTTAAAATTAAAGGCCTTAGTGTCGCTGCTTTTGAATAGAAGCCCGGTGCCCTGACCTGATTCGGGCATTGCCGAAATCGAGGCAAGCGCGTTCGCCATATGGCAAGAACTTCGACAGTAACTCACGAACCCGGTTGGCGTTATTTATTCGTGTGCAGGTACATCTGCCTTGTCGCGGAGTGTAAGTAGATGGTTGTGGGCGAATATCTAATTTCTTGCGAGATACGGCTCATCGTGATGTTCTCGAGACCGTCTCTTAACAGTTCGGTAGCGGCGTTCAGAATCTGACGAATTGCCTCTGCCTCGACTCGCGTTGTCGTTCCATCACGACCTGCTCATTGTGCGCGTCTATCACAGACATATGGACGATTCCCGATGCCCGAAGCCAAACCACGGAACTAGCGAACTTCGATGATAACCAGGGACACGTCGTCGGCGAGGGAACCGTGCCTCCAGGTAGCCACGCCGTCGAGGATTGCCTGCCTCATTTCGGGAAGTTCTCGTTTGGATGATTGGCGGACCAACTCTCCAAGGCCTTCGACGCCCAGCATATCGTCGCGATCATTAAAGACCTCGACGAGTCCGTCGGTGTAGAGAACCAGACGGTCGCCAGGCTCGAGATCAATTTCGTCAGCGGACTCCGACGGCGCCGTCTCGGCCAAACAACCGAGAATGCCGTTTTTCGAATGGAGCAGGCGGAGACCGTGCTTTGAAACGAGTATTGCTGGCGGATGCCCTGCGGCAGCAAAGGTCGCGCGGCGTCCACGCAGACTCAAACGAACTGCAACCATGGTGAAGTAGAAGCCCTCTGTTGCGATGCGCTCGAATACGAAGTCGTGAAGGTGCCGCAGCAAGGTATCTGGTCTCGGCTCGCGTTTGAGCTGATGCAGTGTTTCGGAGTAAATGCGGTTGGCCAGGAGTGCCGAACCGATGCCATGGCCCGACACGTCGCACATGAGGATGGTCAGAACCTCGTCGCTGTGTGGAAAAACCACGCCGAAATCACCGCCAATGGTGCGCGCGGGACAATAGTAGGTCGCGACCGAGACATCGTTCCACACCAGGCGTTGTGGCGCGAGCGATTGTTGAACACGAGCAGCGAGTGAGAGTTCGGCCTCAATTTCCATCTGCCGCGTTTCGAGTTGGACGTTGGATTGGCGAAGTTGCTCCTCGACGCGTTTCTGTGCGCTGATATCGGTGACGATAAGTAGGACATATTCCTTTCCATCCGGCCCTTGAATCATTCGCCCGCTGAAGATCGCAGGGATCTTCTCTCCATCTTTGCAAGGCACGTAGAACTCATTGCGATGGCGACCGTAGCGGTAGCCTGATTCATACTGTCGCTTAATGTACGGAATATCTGTCGCCGGGAAGATTGCAGCGGGTGTTCGGCCTTCGATCTCCCCACGCTCGTACTGTCCCATGCGGATCACCGCTTCGTTGGCGAATACTATACGAAACTGATCATCGACAACGACCACTCCCTCGTTGAGCTCTTCCAAGACGTTTTTCGTCTGGCGCAGCCAATCCGGAGTTTGGAGGTTCGCATCAGGCATTGCTTTCACCTACCAGCGCAGAGGGGAGAGTAACGAGAATCCCACGCCCCCTAGCCGTTCCGGCCCTAAACAGATCAAATAACCCAGGAAACCCGAATGGACGGTTACTCTACCGGTGTGAAGCTCTATCAGAACGATAATCACAATCACAAGTGATAGTGCGACAAGCAGTATGCAAGTATTCCAATTGATCTGAATTCTCCATCGATCATGTGGCTTAGGGAGTCTTATGGAACACATGACAAAGTCCTCCCGCCTCGGCGAGTTGCGCAGACAAGTGGATCTCTCCGGCCCATTTGATTAGCTGCAAATCCAAACAAAAATCGAATACAGCACGGGCACAAGCAGCAGCGTGTTCGCGCCATTCGACCCGGCAAGTCGCCAGGTGAACTGCGCGCAATGCGAATTGCTTCCTGGGCGTCATCACAGTTGCCAGCCCCCACCGAGGTTTCTGTAAATGTCGACGAGTCCCAAGAGCTCATTCAATTGAGCCTGTGCCAGGCCCAGTTCGGCGTCGAAAGCATTCGTTTCATTGGTGAGCACCTCCAGGTAGTTGGTGGAGCCACCGCGGTAGCGCAACTCGGAAAGCCGGGCGGCATCTTGGGCCGCAAACACGAGCTCCTCCTGATGCTCCCGGTACTCACGACTTTTCTGATATCCAACCAGCGAGTCCGATACTCCCCGAAAAGCCTCCTGAATCGTCTGTTGATAATTCAGCACCAATTCCTGTTGGTGTGCCTCCGCCAGCTTGACGCCAGATCGAATTCTGCCCCCAGCGAAAATCGGTTGCGTGAGGCTGCCTCCGAAGGTCCACAGACCGGCCGGGCCGCTGAACAGATTCGTCAGCGCGGAGCTTTGGAATCCGGCGTTTGCCGTCAGAGCAATGTCCGGAAAGTACGCTGCTTTGGCTACTCCTATTTGAGCGTTGGCCGCCATCAACTGCCCTTCAGCCGCACGGATATCGGGCCGCCGCTCCAGTAAACGGGAGGGGATTCCTGCGGGAACGTCCGGCAAGTGGGGCTGCTCGGTCAGCTTCATTCCACGTGCAATCGGACCAGGATTGTTACCCAGCAGCGTGCTGATGAAATTCTCCTGCTGCTGGATACGTCGCTCGAGGTCAGGAACCGTTTCAGCAGCCACGGCGACTAACTGTTCTGCTTGTCGGACGTCGAGCAAGGTTCCGGCGCCGCCGTCTGACAGCCTGCGAGTGAGTTGTAGCGACTCCTGGCGCGAACTGAGAGTGCGCTGCGCGATTTCAAGCTGAAGGTCATACGCGCGAAGCTGGAAATAAGCAGCGGCAACCTCGCTCACCAGGGTGTTGATGACGGCCCGGCGCCCCCATTCTGTCGCAAGTAAATTTGCCCGCGCGGATTCGGTAGCCCGGCGGTATTTGCCCCAGAAGTCGAGCTCCCAGGCCATGGAAGCGCCCACTGAGGTCGCGTTTGTTTCGTATGCCTGGTTAATAGGTTTCTGGTTTGCGACACGCTGGTTGACGGCGGCCGCGCCAGCATTGATCGTTGGCAACTGGTCAGCCCTGGTGATGCCTAACTGCGCTTGTGCTTCGAGGATTCTGGTCGCCGCAATGCGAACGTCGTAATTCTGCTGGAGGGCGGTGCGGATCAATTGCTGAAGCTGCGGATCCTGAAACACCTCCCACCATTTCTGATCACCGAAGGATGGCTCAGAAGAAGCTGACGTTTGCTGCGCCGAATTGTTTGAAGGCTGCAAACTCTGCGGCGACGGAGTCTCAGCAGGGTTCGGCGCGTGTGGCGAAGGACTCTGCTGCGATGGCGCGGCTTCCTGCGGCTGCGCTCCGCGAAACGTGCCCGGGACGTCAACCTTCGGTCGTTTGTAATTGGGTCCGACGGTGCATCCGCCCGTGAAGACCGTCAAGATGAGCAGAACGATTGCCTTCTTCACGTTAGTCGGCCTCCACGGGATGCGGTTGGGCAACATCTGCGGGGCTATGCACATGGCCCTTGCGAATACTCGCGATCCGCTCCACGAGCACATACAGCGCCGGGATGATGAAGATGGCGAGCAGGGTGGCAGCCAACATACCGCCGATCACGGTCGTTCCCATGATCTGGCGACCTACCGAACCAGCACCGGTGGCAACAAACAAGGGCACGCAACCGAGAATGAAGGCCAGAGAAGTCATCAGGATTGGCCGAAGCCTCAGCCTGGCTCCTTCCAGTGCGGCGTCGACCAGTGGCCTGCCTTTTTCGTATTCGCTCTTCGCGAATTCCACGATCAGAATTGCGTTCTTGGCTGCCAGGCCGATCAACATCACGAGTCCGATCTGCGAGTAGACATCGTTTTCGATTTGCACCATGAAGGCCGGGAAGATAAGCCCGAGCACGGTACGGCGTAGCCACAACAACCCGAACGCGCCGAACACCGCGACCGGCGTGCTCAGCAATACACCAAACGGCAGTGACCAACTTTCATAGAGTGCCGCCAGGATGAGAAACACGAACAAGAGCGAGATGCCGAAGACAGCCCACGATGGCAGCCCCTCGCGCGCTTTCTGTTCCTGGCGGGACATGCCCATGTAATCGAAACCCATTTCCGGCGGCATCGTTTGATGGAAGACCTCTTCCAGCGCCGCTGTGGCCTGGTCGGAACTGTAGCTTGGCGCAGCACTGCCGATAATCTGCGCTGATGAATATTCGTTGAAGCGCATCTTGAATTCCGGCCCGTAGCGCGACTCGAATCGAGTCAGCGCCGACAGCGGCACCATCTGCCCTCGGTTATTGCGAACATAGAACTGTCCGACGTTATCGAGGTTGGCGCGATATGGCGCTTCAGCCTCCACATACACCTGCCATGTACGGCCGAATTCGTTGAAGTAATTGACGAACTGCCCGCCCATGAAAGTCTGAAGAGTGCTATAGACGTCGCTGAGATTGACACCCTGCTTTATTGCCTTCTCCTTGTCCACATACACGAACTTTTGCGGCACGCTCGGTATGTACGTCGTGGTGACCATCCCGATTTCGGGCCGTTTGCGAGCGGCGTCCAGGAACTTGCTGAGGTTGTTCACCAGGAACTCGGACTCTTTTCCGGAGCGGTCTTCCAGCACGAACTGAAATCCGCCGGAGGTGCCGACTCCCTGAATTGCCGGCGGCGAGAAGGCGAAGACTGTTCCTTGAGGAAGGGTAATGAGTTTCAGGTTCAATCTGGCCTTGATAACCTGATACTGCTCCTCGATTGTTTTGCGGCTTTCCCATGGTTCCAGGGTCACCCAGAAGAACGCGTTATAGCTGGTGCGCGTGAGGCTGAGGAGACTGAATCCGGTAGTGTTGGCGCAGTATTTGACCCCTGGCGTGGATCTCACGACAGCTTCCACTGCTCGGGACGCTTCCGCCGAGGCCTGAATCGAAGAAGCTTCAGGCAGTTGCATTTGGATGTACAGGTAGCCCTGGTCCTCGTCGGGGAGGAAGCTCGACGGCAGCGCTTTCGCAAAGAAGACGCCGGCAACGGCAAAACCCGCGAGTGCCACTACGGCCACGACACTCTTTCGAATCAGGCTGCCCGAGATCCGGAGGTAAAAATTCGTGCCCTTGTTAAACACACGATTGAACCAGCCGAAGAATTTCGCCAGCGGTCCATGAGTCTCTTTCTTGTGCCGGAGCAACACCGCGCCCAGCGCCGGGCTTAAGCTCAAGGCGTTGAACGCGGAAATGATCACGGAGATGGCAATCGTCAACGCAAATTGCTGATAGAGTCGTCCGGTAATCCCGGGGATGAACACCGTGGGCACGAACACCGCCGAGAGTACCAGTGCGATACCAATGACCGGGCCGGTCAGCTCATCCATGGCTTTGCGCGCCGCATCCTTCGGAGCCAGGCCCTCTTCAATGTGTCGCTGTATGCCTTCAACCACGACGATGGCATCGTCCACGACCAGACCAATCGCCAGCACTAGCCCGAACAGCGAGAGCGTATTGACGGAAAAACCGAAGAACGGAAACGCCGCGAACGTGGCCACCAGCGAGACCGGCACGGCTAGCATCGGAATCAAAGTGGCACGCCAGTCTTGCAGGAAGAGGTAGACGACAAGGATGACCAGCACAAAGGCGATCACCAGAGTAATGACGATCTCCTGCATGCCTGCTCTTACGGCATCCGTCGTATCCAGCGTCACCTTGTAATCGATGTCCGCCGGGAACCGCTCCTTCATCTTCACCATGAGCTTGCGAAGGCCTTTGGCCGCTTCGACAGCATTGGAGCCGGGCAATTGGTAGACACCAATGGCTGCGGCGGGCTGACCATTGAGTCGAGCCTGCCAGCCATAGTCCTCCGAGCCCAAGTCCACCGTAGCAACATCCCTGACGCGCACTACTCCACCGTCAGCCCCTTCGCGGACAATGATGTCGCCGAATTCTTCCGGCGTCTTGAGCCGGCCTTGGGCACGTACCGTGTATGTGAATTGCTGGCCTGCTACGCTCGGTTCGCCTCCAACCTGACCGGCCGGATTCACCGTATTCTGTGATTGCACTGCATTGACCACCTCGCTGACGGTGACACCCAATTTCGCCAGTCGATCGGGTTTTACCCACAGGCGCATGGCGTACTGCCCGATGCCATAGACCTGGGTCAGACCGACACCGTAAGAGCGCGCGATCGGATCGGTCAGATTGATGTAGGCGTAGTTCGATAGGAATTCGGCATCGCGAGTGCCCTTTGGTGAATACAGGTCGATCAGCATCATCGGTGAGGTCAAGGATTTCTTCACGTCGATACCGATCTGGTTGACCTCGGGCGGAAGCTGTCCATTCGCCAGTTGCTGGCGTGATTGGGTGAGGAGGAGGTCCATGTTGGGGTCGGTTTTGAGATCAAAATTGACAAGGAGCGCTGTACTCGAGTTGTTTGTCGAGTTCAGCGAGTACATGTAATCCATGTTGTCCACGCCATTGATCTGCTGCTCCATGGGCGTGGCGACGGCTTTCTCCATGGTCTCGGCATCGGCGCCCGGGTATAGTGCCCACACTCGGATTTCGGGGGGAGCAATATTTGGAAATTGGGCGACAGGCAGGTTGGTGATGGTGATCGCACCAACAATGACCATCAGGATCGAGATGACGATGGCGACGATCGGACGGTTAATAAAAAATCTGGACATGGCTCAGCGTGTCTCCGCCTGAATGTTTGCTGGCTTGGGAACGACGGGAGTTCCATCCTTCACCTTCTCCACTCCTTCGACGACGACCTGGTCATCCGGCTTCAAACCATCGTCGATCACCCACATGGTTCCGACCTTCTCGCCTGTTTTTACTGAGCGAATGATGGCCTTGTTGTCGGCACCCACAAGCGCGATCTGGTAACCTCCCTGAAGTTCTTTGACCGCACGCTGCGGCACCAGCAGCGCGCCTTTCTTCGTGCTGGTCCGTATGCGCACACGTCCGTACTGCCCCGGGCGCAGGATATTGCCGGGGTTAGGGAATGCTGCGACGAGGCGAATCGTGCCGGTGTTGGTGTCTACTTGCCGGTCCGTCAGCAGAATCTTGCCTTTGTGTGGATAGACCGTGCCATCGGCCAGGATCAGCTCCGGTGAGCTGTCGAACAGTTCCATTGGCCGCCCGGTGGAGCTGAGGTGTTTCGCGCGCAGATACTCCTGTTCGCTAACAGGAAAGTACACCTTGATGGGATCAACCTGTGAAACGGAAGTCAGCCGAGCCATGGGGGCCATGGGACCCACCAGGTTGCCCATCTGGACTTCGGCGATTCCCGCAATGCCATCTACAAGCGAGGTGACCTTGGTCCAACCGAGATCGAGTTCCGCGCGTTCTACGGCGGCCTCGCCCGACGCGACTGCCGCCTCGGCAGCGAGTTTGGCCTGAATCTCGTTGTCCAACTTCTCCTTTGGGACAGCCTTCTGTGCTGCCAGGGGAGTATCGCGTTCAACGTCGATCGTGCTTTTGCCTAGTTGCGCTTTTGCTTGGGCGAGTTCCCCCTTGGCGCGGTCGAGGGCCGCCTGGAACGGTCTCGGATCAATTTCGAACAGGACTTGGCCTTTGCGGACGACTGCACCTTCCTTATAGTCCTGGCTGATGATGTAGCCTGAAACCTGAGGACGAATTTCGGCGTTTACATAACCGTCGAGTATCGCCACCCACTCACTGTGCACGGCCACATCTTGCTGCACGGGAGGAGCCACGAGCACTTCAGTATCCGGCAGCTTGAATGCGGCGTGGCTACGTGCGCATCCAACGAGGCCCACGGTCGGAGCAACCAGGGCCAAAAGAACAAGCGCGATTTGGATAAGGTACTTAGGCAGCTGACAGAATGGCGCCTCGTTCGATTGTTGCTGTTGAGCCGATGAGACTATCGGCGGTGCAAGCGCAGGTCGAATGAAAACCAGAGAATGTTCGAATCTCATGTTGTCTTTCCGTTTCTTGAGGTTCCCCCGCACTGCAAGGCCTCGAAAAGTCTTGTGACCAATTTTTGTGCGAGACGCTCGATGGGCAGACGATCGAAGTTCGCCAAGCCATCGATCGCAAGCATGGTGAAGCCGTGAGCCAATGCCCACGCGTAAAGAGTAGCGGCCTGCAATTCCGATTTTCGGTTAAGGGTGGGATCGAAAACTCCAATGCGAGCGCCGCGACGGAGAATATTCTCCAAAGCCGCAAACGCAGCTAGCCACGCTTGCAGAACCTCTTCCGGACGCCAGTCCGGGCCGCTCGGCGCCACACTGAACATCAGGCGATAAAGCGCGGGATTCCTAATGCCAAAGCTGACATACGCGTAGCTCATTTTCGTCAACGCTGCGCGAGGATCGGCGATCTTGGCGACGGCAGCCGTCAATTCACTGCGTAGCAGGTCGTGACCAGCCGCGGCTGCGGCATCCAGCAGGTCTCGTTTGTGAGGGAAATGGTTATAGGGCGCGTTGTGGCTCACCCCGGCCCTGCGCGCGACTTCTCGCAGGGAGAAATTCCAGTCTTTGTCTTCCGCCGCGAGCTCAAGCGCGGCTTGAACGAGCGCTCTACGCAAGTCCCCGTGGTGGTAAGTATCCTGGCTGTGTGTCCGAAGTTTTGAGTTGTTCATTGCAGTAATCGTCGGAAGATCTCGTCACCAAGTGTGGGCAGTGCCAATAACTAATGTTGTCGATAGCCACATGCCTGCGTGCTTCAGGGGTGCAGATCAAATGCCAATTCGCAGGTATTCCATGTTGTTGAATCTAGGTGGGTAAGGAAGATTTTTGGGTTGCTGCGGTGCCCATATGCGGGCAAAGTGGCTGGCAGTTCTACCCACGGACGTCTGAGATGCAACTGGTCTGAGGGGGCGAGCTGAGACCAGTTTCGGCAACCCATCCTCCGACGGAGTTGATCATGTCTGTGGAATCATCAAGGAGCAGATTGAAAAACGCAGTTCCGCGAATCCGAGCGACATTCCGAAAGTAGATTCAACCAGGCCACGCCGAGCAAGATTCGACAGCAAGAGCGGATAAACCGTGTGAGCACACAGGAGTAAGCCCAGATCGCCAGGCTCACGTTGCGGCAGTATTTCGGTGCAGCTGTGAGAATGAAAAAACTTGGAGTCGAACGTAATTCCATGTAGTCTCGGAATTACTACTAGGAAATCGGAAACACGGCGATATATGGCAGTCGGGAGCCGGCATTTCGGTGTGCCGAGATGCAATCCCAGGGTTACTCGCCATCTTCAAGCACCGACGTTGCCATTGGCATGATCGCCGCAACTCAACTGAGATGAGGTGTCGCGATGTCAAGCACTGTCCCGCCCATACAAACCGAGGGTGAAGTGGGCAGCAAGGCAGGCCTTCGCAAAACCAGCCACATTGCGGGATCAGATGAGCATCCCGCGCCCACAGGCCCGAGCCGATATCATACGCTTCTCGCGATCTCCAGCGCCCTCGCCAAACAACGAAGTGAAGAAGGAGTTCTGCGAAGCCTCCCAGGATTGTTGTCGAAAGTTGTAGCCTTCGACGTAATTAGTCTGCTTACGTTTCGCAGCCAAGACACTTTGACTCTTCGCGCGCAAGAGTACCTGCGGCCAGGCTTGCCCCTACTTGAGCTTGGAACCGAGATTCCCTATAGGGGCACGCCCATTGAGCGTGTGATTGAGGAGCAGGTCGCGACCTCCATTTCCGACGTAAGCAGAGAATTTTCACCGGAATTGAATGCGCGTTTGAACCGTGGAGGGTTGCAGTCCGGATACATTGCTCCGGTCTCAACGCCGCGCGAGAAACTCGGGGTGCTAATTTTCGGAACCGTCAACAAATCCAGTTTCAGTGCCGAGGATATCGAACTCATGCGTTCGGTAACCCAACACGTCTCGGTGGCCCTCGAAAGTACATTAGCGATGGCCGCCGCCGAGTCGTATCAAACGCAGTTGGCACGGGAGCGGGACCGGCTAAGTCTCCTGTTGGAGATCAACAATCATGTTGTTACGAAGCTGAACATGAACGAGCTGTTTCGTGCCGCGGCAGCATCGCTGCGCAAGTACTTTGCAAATGACTTCACCAGCTTCTGGCTTCTTGACGAGCACTCGAACCGCCTGAAATGCATGGTCATGGACTTTCCCGGAACACGCGGGTACATGGCAGAGGTTGCGGCGGCAGAGATTTCCCAACAAGGCATGGATGAAATGGGAACCCGGGCGAGCAGGACTTTTTCTCTCTCCGAAATTGTGGAATGGGTCCCAGCTCTAGCAGGGGAACTAAAGGCCGAATCCATCGCCATGATCGCGAGCGCTTCTTTGGTTTCCAGAAACGGACCGCTGGGAGCTGTTGTCCTAGGGAGCCGGCGGGAAAACAGCTTCGGGCAAGCTGACCTCGACGTGCTGCGGCAAATCGCCGATCAAATCGCTTTGGCGCTCGATAACGCATTGGCTTGGGGAAGACTCAGCGCGTCCAGGGATAGACTGGAAGACGAACGCGTCTACTTGGAATCGGAAATCAATTCTGAATACAGCTTCGAAGACATCGTTGGAAAAAGCGAGGCTCTGCAAAAGGTACTTTCACAGGTTTCTATTGTCGCTCCGACGGACTCAACGGTGCTCCTGCATGGGGAAACCGGAACCGGCAAGGAATTGATCGCCCGCGCCATTCACAACCTAAGCCCGCGGCGCATGCGCACATTCGTCAGGCTCAACTGCGCGGCTATTCCGTCTGGCTTGGTGGAAAGCGAATTATTCGGTCACGAGAAGGGCGCTTTCACCGGCGCTCTGATGCAGAAAAGAGGCCGATTCGAGTTAGCCGATGGCGGATCCTTGTTTCTGGACGAGATTGGCGACATCACGCTGGATTTGCAGCCGAAGTTGTTGCGCGCTGTCCAAGAGCAGGAATTTGAACGGCTTGGAAGCACGAAAACAATCCACGTCAATGTCAGGGTGATCGCCGCTACGCACCGCGACCTCTGGGGCATGATTCGGGATGGGCAATTTCGAGAGGATCTGTTTTATCGCTTGAACGTTTTCCCCATCGAAGTTCCGCCACTTCGCGAACGACGCGAAGACATTCCCTTGCTAGTAAATTATTTCGTGACCAAGCTGTCGCGGCGCATGCGCAAGTCCATCAAGACGATTCCCAAGCCGGCCCTGGATGCTCTGATGAACTGGTCGTGGCGAGGCAATATTCGCGAGCTGGAGAACTTCATCGAACGCGCGGTTATTCTTTCGCAAGGCGAAGAGTTGAAAGTGCCCGTCGCAGAACTCAAGAGCGCCCAAACGCAGGCAGGCTCTACAGCTACGACGTTGGAAGAGGCGGAACGGAAGACAATCATCGACGCGTTGAAGGACGCCTCGGGTCAGATCTCCGGTCGCGGTGGCGCGGCCGAACGCCTAGGGCTAAAACGCACCACTCTGCAAAACAAGATGAAGCGATTGGGCATCGTGAAAAAAGACTACGGGCGTTGATTGGACACTATAGCGGACGGTGGCAGGTCCCGCGAGTGTCAGAAAATCGGCAGTGTGCGTGCTGCCTGGTGGGCACCGCAAGCTGGTATCCGGTTTGCCACACTCCATCTCCCGCCCCTACAACCCAGAACATTCAATCACTTATGTGGGAAACAAAAACGCCTGAAGATCTGGTCCTCTAATTGCCTTTACGATTGGCGGAAAGCAATTCAATCGTTAGGAGGCCCCATGGCAAGCATGATTACTCCGGCAAACGTAATAACTGACCCGGTGGCCGATGGGGTTCTCGCCGCCGGCTTCAGTGCACACGAATGCGCGTACTGCCGATCGGCAATCGCCCCGGGAGAACGATGGGTACGGGAAAAGATCTATGAACCGTTCGCTTTGAATGCCCCGCGCTATCGCCGATACCACTCCGACCTTTTTGCGGGAGAGGAATTAAGCTGTTGGGAGAAACACGAGATGGAACTGGACCTTGCCCGTACTGCCGGCCGCGCCGCGTGACGAGACTCGCGCATTCCGCGCATGTCTGTTAACCCTTCCGATATAATCCGACGGTTTTGAAGCTTAAACGAACAGCACTGCGTCTTGCCTGGCAGGGTTACTGCCTCACAGTCAGCACAGGGCATCCAGCGCCGCACACGACTTCATACGCCGTTGCCCACGGCATGTGAGAAACCGGATTAATGAGCGATGGGCGGCGCAAGCCCAGAATGATCAAGTCTGCTCCCTTATTCAAAGCAATCTGCAAAATCTTTTCGCTTGGTATACCGAACTGGACAGCGAATTCAAACTCGACTGGCACCTCCGGGTCACGGGGCACTAATTGATCGAGCTGTCGCACGCAAGCCATCCGCGCATTCTCTCGCATTAAGACGACCTCGGACGCGCTATACCACCCGGGAATTTGCGGTATGGGGGGCGCTGGAATTACATGCACAACAATCAGTCTCGCTTTGGTTCGACCAGCAAAGGAAACAGCGAGTGGTAATGCACCGAGAGAAGCCTCGCTGAAGTCTGTGGCAAACACACAGGTCCGAGTTTCGCTCGTAAACTCGATAAGGTCCTCCCGATAGGAGTGCGGCCCAACCGTCAGAACAGGGCAGTCGGCCTGTCGAAAAATTTCTTCGGCGACGGAGCCGAGAAATACTTTTTCAAAGCCGCGCCGGCCGTGCGTTCCGACTACCACCAGATCGATTTGTTTTTCGGAGATTACTGCTCGCAGTTCTTCGCAAACGCGACCAAGCCGGATGGCGAATTCATGATCTAAGCCGTTCAGCGATCCATCGTGCAGCAAGTCACGCTGGAGCTGTTGCATGTCCTGGGAGGCCCCGTCACAGCCGAGTTGAAGGGCGTCCGGTCCAGCCATCAAGTAAGGAACGGGCGAAACGACATGAGCAACGTATAGCTTGGCGTTGTAATGGCGGGCGATGGCCAGCGCGTGATGAAGGGGCTTCAGGGAGGTAGGCGAAAAATCCGTTGCCAGCAAAACGGAATTCAAACGCAAGTCTACAACTGTTCCAGCGAATGACATGACGACTCTTCCTCATTGGGATCTGGTTCCGTGTCGCGCTGCTTCAGAACGCTGCTGACCGCCGCGCGGATACCGTCCATCTCGTCAACAATAGATTGGATTTCAGCGGAGGCAGTGGCATCGATCGTTGGCGTTGGTGTGCAGCTCTTGTCTGGCCAGATCACTGCCGCGTTGGTCAGCGTAGCGGCAAGATCGACGCCCATCGAAGTATTGATACAAAGATGATAGAGGCTTGCATCGAGCCAGTCGGCGCCGTAGTGCTCGAGAAGGTATTTGGCTGCTTGTGTGTCCGCGCGTCTTAGAAACGCTTGGACGTCGGCACATCCGGGATGGCGATCTTGCACTCTCGTCATGCGTTCGCCAATGGGTGCGTAAGCCAGGACGTTAAAGACGTCTGCTCGACTTTGCAGCAAACACTGCGCACCGCGCGCCAGGATGACGTATTCACCAAAATCAGCCGCTGCCCGGATCAAATTCGTCGCAAGAGCGTGGATCGCATCCGGGTCAGGTTCGCCAAACCAGCGTGGTTCAACAAAAGGACAAACTTTTTCGAGACCGATACCTCGGCTCCGTAGAATCCCGCACCAGTGCGCCGCCTGCTCATCGAAACGCTCCGCAGTAGGCGCATCCAGATCCGCAACACGCGCGACACGCGCTACCAACTGCTGATCCAGAAACTCCCAGCCAAGCTTATGTGCCACCAGGCGAGCCAGTTCCGTACCGCCACTTCCAGGTTGGTGGGTAATCGTGATTACTCTAAACAAGGTTGCACCGCCTTCGTTGTTCGGGAATCCGCTTTGCCATTCGATCGGTTCCGATTCTCCGCCAGCCAAGTCATCGCCCGGCAATTTGCTGCTAGCAGTATGTCGGGAGACATATTCAACCGCAGTGTGCAGTCCAGAATCGATGCGCGTACGGTCGCCCTTAGAATCGCCACGGCCCTGGCTAGCGCATCAAGGCCGGTGATGAAGGTTTCGGGGTCGACGTGAAGCAGGAAACTGTGGAACTCCTGGAGCTTCGAATCATTGCCGTTCAGAAGATGCGCGGAATGGTCACAAGTCTGATTCACATACCTTAATTCGCAAGGGCCAATTTCATAGAGAGTGTTGCTTATGGCAGCCATAATCGTCACCCTTGTGACCCAGTTTGTCAGCTGTTCGCGGAACGGCAAGGGATTCGCCCTGTGAATGGCCATCTCGCATGCACCGCTAACCGACCGTTCCGCAACTTCTATGTCGCCCGCAATCAGAAGCGCCAACTGCAACAAGGCTTCATGTTGGTCCTCGAAACACGTCAGGATTTCCAATGTTGAGACACGGCGGCCCATCCCTGCTGTCTTCCTCGTTGAATGGAGCCAAGACATAGTTCGCATCTATCTCACGGGGCGCGTGCCCGGGCGATTTTCGGGGGAGACCGCCCGGGCACGGCTGAGGGGCGAGTTTACGAGGGCCACCTCGGTCGCTGACCGCATACTGCGGTCAGTGTCTCCAAGAACTAAGGCTCGCCGGTAACACAGGCCTGAGTCTGCCGGAACGGTCCAGTGGCCGACGAGCCTCCCTGCCAACTCATAGGAACTCAATTTGTATGAACAAAGAGCTTTGGCCTGAGCATTTGTTTCTGCTGTTAGGCCGTCGCTCGTCAATGGAATATGCAAATCGGGTGCCGAGACGGCAGCAGATATCTGGTTGATAGTGCAGATGATGTCGGAAGATCAGAGCACATGTTTTGCCCCGATGTGGGCAGTGCCCGTAAAGCGGCAAGCATTTGATATCCTGAAAATCAGCGTCAACATAGCCGGGAGCCCACTTCGTGAAGAAGTGTTCGCTTGGAAGGCAGTTTTCGTCTGCTTGAATCGACAAACGACATTGCACACCTCAACGAAAGCCATACCCGGGCTCGCACGCTGGCGGAGGCCCGGGTATGGGTGGGGGCAGGGTTATGAACGACACTCCTCTGAGACTGCCTGGGACGCACGATGAGGGCATTGTTGCATCATCAAGTGAAGCCGCTCGCAGAGGTCACGTGCATAGCACGTCTCCGCCACAAAACTCGCATGCAAGTCCCGTAACCAACACAATAGCTGTTCACCGACAGAATCCACGTAGGTGACCTCAGATATGTCCACCAGGAGGCCCGCTGCTACGAAGTGTCTCGACACGAGCGATTTCACTTGAACCGCCCAAGGGCCGACAAGTCTGCCCTCCAATTTGAGTTCCACGGGCTTTTTTCGTTGATCAAATTCCGCTCGGAGCATTGTTGTTTCCTTAATTGGGCGATACAAGCGATCGCGCACCACTCGGTATGTGAGCAGATCGCATGCCAAGACTGTGCGGTGGTAAGTCATTGATTTCTGTCGTGATTCGCGACGGGCAAGTTTCCCAATTGCCGCGAGGAGGGCATTGCCCAAATGGGGGCGCGGATTGCAATAGTTTGAGGCAGGGACAGTAAGGGGACAAGCAGTAAAGACACGGGCCGCGAGTGTGGTGTCCACGGTGAGGCCTTAGCGGACTGCGTGCGCATCCATTAAGCATAGCTACAAGACTCCGCGGCCATTTGAAGATTTGGATCCCCATTCATTGAAGGGTCGGCTGCAGCAGCCATGCTCTGTTCGACATTTTTCGTGAATGCCAAATAATCTTCGCTGGGATACCTGTCAACGACAAGCACATCACTCGACCCAAGTTGTCGCGTGGCGAGCAGTCTGGCCAGCGGTTGGACGAGATACCTCTCGATAGCACGGTTCAGATGCCTGGCTCCATAGCGCTGATCCGTACCTTGCTGCAGAAGGAATTGGCACGCATCGTCGGTCATGCGAAGGAGAAAAGGCCTATTCATCGCATCGCTAACACGACGCTGTACCTTTTGTAATTCGATCTCAAGTACTTCTTCCAACTGTGCGCGGTTCAACGGATGAAACACGACTATCTTGTCTAAGCGGTTGATGAACTCCGGTGAAAACTTGCGACGCGCCGCTTCTACGGCCGCTCGTTCCATCTTTTGTCCCAACCGTTGCTCCCGGTGCTCGCAGGTACGAACAAATCCCATGCCGCCCGCCATCAATTCAGTTAACTGGACAGCACCAACATTGGAAGTCATGAAAATGATGGTTTGCGACAAATCCACTCGACGATTGTCGCCTAGAGTCAAGGTGGCCTTGTCGAGAATACCCAACAAGAGCTGCCAAAGGGCGTCGCTTGCCTTTTCGATTTCGTCAAAGAGCAAGATGCTGAGTTTGAGTTCACCCCGATGGCTTTTTGTAAGGGCCTCTTGCGTAATCAGGGGGCTTGTTTCGCGATGCCCGATGTATCCCGGAGGTGAGCCGATCAGTTTCGAAATTTCATGAGAGTGCTGAAATTCGGCGCAATCCACCTTGATGAGAGCACGGCTGTCCCCAGACAGGATCTCCGCCGCTGCTTCCACCAAGCGTGTCTTGCCGACGCCCGTCGGTCCCAGAAACAGTAGGTTTCCTATGGGACGCCCTGGCGGATTGAGACCCGCACAGAATACCTGATACAGCTCGACGAGAGCCCGCACTGCTTCATCCTGCCCGACAATTCGGCGTCGCAGTGCCTGCTCGAAGCAACATGACGCTGCGCTTCGCCGCTGCGGATCCAAGACTCTCCTAGACTGTGATTGCGGTGCTGTCGACATAGTGTCTATTTCCTTCCAATCCTCAGTTGCCATGCGAGTAACTCAGGTACCAATCGTTGTTATCAGGCTCAATAGCCGTGGGTCGCCGTTTCCTATAACACTGACGACTCAAGCAAGCTGTGGGCAACTGAGCTGCCAATCTCGATATTGTTATGCGATTGATATCGTGTGCGACCGTCGAGGCGAAGAACTCGTCTCACTGCCGCGATACGGGCAATGCCTGCAAAGGACGTTGACGCAGATCTGGAAGAGTTCCGAGCGTGCTGGGATGCCGCGATCTGAGAAGACCGATCCTTATTTATCTGCGTTTTTTGCGAATAGCCCTGTTCCTTGGACGGCGATTTCACCGCGCCGACCCTCCTGGGCCATGCCTAGCGAAGCGGTCAGCAATGCTCCAAGGTTCACTGCTAGAACGACACCGGCGTTCATTCGTTTGTCAATAAGCTATGGACCGACAGCGTAATTCTCTGCTCGCGGGGTTGCCTCAAATTATGGGCATTGCGACCAGATAGGGTCAGACGCAGTTCCATGTAACTGGCCCACGCTGGAGATCCCGCCTGACCGCATTCGGTCACGTGCGCCCTGAATCTGGCCTATTCCCTGCGCACAACATATTCGAATTGCAGCGATTATCTTCTTCACTGATATGCAGTTGAGCAGACGAGCATGAAACAGGCATGCATGGTCCGTCGAATGCACTATGCGGTACACGAAGTCGGACTCCTCTTAAGTGCGTGAAGCTGAATCATGAAAGATCTCGGGAAATCGACGAAGTGGGTTTTGGCGTGCACCGCTCGTCGGGGAATCTGGAGTATGAGAGCAAAAGCGATCGAAACATGGTTGCGAGCCAGACCCAATGTCTGCAGCCGGATTCGAAAGCACGTGACGATAGTGGGGCTCTGTCTCTTCGCGTCCCAAGCTTTCGCTGCACAAAGCAGCAATCCCACGGGACAGGTGCAAGGGAGAGCTTTTGTTCAGGAAGCCGTGGGCCAGTCCTATATCGCCAAGGCCAAGGTGACGCTGAACGGACCGGCGATCATGGAAGCGGAAACGGATGAGGCTGGCCAATTCGAGTTTCGAGAAGTGCAACCGGGAACGTACACCATTGAAGCCGCTGTACCAGGATTAGCGGCAACACAGGTTCTGACCGTAGAAGTGAATAAGGTCCTTCAAATCTCCTTCGAGTTGAAACCCACGGCCGTTCATGACTCCGTAACGGTGACGGCCACCGCAAGCGAAGCACTCGCGAGCTCTGCGTCTCCATCCGGAAGCATCACATCCAGCACGCTCAGCAATGCACCAAACATCGACGACCGGGCTGAGAGCATCCTCCCGATAATTCCTGGAGTGGTGCGCGGCCCAGACGGGCGCATCAACATGAAAGGAGCCCGCAGTACCCAGAGCGGAGCGCTGGTGAATAGCGCCAACGCGACCGACCCGGCAACCGGCAATCCCGGAATCGCCGTGCCCATTGACGTTGTGGCTTCCGTCCACGTGATTTCGAATCCCTATGATCCTCAGTATGGAAAGCTGACCGGCGCAGTTTCCACATTGGACACGAAGACCGGCGATTTCGAAAAACGGCATTGTTCCATCCAGAACTTCATTCCGCGCGCGCGTGTTCGTGACAACACGGTGTACGGTATTGGCGGCGCCACGCCTCGGACGACCTGCACTGGTCCCTTGTGGAGCGATCACATTGCCATCACACAATCGCTGGAATATCGATTCGTGAGAACTCCTGTAAATAGTCTGCCGCCGTTTCAACGGGATACGACGCTCGAAAGCTTTAATTCCTACACGCAGCTCGATTTCAACATCAGCACCAAACAAACGGCCACCATCTCCGCCGCAGTGTATCCGCAGCGGCTGCAGTACTTGGGTTTGAACACATTTACACCGCAGCCATCCACGTCGGACTACCACCAGCGGGGATACCAGCTCTACGGACAACACCGCTACCTCACCGGAAACGAGAGTGTTCTGACTTCCCAGTTCAGCTACAAGACCTTCGATGTGGATATCACTCCGGCCGGCTCGGGTCCTTACGAACTTTCGCTGGAGACCACCGACGGTGGATTCTTCAACGCCCAGAAGCGCCGGGCTTCGCGTTTTGACTGGGAGGAAATGTATCAATTTGCGCCGAGGCATTTTCTCGGAACTCACGAATGGCACGTCGGCCTGGAATACGCGCACTCCAATTACAGCGGTCTCCAATCGTTTTCCCCTGTCGAGATCCAAGGGGCTAACGGAACTCCAATTGAGCGAATCACCTTCACGGGCGGTGGTGAGGCTTATGTATCCCAGCAAGAAGTCACGTGGTTTGCAGCGGATCGTTGGACCGTTTCGCCACGCCTGCTTCTGGAGGTTGGGCTGCGCTTCGACGGTGACACAGTGACGAGTTCGGCGCACGCCGCTCCGCGTCTCGGCTTCCAGCTCGCTCTTACCCGTAGCGGACGAACCATGCTGCGCGGTGGGGTCGGAGAGTTCTACGACCGCGTGCCCTTGATGATTCCAGCCTTCCAGCGGTTCCCGGACCGGACCGTATTTGCTCTCAACCCGGCGGGCCAGGTGACCAGCTCAACCGCTTATGGCAACCAGATAATCGGAGATCTTCGCAACCCGCGGAGCACCGCTTGGAATTTAGCGCTCAGCGAAAAGGTCTCCAGCGGACTGTTGCTCCAGGTGGGTTACGAGCAACGCACTACAGCTGACGATTTCGCGGTTTCTACAGTCGATACTGGCACGGGCACCGGACTCGTGACGCTTTCTAACAACGGGGGTCAGTCCTACAAGGAATTACAGGCAAGCGGGCGCTACCAGTTCCACAAGAACTTCATCAACGCTTCCTATGTGCGCTCGCGCGCCTACGGAGATCTGAACGATTTCTTTGATTTTTTCGGAAACGTGGCAAAACCGGTCATTCAACCCAACGGACAAGGGCGTTTGTCATTCGATGCGCCAAACCGTTTCCTGTTTTCCGGCGAATTCCAAGCACCATGGAAGCTGACATTTGCTCCCGTGTTCGATCTGCACACCGGATTCCCCTACTCGGTACAAAACGAGTTCCGCGAATATGTAGGACCACGGAACTCACGGCGTTTTCCCGAGTTTTCATCCCTTGACCTGCAAGTCTCGCGGTCAGTGTCGATCCCGGTGGGGGAGCGCAGGATCAGAGCGCGCGTGGGCTTCGCGGTTTTCAACCTCTGCAATCACTTCAATCCACGCGATGTACAGACCATTGAAGAGAGCGCCCGTTTCGGAGGATTCTTCAACGGTGCCTGGCGCGAATATCGCGGGAAATTCACTGTGGAGTTTTAATTTATGAGAATTCGAACCGCCGTTATTTTATTCCTGGCTCTGGGGCCAACAATCTGTTGTGCACAGGAAGCTCCCATTCTCTACGCGGATGAAGTCATCGCGAAGCTGATCAACCATAACAGCCAACGAGATACGTTGGGGGGCGGCTACACCGGCAGCAGACGCTACGTTCTGGAAAACTATCGCTTGAACAAACGCGCCGAAATGCTGGTGAGCGTCAAGTGCGATCCCAACGGAACCAAGCATTTCGAAGTCATTTCGGAAGAGGGTTGGAAGTCCGCGAACAAGCGCGTTATTCGCAAGATGCTCGAATCCGAAACGGAAACTTCCCAGCCGGAGATCCGTCCGACCACCAGCCTTACTCCCGAGAATTACCGCTTCCAGATGCTCGGCAACGATTCCGTGGACGCTCGACCTACCTATGTAATTCAAGTTCTGCCGAAGCGCGAGGATAAATACCTGATCGAGGGCCGCGTCTGGGTCGATACCGAGGATTTTGCGGTCGTTCGAGTCGAGGGCAAACCAGCAAAAAATCCTTCGTTTTGGACGCGGAGCGTTCATTTCGTGCAGCGGTATCACAAATCCGGCACCTTTTGGTTCCCCTTCTCGACAGAAAGCGTAACCGACGCACGCATTTTCGGAAAAACCCAGGTCACGATCACCTACTTCGATTATCAAGCGAATTCGGCTGCTCAGTCGTCTCTATCGGCTCAGTCGGTGATGGATCAGATTGAGGCAAATCATGGTCAACACTAACGTTGCTGTCATTCTTGCCGCAGGCCTGGGAAGCCGGCTGAATAGTGTTTCCGGCTACCTTCCGAAGCCCCTTGTGCCTTTCGAAGGTATTCCTTTGCTTCAGCACGTAATGTCCGGAGCAAAGCAGGCGGGCATTGAACGGTTCGTGATCGTGGTCGGGTATCAGGGCGATGTCGTGCGTCGCTGGTTCGCTGAAAGCCGGCTGCGAAGCACACCTGTGACCTGGGTGGAAAATACCGAATACCACAAAAAGAACGGCATCTCTCTGCTGAAGGCCAGAGATGCTGTAAACCAGCCATTTCTACTGCTGATGTCGGACCACATCTTTGAACCAGACACCGCCGCCTCTCTGCTTCGTCAGCCCTTGGCCAAAAACGGAGCCATTCTTGGAGTAGATCACAAGTTGGACTGTATCTTCGACCTGGACGACGCCACCAAGGTCGTGCGCATGGGTGATTACATCCTCAGTATCGGGAAGAACCTCAAGCGCTATGATGCTGTCGACACCGGAATGTTTCTGTGCACTCCAGCCGTGTTCGATGCCCTCAAAGCCGTGATGAAGGATGGCGATTGCTCTCTGTCGGACGGCATGCAGCACATGGCCTCGAAGAGGAGGTTGCGAGCCTACGACATCGAGGATGCGATGTGGCAGGATATCGATACACCCGAAATGCTCGACTTCGCGCAGGTACAACTGTCCCCGCACTACTCAAATTTGCCGCGGGTGGAAGAGGTGGCCAGTGTCTAGATGGCGTCCGGACACACGCATTGCCTTACGGTATGTCTTTGGCGCGATAGGCGCCGCGCTGCTGGTCTTTTTAGTTGTTCGCGCAGGGCCCCGCGCGTTGTTGGAGAACATGAGGTTGGTTGGGTGGGGTCTGGTTTTAGTGATCGGGTTGGGTGGGGTGTCGCACGTGGTCAAGGCCTGGGCGTGGCGCGTGACACTTCCCCGCGCGGCGCACTATTCATTTTCGCGCTTGTTTGGATTGCGGCTGGTTTCGGAAGCAATTGGCCAACTCGGGTTTGCCGGTATAGTGGCGGGCGAGGCAACGCGAGTGGCATTGCTTGGGCCCGACGTACCTGTCGACAGCAGGATATTGTCAGTGACGCTTGACCGGATATTGTTCATCGCGTGCGGCGCTTTCATCACTGTTTGTGGAATTGCCACAGGGGTTGTTGTCTTGTCGCTTTCAAATGCGATGCGTGTTTATGCGGCACTCTCCGCAATTGTTTTTATCGGCGTTCTCGTTATAGCGACGCTGGCCGTGAAGAACCGCTGGCCTCTCCTTTCAGGTCCGGCAAGTGCTCTCGCCCGCATACCTTGGATCGGCCGATCGGTCCACAAAAAGAAGTCGGTGATATTCTCCGTCGAAGAGAAACTTCTGCAATTCCACCGTGAAAGGCCATCGGCATTCTGGGGGAGTGTAACTCTGAATTTCGTGTGCCACGGTCTGGCAATCGCCGAGGTTTTTCTGATCCTGCTGCTCATGGGGAAGAACATCACCTGGACGCGTGCACTAATTCTGGAATCCTTCACAAAACTCATCAACGTCGCGGGGTCCCTTACGCCCGGCAATGTCGGAGTATATGAGGGTGGCACGATGCTGATCGGCACTCTGTTAGGACTGAGTGGCACCGTCGGACTGACTTTAGGATTCTGCCGTCGACTGCGCAGCATATTCTGGGCCGTTGTAGGAGTTCTTTCCTTCTTTATGCTCTCTAAATCTGTCGGCCATCTCAAGACGAGTGACGGCTCCGGTCCAGCGCGCGAAAACAGTCCGGCGCCCCTCGAGGAACCCCGCTGTAATGGGAGCTGTAAATCAGCACCCGAAACGACCACCGCAGTCATATTTGCTGAAGACTACAACGATACACGAGGTTTCACGCCAGAGCTCGCACATGTTGGAACGCTACCAATCATCCTCCGCGCAATTCTTCAAGCACAGGGCGCTAACGCGAGCCGGATCATTGTGGCATCAAACGGATTGGCTAGAATCGTAATCCAACGCGAGTTATTGCGAACAGGACGCCTTCCCGAAAGGGTGGAATGGTTCGAAATCGGCGAGCGTGGGCAACTACCTCAGCTGATTGGCAGGGTTGCAGCAGACTCGGATCGCACCTTACTTGTGTCGGCATGCGCGGCATACCACCCCTGCCTTTTCGAGATGATCCGCAATTGGGATGGTCGGGGCGAAGCGATGGCTCTCACGACTCATGGTCAGTTCGTGGGTATCACTGCGCTTTCTCGCCAGGCCGCTCTCGAGATTGCCGGAGAGTGCCCAGCGTGGGTCGAGACACCTGTTGAACTGTACGCTTGGTTCAAACCTTCACATTCTTTCGTCTTCAAGGAGGTTGAAGCCGAGTTATGGCAGGCGGTCGGTGCTCCGCCAGACCGGTTGATCGCGGAACGGAAGCTTAATCGATGGTTAGTGAAACCGACCGATGGCCTTTATGCCCGGATGAATCGCAGGATCTCCATTCCAATCAGCCGACAGCTCATCCGATACCCGATTACACCGAACATGGTGACTTTATTTACGCTCGGCGTTAGTTTGCTGGCTGGCGTATTCTTCGCACTCGGCGGCTACTGGAACACCGTGATGGGCGCGCTTCTGTCCGTTTGGGCCAGCATCCTTGATGGATGCGACGGCGAGGTCGCTCGCCTCAAGCTGCAGGTAAGCAAGCTCGGTTGCTGGTTAGAGACAATCTGCGACTACCTGTACTACCTGTTCATCTTTGTGGGAATGAGCATCGGATTGACGCGAAGTCGCGGGACAGAAGCTTACCTCGTCTGGGGAGGGTTCCTGCTCGTCGGAGCAGTGGCCAGTTTCCTGGCGGTCGGCTCTGTGCGGCATTGGCTTGCATCCAGTCATCCTGAGAAGTTCCTGGATTTGTGGCAAAAGAAGGCGGACAAACAGAAACGGAACCCGCTGATGTATATCGCGCGCCAAACGGAGTTTGTTATCCGTCGCTGTTTCCTCCCCTATGCCCTTCTGGCGTTCGCCGTCCTGAACATAATGCACGTTGCCTTTATTGTTAGTGCGATCGGCGCGAATCTCGTCTGGATCATTGCCTTGTACTCGTATCGGGTAATCTCTAAGCGTGCGTCTGTCGTATCTTCGCCTGCCATAAAGAAACGGAGGCGTGAATGCGTCAGGGGTACAGCCTTGGCGCGGAGTTATGGAACAGATTGAAACCGGCTCGTTCACCTCTTCCGATTTCAGCGAAGGCTCGGCTGCATTTCGCGTCGTCAGTTGGAACATCGCGCGCGGCTCAAAGCTGAATGCCGTTATCGAATTTCTTGCCAGCGCAGATCCGGACATCATTTTCCTCCAAGAAGCCGACAGGAATGCCCGGCGAACAAATTATCGGAATGTCGCAAAGGAAATCGCCCAAAAACTGAAAATGAATTACGCCTTCGGTTGTGAATTTGAAGAACTGGCCGAAGGCACTCGGGCATCGCCTGCCTACCATGGCCAAGCGACACTCTCGCGCTGGGCACTGTCCGATTCCTCGATCTTGCGTTTCTACAACCAATCGAATTTCTGGCGTCCGCGATGGTTTATTCCCAGCCTCCACCCTCTGCAGAGGAGGCACGGGGGCCGCATGGCATTGTTCAGCAACGTGCTCACACCCGGCCGGAGCTTCCTGACGTACAACCTGCATTGTGAGAGCAGGGGAAGCGACAACCTTCGCTATTCCCAGTTGCAGGAATTTCTGCACGATGCAAAACGCTACACTTTTGACCTACCCGTGCTGGCGGCCGGCGACTTTAACTTTGACCTATCGCAAAGTCAGCCCACCGCGGCTCTTGCCGATATAGGATTTGTCAACCCGTTCGTGCCGTTGCGTCAGGCCACCACCGTCTCGCATTCGCATTCATCGCGTGACCGCATCATCGACTGGATTCTGCTCCGCGGCCCGTTGGTCGGAACCAACCCTCAGGTTCACAGTTCGGTCGTAGGATCCGACCATTACCCATTGTCGCTAACGGTCAGCTTTTCCTGACGCCGGGCGCTTAGCCGTCAGGACCTCGTCGCGCGTATCTATTCGCGTATCAAGTGTTTCGGCAGGAGCTGGACGGAGATTAGCTAGAAAGACGGATACATGGGCCACTGCTTGTCGCCTAATACAACAACGCTTTCCGGACCGGGTGTCTTCCAAGGTGCCCGGCTCCCGCGCCGAAAGCGGCCAAGGTGCAGTCGAAGGTCCTGGGCCGAGTTGTCTGGTGACTGACCCTTGCCAAGAGGAAATCACGAACAAGGTCATTTTGTGACGTCTTATCACAGTCAGTTGAATGCAGCTATTGACTTCTCCGATGCAGGAGTCTAACTCTTAAACAACGAGTGAACCCCGATAGGTCTTGGAGGCTGCTTGCCATGGCCACCAAACATTACGTTGTTGAGCACAATGGTCAGTTCATCTCGAGATTCTGTTACGACGTGACACTCCTGGTCGAAGACTTGAGTTCTGCCCGATTATTTCCCACGGTTGAGTCGGCTCGCGAGATTTCCCAGGTCATGAGTCTGAGGTTAGGTGTTCATCCAGCGGAATTGAAGGTCCGTAGCGTGTGTGCCCAGCTCGATATCCCATACCCAAAAATCTCCATGTCGGCTCGCCGTGCAGGCACCTCCGGACAGGGTGTCTCGCCACTCCCAAAAGCGCTTCGTCACGTCACCTCCGCCACCTGAGCGTGTGAGTCCAACACACTCGTCCTGCCGTGGAGCGTGTTCCTGATAGTTCGACGGCCGCCACATCTGCAGCGTTAATCGAGTGCCCGTATACGGTCAGGCTGTTCTCGGATGGTCATACATAGCCCAAACAAAATATCGTCAGACCCAAAAGTCGTTTCCTCTTAGCGCAATGGCAATGTTCGCCCGTGGCAGGTCACTTGCTTCCTAAGCGGTAAATCGCCATGAAGATTCTCTATCTCGATCCTTTGAATGGCTGTGGTCCCGTGGAATCGGTACTGGTCGAGCCGGACAAGTGTTGGGGAGACTCGAAGGCCTCGGTCTAGGCTACGGCACGCCTTAGGAATGATAGGAACATACAGGAAGGAACTTATATGGGATCCCAAGCCCGAGAGAACCTGAATAACGCAGCGAAGGTGAGCGATTCTCCTGTGCATTTTGCAGAGAACGAATCGGCCATTATTGCCGCGGCGAAAAATGGCCAGATTGCCTCATTTGAATTGTTGATCGCACGGTACGAACAAAAGATTCTTCTTCGAGCAATGCGCATCACGCGCAATTGGCAGGATGCCGAAGACGTAAAGCAGCAGTGCGTTCTCAAGGCGTTTACACGACTGCATAGCTTCCAGGGAAAATCCTCCTTTTCCACCTGGCTGGTCAGAATCGCGATCAACGAAGCTTTAATGTTGCTGCGTAAGAAACGCAATTGGCGCGAGGTTCCGATGGAAACAGCGTGTGAATCTGACGGAGAAGTGAAGGTTCCGCAGATTATTCCCAGCAATCAGCTTCCTGATGAGCTTTGTCTTGCAAAAGAGCGAAAACAGCTCTTGGATGCAGCGTTGCAGGAACTGACACCTGCGATGCGCATGGCCATTCAATTGCGCGAACTGGAAGAACGTTCCACGCAAGAGACGGCTCGAATACTCGGTATCTCCATCGGTGCAACAAAGAGCAGGGTGTTCCTCGGAAGGAGAAAATTGCGCGAAGTGCTAAATCGCAACCCTCGAACACGGAGCACGTCGCGACGGCACCTACGCCGGAAGATAAGGAATTCAAAGCGTGCGAGAATCGTCGAAAACGGTTATGGTGGTATGCAGCGGGACCCCTTGGGTAAGCCCCTTCCGCTCCACGAGGGTCCATTCCCCTTTCCGCTCGGAATGCGGATTGAAAATCCTGGTAGTTCATTCGAGGGGAGAATTTGAATCTGCCACCGTTCCAGCATTTTCGTCGCCCAACAGAGCGGCCATTCACCGCCGAAGAGCGCGATCGTGTGACCATCCTGTTCGGTGGATTCACCTGGAAACACGAGAAGCTTATACAGGCGGTCTTTCAAGGCTGTGGCTATCATTGTCAGCCATTGCCTAATCCTACGCTCTCGAGCTATCACCTCGGGCGGTCTTTCGGGAATCCCGGCCAATGCAATCCGACCTATTTCACGGTGGGCAACCTGATTCAATACCTGCGTGAATTGGAAGCTCGCGGCCTGTCCAGACAACAAATTCTCGATAGCTATGTGTTCTTTACGGCGGGCTCTTGCGGCCCCTGCCGCTTTGGAATGTACGAATCCGAATATCGCATGGCTTTGGAAAATGCCGGATTTGGCGGATTCCGCGTGCTGCTGTTTTCGCAGAACGACGGCATCAAGGCGCAATCCGGTGAGCCCGGACTGAAATTCGGCGTGGATCTCGGCATGGGCTCGATGAACGCGTTGAATCTCGGTGACATCACAAATGTGATTGCTTACAACCTTCGTCCCTACGAGGTCGTTCCCGGAGAAACCGATCTGGCCATCGCGTGGGTCGTCGATGAACTCAGCGGCCTGCTCCGCGACCGTCCCGTATTCGAAATTCTGGAGCGCTCTCCCCATTGGTTTGCTACCCGTCTGGCTGGCCACAAGAAATGGAAAGACATACTGAACATGCTCGGGAAGGTTCGCGAGCATCTCTACGGCAAACCGTACGCGGAATCCCTTCGCCGCTGTCGCGCGCGTTTGGGAGAGGTGGAAGTTGACCGGTTGCGAGTGAAGCCTATTGTTAAAGTCATGGGCGAATTCTGGGCGCAACTCACGGAAGGCGACGGCAACTTCAACATGTTCTCCTTCCTTGAACAGGAAGGCGCACAGGTCTCCGTGGATTCTATCGGCAATTGGGTGATGTACCTCCTCCACCAAGCCAAGGCGAATGCGGAGGGAAGAAAAAAGGTGGACGCGCCGTATCCTGACGCCGCTTGGTGGGACTTCAAGAAGCAGTTGAAGAACGAGCTTCGTTTCCAGAAGAAATGGACGCCGCTGACTCTCGGCGAACGGATTTGGGCCAGGCAATATCAAAGAGCCGCCGAAGGCTTGGGGAAAATTGCCGCTCCGTTGCTACCCCAGAGGGAACTGGCGCGATTGGCACATCCGTTCTACCACTCGCTCGCCAGGGGTGGCGAGGGACACCTTGAGGTCGGCAAGAACGTTTACTATAGTGTGAATAACCTCTGTCATATGGTCCTCGCGTTGAAACCGTTCGCGTGTATGCCATCTTCGCAATCCGATGGTGTGCAGTCGGCGGTTGTCAATCACTTTCCGGAAATAATCTTCTTGCCGATCGAGACCGCTGGGGAAGGCGAGATCAACGCACATAGCCGCGTTCAAATGGCCTTGACCGAAGCCAAATCCAAAGCCTGGGCGGAGTTCGACCGCTCCGTGACGGTCAGCCGTTTGAAGGCTGAAGACATCCGAGACTACGTAGCCGACCATCCCGAGTTGCGCAGCCCCCTCTACCGCGTGCCGAGGCACCCAGGAGTGGCGGGCGTCGCCGCCAATTTCGTTTTGCACGTCGCGCGGAAAATGAAAAACGCGCAACGAAAATTCACGCTACAGACTGCGGTACAGCGATGAGCTCCTCCTTGCTGGCGGGAATCGACGTTGGCTCCACTACGGTTAAAGCGGTGGTGGTAGGGACCGCAGAGAACCGCACGGTTTGGCGCGATTATCAACGCCACGACAGCCGTCAGGCCGAAGTGCTGCTCGATTTCCTACGGCGTATGGAACAGCAAGCCGCAGTCTGTCCTGGCGAGACCCGCATGTTCGTCACCGGCTCTGGCGGCAATGCGTTGGCCAGCCTGATCGGCGCTAAGTTCGTGCAGGAAGTGAATGCGGTTTCCCTGGCTGTCGAAAGGCTTCATCCCGAAGTGAATTCGGTCGTGGAGCTTGGCGGCCAGGATGCCAAGATCATCATTTTCAAAGAGGAAATGAACGGAGGGCCAAAGAAGAAGATCTGCACGATGAACGACAAGTGCGCCGGGGGCACCGGTGCCGTTATCGACAAGATCGTCAGCAAACTGGGTATTTCGGCTGAGCAGCTCCGGAACCAGGCCTACCAAGGAGTGCGGTTGCATCAGGTCGCCGGTAAATGCGGTGTTTTTGCTGAGACGGATATCAACAGCCTCCAAAAACAAGGTGTGCCTTCCGACGAGCTCATGGCCTCACTTTTCGATGCGGTCGTGCTACAGAACCTCTCCGTGCTGACGCGCGGTAACACCTTACGCCCGGAAGTGCTTCTCTTGGGCGGACCGAATGCGCTCATTCGTGGAATGCGAGAAGCCTGGATACGGAACATTTCTCTTCTCTGGAAAGAACGCCAAATCGAATTGCCTGCTGGAAACCGGCCAGAAGACATGATCTGGGCTCCCGCCGATGCGGTTTATTACGCGGCGCTCGGTGCCGTGGAATTCGGGAAACGCGAAGATGCGGAAACCGGCTGCTATTTGGGAACAGAGAACCTTGCCGACTACGTCGAAAAAGGCCGCGAGAGCAAGCTTAGGAACAGCCAGCCGGGACTTGTCGAATCACTCGAGGAACTCCTGGAGTTCAGGCGGCGATACACCAACCCGCGTTTCCGACCTGCGATTTTCCGCCGTGGCGACCATGTGCGCAGCTTCTTGGGTCTAGACGCCGGATCGACCTCAACCAAGGCCGTCCTCCTCTCAGAATCTGGCGAGGTGCTCGGCAAGGCGTATCAACTCTCGTGCGGCGATCCAATTCAAGACACAAAGGATCTGCTCGAACAATTGCGCCAGGAGATCGAGTCTCAGCAGGCGCACCTGGAGATCCTGGGAGTTGGCACGACGGGATATGCCAAGGACGTGCTCCACGATGTTCTCTGCGCTGATGCGGCCATAGTGGAGACGGTAGCGCACACACAGTCGGCGCTGCACTACTTTAAGGATCCACACTGCGTCGTGGATGTCGGCGGGCAAGACATCAAGATCATCATGCTGCACAACAGACAGGTGAGGGATTTCCGCCTGAACACGCAATGTTCTGCCGGTAACGGCTATTTCCTCCAGGCTACGGCGCAGGCTTTTGGCGTGGCAACGGAAGATTATGCGGATCTCGCGTTTACGGCGCAAGACATGCCCGTGTTTGGTTATGGCTGTGCCGTGTTTTTGCAATCGGATATCGTCAATTTTCAGCGGAGTGGCTGGCGCCGCGAAGAAATCCTTGCCGGCTTGGCCGCCGTTCTGCCGAAAAATATATTTCTGTACGTGGCCAACGTTCCGAACGTGGCCAGTCTGGGCACCCGCTTCATCTTGCAGGGTGGAACTCAGAACAATCTCGCGGTGGTAAAAGCCGAGGTGGATTTCATTCGCGGGAGCTTTGGCAAAGGCCAACAGCAACCCGAAATTATCGTGCACCCGCATTGCGGTGAGGCGGGTGCCATCGGTGCGGCGATCGAAGCCCGGCGGCTTCACGAAAGAGGGCGCCGCAGCACCTTCATTGGGTTGGAAGCAGCGCAACAGATTCATTATCAATCGACGCGAAACGAAGAAACGCGCTGTCATTTCTGTACGAACAACTGCATGCGCACCTTTCTCGACATCGCCAACCCCGTGGAAGCAAGCTCTCATTTACAAGCGTGCGAATCCGGCAAACGCCGCGTGATCATTGCCAGTTGTGAAAAGGGGTCCGCGCAGGACGTGAATAGCTTGCGCGAAATCAGACTCGGCATGGAGTCCATCCGTAGTCGCAACCCGAACGTGGTCGAGCTGGCGGCCCGTTCGGTCTGGAAGTCTCGTGCACCCGAAGTTATTTCGGACGAGATCCCTTCCCAAGGCTGGAAAAAGGCTGTGAATCGCCGTATTGCGTTGATGAAGAACCGCCCCAAACTGCGTGTTGGCATTCCTCGCATACTGGCCATGTATTCCTACGCCCCGCTGTTCAGTGCCTACCTCGAGAGCCTGGGCGTGTTGCCCGAAAACATCGTGTACTCGGATTTCACCACCAACGAAATGTATCGGTCCGGCTCCAGCCGCGGGGCCATCGATCCATGCTTCCCGTCGAAGATTGCAATTGCGCACTTCCACAATCTGATTTTCACGAAGCATGTTCGGAAACGTCTTGACTGCATTTTTCTTCCGATGTTTGACGTGCTGTGCTCCCCGCTGGTTCGCACCCGCGCCTGCAACGCGTGCCCTACGGCTGCCATCACTCCGGAGACCGTTGAGGCCGCCTACACCAAAGAAACCAACATCTTTGCGGAGAACAACATTGAGTATCTCCATCCGCTTGTAAATCTCTCTGACAGGCGGCTTTTTGCGCAGCAAATGTTTGACTCCTGGAGTCCCATTCTTGGCGTTTCTCGCCAGGAAAACGAGCGGGCCATCGAAGCCGGATACAAAGCGTGGCAAGGCTACGAACGCGACATTCGCCAGCAGGCGCGTGTTGTTCTCGACATGCTCGAACGCGAGAACCGCCTCGGAATCGTGATGTTGGGCCGCGCCTATCACCACGACCCGGGCTTGAACCACGGAATTCTTGAAGAATTCCAGAAGCTCGGCTACCCGGTGTTTTCGCAAAACACCCTGCCGCTTGATGAGGATCTGCTCGATCGCCTGTTTGGGGATGAAGTGCGCGCCGGCTTCATCAGCCATGCTCTCGATATCTCCGACGTATGGAAAACGGCGACGGCCGCCAGCAGCAATATGAAAGTCTGGGCGGCGAAGTTCACCGCCCGTCACCCCAATCTAGTTGCAGTTGAATTTTCCAGCTTCAAATGTGGTCACGACGCGCCGGTCTATTCCGTTGTCGAGCGCATTATCGAGCAATCTGGGACTCCATATTTCTGTTTTAAGGATTTGGACGAGAACAAACCGACCGCATCGATCAAGCTTCGCGTCGAAACGATTGACTATTTTCTGAGGTCGTATCGCGAGGAGATGGCGTCGGAGATCCAATCAATCCACGAAAGCAGGGAGCATGCGATCACTATGGCGATCCATGCCACCACTAGCCCAAGCGCCACCACCAGCGCAACCCTGAATACCATCGATAGCCCGGGAACCACGGCTTGAGAAAGGGAAACCCTCATTGCGAATAAACGACCATAATGCTGATGCCGTCAATGATTGCCAGAAGCAATCCAACGCCGCACAGTACGGACACCGCCAAAATTCTGTCCTCAAGTCCGACGGCACACAGGCAAAGGCTTGTGGGATACGCTATCGCCAGAATGTTGATGATTGCCAGCACAAACCAGAAATCGTCCTTCGACTTCTGTTTCTTCATACCGCACCTCGCGCTCATACAAAGACTTCGCTTTGGAAGGGTGCAGATCACGTGCCAATCTGGCGTCGAGCTAAATCCAGTCCCTCCAGTGTCTTGACTGTGGGTTTTTGGTCACCGCTGGTGACCGCGCTCGGTCACTGCCGCCATTCGGGCAAAGTCCGAAAGCACAAAACCATTCAAGCTCGTGCACAATCAAGAACTTGCAAGTATTCAGGTTTTGGCCAGCAAGATGCGATGGGAAATGCAAGACGAGGGTGTGCGATCAATAGGTCTCAAATGGAGGGTCTTTATGGCTGCGGTACCCAAATTCCGTATTGATTCCGATGTTCACGATCAACTGATGGTTTCTCCGTCGCAGGCTCCGCAACCTCCGACGCCAAAAGGCCTGACGCTCCCAGACCCCGTATTTCCACAATACCCGGAGAAACTGTCCGACCCCGGGCCCGACTCGCCGCCGGAAAAACGGGACTGGACGGCGTCTTTAGTGCGTCGAGCGATGCGCGGATGGCTGTTCCCATACATTCGGTCGCGGGTGATGCCTGGCGAGTTCCACCCGATGGTCGCGTACTTGTTTGTCGAATATAAATGCAACCTGGATTGCTGGTACTGCTGGGCGTTTAACAACAAAGTCAAGGGTATGACCGAGGACACTGCGCGGCAGGCAATCGACTGGCTCTACGACAACGGCTGCCGTGTATTGGCTCTCATGGGTGGGGAGACGCTGTTGCGTCCGCAATTCGTGCACAAGGTGGTTAACTATGCGGCCAACAAGGGTGTCTGGATTTACGTTGCCACTAACGGAAGGCTCTTGAGACCGGAGGTTGCCGACCGCCTCGGGGATGCCGGTGTAGCGGTATTCAACGTCGCCTTGGACGCATGGGACGAGAAGCCTGGTCTGCCCAAGGCACTAGTTCCGATCGAGTCTCATTTGGCGCACCTGCTCAGAAAACAGTACGTGTACGGCTACATGGTGTTTCTAAACATCAACATCTGTCGCAACAATATAGAGGACGTTAAGCAGTTGACAGAGTATGCGCACGCACATCGCACCGCGACGGATTACCATATCAACGAGACCCCAATGCTGGAACAGGATGATCACTTCAAGCATCTGCTGGACAATCCGACCTACATTCATCCCCAGGATTGGCGGCAAGTCGACGAACTGATTGACTGGCTCATTGCAAAGAAAAAGGCGGGATACCGAATGGTGAATTCGGTGCCACGACTCGCCGAAATGAAGGCGTTTATGCGCATGGCCGGAAATTCGAGTGACCTGAAGACCTTGGGCTGGTGCGGCGACGGAAACGGCCAGAAAAAAGAGGCGACGCTGAATCAGATCAGGTCCATGCCCGGCATTGTGCAGGACGCTGACGGCGAAGTTCACTTCGCAGACTGGAACTGTCGAGCGGGCCAGAGCAATGTCGTCGTCCGCACCGACGGTACTTTGACTCCATGCTTTCCGACGTACCCTTCCTCTTTCGATTGGGGAAATCTTGATGACGCGAAATTCGACCCGATGCAACTCGCCGCAATGAAGAAGCAGTGCCAACGCCACTGTTTCTCCACCTTAAATCACAATCTCGCGTATTACTACAACGATGTCTGGGTCATCAAATTCGTCTGGTCACAGATCGTCCACGAGGTATTGAAGATCGGCGGCAAAGGTAATTGTCCCGACTGACAAGCAGAACGCTGCCGCTCAGAGACGCTTTTCATGGCCCCTCGTAAAGGGAGCGTCCATAATGAACAGGCAGGGATCGGCTAGTCCAACTTCTTTGCCTTCCTCATCGTTGCTTAACCCCTGAAGAGGGATGGAGAGTGCAAATGCGCGTAAACGCCCGTGCATTGACGTCCGGGCTTAGATACCTACTCGCCTGTGCTGGCCTGGTCTGTATCCCGTCTGTGACCGTATGCGGCACGGAACTCAAACCGACGACCGCCCAGGCTTTTCAAGAGTATGTCACCAAGATGGAGACGCGGATGCAAGGTGACATTGACGACCCAGGACGCTTCCTGCAGATCGACAAGCTTCCCGACGCGCAGAAAGCAACAATAATCTCGCGCCTGCGAAACGGCGAGGTGGTGGTTCAACCGATAACCACGATTGACCACGAGACTCCAGACGTTCCCGGCGGACTGGTTCACCATTGGCTGGCGATTGCCTTTATGCCCGGGGTAACCGCGGACCAAGTGCTGCAGTTCTCGCAGAATTATTCCAGATACGGCGACTTGTACAAGCCGGACGTGCAGTATGCAAAAATTCTCAGCCGTCAGGGAGAGCATTTTCAAGTTTATTATCGTTTCTACCGGCACGCGATTGTGACGGTGATCTACAACACGGAGTTCGCGATCGACTATTTCACACCGGAGAACTCGAGGAACTACAGCCAGGCCCATTCAATCCGCATAGCGGAAGTACAGAATCCCGGGAAACCCAATGAGAAAGAACATCCGGTTGGCAACGATCACGGCTACATGTGGCGGCTCAACCTCTATTCGCGTTGTGTCGAGCGCGATGGAGGCGTATACGTGCAAGTCGAATTTTTGGCGCTGAGCCGCACGGTTCCCGCGATTTTCGCCTGGCTAGTCAACCCCTACATGCGCTCAATCCCGCAGGAGTATCTGAAACACTACTTGGAGGCGACACGGGCAGGGCTTTCACACCCATGATGCAGAGTAGCGGGAGGACGCGGCCCTCGTTGACGCAGTTGCTGCTGAGGAAATGAAGTACTGTGCCACTGGCAATGGTGTGCAAAGGTCAAGGCATGGTGAGCTCAAGATAACCCCGGCGGAGCCAAGCTAGACAATATCCTCAGTCTACGACGTCCAGAACCAAGCCCTCGTGTCGATAGAGGTATCCCGCGAGATTTCCGTAATGCGGAGATGCGATGTTGTTGTAGACCGCCGTATAGTTCTTGTGATTGAGGGTGTCGAGTGTGTAAATCCCGAGACGGAGGTGATGCCCTTTGCTATTCGCACTCTTAAAGAAGGGAATGCGAAAGTCGCGATATGCTTTGAGATCCAGCGAGGAATAATGTGGGAAGCGCCTGCCGTTGGGAGTGCCAACATATTGCTGCAAGACGTCTATATCAGAGTAGGGATATCCCGAGTGCACATCGAGTAGCGCACTGAACTTTAGCTTCCAGGGCAAAGAGAAGATCCCCCATCCAACAAATCGGTTAGGAACATCGGCAGGGAGAATCCCATAAACGTTCGGTCGAATGACGGGCGCGGCGAAGGGAATCATGATATTCGAGAGATTGTTCAGGTCTCCGCGTGTCCGGCTCCAAATGTAGGAGCCATTCACTTGATCGCTTTCGTGAAAGGTGTAATGTACGGACGCGGACGCCTCGTGATACATAGAAGATCCTGTATTTGTAAGCGCCATGAAGGATTGCCCGGTCGGTATGCCCGTAAGTGGGTCCACAACGAACAGATAGCTGGTGTGGCTGTTGATGTAGCTCAAGTCAAGCTGCAAGTTTTTATGAAGTTCGCGCGCAACCCCTGCGTTCCACGTAAGATTGCGAGGCGTCGTGGACGGCCCGCTCGGCAGCACCGGCGAAACCAATGGGTCCAAGCCTGCCGCGTAAACATTGTTGTATCTGACCGAAGGGCCGATGGGTATGCCGGATGTATTGAACTCGGTAATCGTGCGAGTGGGATTGTCCCCCCAACTTGCCGCCAGCAAAGGCAAGACTCCGTAAAACATCCCTGCCCCTGCGCGAATGATGGTCTTGCCTTCTCTGCCCGGGGAGTACGCCAGCCCCACGCGTGGAGCAAACGCCGCGGACCAACCGGACGTTTCCGTGCTTAATCTTGCGCCCAGGTCGGCACTAAGATGCGAATTGATCAACCAATGATCCTGCACGAACTCAGCAAAAAAACTGTCCGACGGAGTCTGGGACCGGCCGGGGTCGAAATTGATTGCTTGCGCCGGGGAATTGTCCTGCCTCAGAACTTCAATTGGAGCGGATTCGCTGGTGCCGAAGAAAGAACGCCGGTCGATTTCGGCTCCCACGCGAATTTCGTGCGCTCCGAGCCATTGTTTCTTGGACAGTTGGTACATCGGTAGAAGCTGAAACTCGTTGCCTCGTCTGGACCACCGATTGAAGTAATTGCCGCCCCAGCCCTCGGGAGTGATGAGCATATCCGCGGTCCCCTGCCCCTGCGCATTGCTGTCAAACCGAGTGTATTGGGCCACGGCAGATAAAACGGCCCCGGACTCGAATTGGTATGCGTCAGAGACCGCAATGGCCATGCCTCTTTGATTCAGATTGTTCGATGCCGGCTGGGGGACGAGTGCGCTCATATCCATGTGCTCAGTGCGCATTGGAAACGCATTGACCGTCACGGTGAGTAGGTGATTGGGTGAAAGGATCGCCTCGACAGTCGTGAAGGAGTTGAATCCTTGGCGCTTCATGATGTCATTCGGCCAGGGCAACCCTTCGATTGTTGTTTTCTTCAAGTCGTATTGAAATGTTTCGGAAACCAGCAGTTTGTGAGGAATAACCGGGGCATTGCAAGTGATCGCGGGAGCGAATTGCGTGACCCCTTTGAGGTGGCCATTCTTGCCGCCGAGTGAGATCGCAAATCTTTTGAGGTCACAACCCCAATTAGCTGTTGGGGTCTTAGTCTGAATCGTCGTCAGTCCTCCAGAAAAGCTACCAAGGCTCGCGTCATATGGCGTTTTGTAAACGGCGAAAGACTCGACCGCATCGGTGGGAACGACAATGCCAAAACTCCCGGTTGCTGGGTCGGTATTACGCGCAGAATTTACGATCAGTAGGCTTTGGTTCTCGTCGGAGCCCTTGAACGTAAGTTTTCCGTCCAAGGTTTGAATCACTCCCGGCGTCGTGGGAATAACTTCTTTTACTTTTTCTTGCGCGGTCGGGATTGTGACCAATTCGATATTCGAAACCACGACCGCCGGTGCGGAGGCGCTTTCCGTCGTGATCGCGGCGGCCGACTCGCGAACCTCGATCTTCTCCGAAACAGCCTCCAGATCCAGCATAAAGTCCTGAGTCTTCTGCTCTCCCCTATTCAGCAACACCGATCGTGTTTCCGGTTTAAATCCTCCGAATTCGACAGAAACAGAGTAGGCCCCAGGTGCCAGGTTGCCGAATTCATAGTGGCCGTTTTCGTCCGTCTGTGTGCTCAGTGGAGCACTTGGTACTGGATTGCCAGACAGCCTCACGATAGCTCCCGTGACGGCGTAACCCTTCTCGGTTGTTGTAACCGTTCCTCGAATTGAGGCTTCGTGAGCCGTGCCGGCTTTGGGCGTGTCGTTCTGGCCGAACGCCAAAGAAACGCCAGGCGACGAAAAAAGCAGAATGATGAATCCTGAAGCCCAGAACCATGCCGCATGCGCACGCCACGCATACCTCATGGACGGACCTTTTGCAGACGGACGGCTTAGATTGAACGAGGGATTCACTTCGATCCCCTTCTTGGAGATGTCGAACTCGGCCACCTGACGACTTCCGCCTGCCACGCAAGAAACTCCGGTGAGGCAGGAGGAGAGGGCATATCGCGACAGCTCTGTGGGAGGGAGTGCAGAGATTTATAGATCTTCCGTAAGCGTCTCTCGTTCGGCGTGGTGATGCTTAACAAGTCCGTCAGCAAGTTTCCGTGTTTTCCGTGCGTCCCGGCAAACCGGTCGAAAAACTCGGCATAAGCGCGTGGCGAAAAGCCGGCAGCCGCCAGTGCATGCAGCGCAAAACGATCCGCCTCCTGTTGACTGGTTATCTCGTTCTGTTGCAATCGCTGTGCAGTGCTTTGGAAGGTCCTCGAATGCCAGCCGCTGCTGTTCAACATCCGGTTAAACTTCTCGGCAATATCGTTTCGATCTTCAACGACACTGACACCTAGGAAATCGTGAAATACCTGCGAGACCACAATGGCATTCTGGTGCCTAAGCATGTGCGCGAGTTCATGCCCGAGCAAACCTGCGAGCTCATCGTCGTTGTGAAGGGCGGCGACCATTCTTCGCGAGATATAGAGGCGAGAAGCGCCCGCGCTGAAGGCGACTGCTTCCGGGGTTTCGATAAGGACAATGCGAATATTTGTCCCACTTATCGGAGACGGTGAGAGTAAACGATTGTTGATCGCCGTCAGATGCGCGGTGAGGCCGGCATCGGCGATCACCTCGTATCTCTCCTCCAGTAATGCTGCTTCGATGTCGCCAAGATCAAATTCCTGCTGAGCACTAAATATATTGTGGGCTTCTGGAGCATCGCGGACGGCAAGTACCGGGCATTTCTGCTCTGCGCGAACCGCTGTGACAAAGAACACGCTGAAGACAAGCAGCACGAAACCGACGTGGCGGTGCCGAATGCTTGGCAGCATCATCCGAGTTGTGAAGCTCCGCTTTTGCATTGGATTTGGGACGCTATGTTCTTTGGATTGCATGGGCAGTGCCAAAGCGAGGATGGGGCTCAGCTCCGGCTAACGGCCTGGGGGAAAGGGAGATAAGCCGAGGGAATAAACAGAAGATCGGCGCCGCTTCAAAACCAGGCTGCCCAGATTCGGGCGCAGTGCCCTTTTCGCGTCTGTCCTTCCCGAAAGAAGGCTGTCGGCAAATCCGCGTGCCAATGCCTGGCCGGGGGAAGCATGACGATACCAATTCCCATGCGCTTTCAGTCCCAGAAGTTGAGCTCGATGGCATCTTGCTTGTCCTCGACTCCTCTTCTGGCATATTAGGGATTCACTCGGTTCCGACCGCGGCAGCATCACACTCCATGCTGTTCGTCACGTCGGAGGAAACTCTTTCGTCGTTCTCAGGTAGCTCTGTTCTAGAACTGCTTGCGGGCCCCTTCCGCATGTGAACCTCGCTGCCTGCACAGTGAAAGGACACTTCGTCCATCATCAGCTTCATGAGATGAATGCCCCGTCCGGGTTCCGCTTGCAGCCCGTCCGACGCCAAAGGATCGGAAACGGCTCTGGGATCAAATCCTGTTCCATGGTCCTTCACGATCAGCCAGACTCCCTTTCCCCGCTCGCACCGGCAGCGAACCTCAACTAACTTGCTGGGGTCCATTGCATTGCCGTGGACCACGGCATTGTTCAGAGCCTCGCGAAGGGCTATCTCGACGGCGAACTCGTTGCCGGCGACGCACCGCCATCCTGCGATGAGTCGCATCAGTTGTTTGACCATTGGTGAGATAAACCCGATTTCACTCGGCATCCAGCCCTCGAGTTCGAGCAACGAAGAGCTTCGCTGTACGCCGGCAAACGCTGGCTGCCAAGACCTTCCTTCATTCGAAGAACGTAGTGTATTCACGGAATCCTGATGGGCAATGCGGGTGCCAAAACCGCACCCACACAAGTTATTGAGATCAGTGGAGAAGAGGTCGCGGGTGTTTATCCAGGCGAGAGACCTTGCCCGCATGCGGGCAGCCCAGGACTTCCTCAGTGACAACGAATAATCGGATGATAGACGGCGGGGCGGGACACAGCGCGACTGGTGCCGCGAAACTCAGAACGAAATCGTGCGAGGTCACATCGTGGTTACCGGGCGGTTCAGACTCCCTCGTTTTCCGGCTGACGTGCGAGCACCCTGCGGCGGCGACCGCTTGTGCGGGAAGCGCGTGACGTGTTCGTATCCGAGGCCTCATCTCGGACAAGGCGCAGATGCAGGCGCTCGCATACGTCGAGTGTGTAGGATGTTGAAGCAGCGAACTCCGCCCCGAACCGGCCAAAAAACGATAGTACCTCTTCCCCCGCGGAATCGATGAAGGTGACGTCCGTTAGATCCACAACCAGTCTCATTCCCTCGCGGCAGCGCGTTATGAGCGTGCGGCTATTCTCGGCGTCATCACCGGTGAATCGGCCTTCCAGCTTGAGGCTCAGACTGCTCTCGGAATCTTGTATCTCGACGCGCAGCATCGCGCCTCCTTGAAGCTGGGCAGTCACGTAGTGTGGACCGGAGAGCTTCCTGGCATCAACCTTGCAGGCTTTGTACCAGGTGCTCGTCGGCGTAAGTCATTGAAATTACAACAGAATGTTGAAGGGTATCGGGGTCATCTCTGCCGGACCAACGGGCACTGCCGCCATGCGGGCGCGAAAGCCCGATGATCCGGTCTGCGGGAGAGTTCGGAAGCCGGAGTGTTACGCGGTACAGCCAGCACGACTGATGTTTAGCTTTTGCATCTTGTTTTGGAGTGTTGTTCGTTTCAGTCCGAGGCGCTCAGCCGCTCCACCTTGGCCGGCTACTCTCCCGGAGGCGGCGTTCAAAGCTTGGATGATGACCTGCCGCTCAGCCTGTTCGAAAGTTGGTGCGGCTGAAGCGACGGAGCGCCTCAGCTCTGTGTGTGGGACGTGCAATTCGTCCCCTTGCGTGAAAATCACGCAGCGCTCGATGAAGTTTTCCAACTCGCGAATGTTGCCTAGCCACTCGGCGTTCACCAGGGCCTCCATCGCCTGCTTCGGAACCGATTTGACGCGCTTTTGCATTTGCCGGGAGTGGCATGAAACAAAATAGTGAACAAGCAGCGGTATATCCTCGCGCCTTTCGCGAAGCGGAGGGATCTCGATCGGAAAAACATTCAATCGGTAAAAAAGGTCTTCGCGGAACTGGTTGTTGCGTAT
>Ga0074045_10000402_pt1 | contig 42763 bp, 44 predicted proteins | sample BogForMeECP23OM2_FD_94442 | JGI IMG/M metagenome (GOLD analysis project Ga0074045, IMG submission 94442) | Bog forest soil microbial communities from Calvert Island, British Columbia, Canada - Bog Forest MetaG ECP23OM2 | ecosystem: Environmental > Terrestrial > Soil > Wetlands ...
GTCCTTGGTGATGGTCGGCGAACCGAATTTCTTCTCAATCACAACGTTGCGGCCCTTGGGGCCGAGGGTGACTTTTACAGCGTCGGCCAGAAGATTGACGCCGCGCAGGATCGCCTGCCGGGATTCTTCGCCGTGCACGATTTGTTTTGCCATGATTCTTTTCTCCTATTCAAATTCTTATTTATAAAAGTTTGTCATCCTGAGCGCGGCGTTCTTCGCCGCGTCGAAGGATCCTGCCGATTCCACGGAATCGTCCAGTTACCGCTTCGCGCCGGCAAGTTCCTTCTTGGCCGGTGCAGCGGCGCCGGTGAGAATGCCGAGGACTTCGTCTTCTTTCATGATGATGTAGTCTTCGCCATCAATCTTGATCTCGGTGCCGGAATACTTTCCGAACAGGATGCGGTCGTCTTCATGAACGGCCAGAGGGAAGGTCTTGCCTTCATCGTTGGTGCGGCCCTTGCCGGTGGAAACCACGATGCCCTCTTGCGGTTTGTCTTTTGCGCTGTCGGGGATGATGATGCCGCCTCGAGTGGTGGAAGCTTCCTCCACGCGCTTTACCAGAATGCGGTCATGCAGTGGGCTGAATTTCGCCATGGTTGCAACTCCTTTCAAAAGTTGTGTAGAAGGGTTGATGTTGCGTAAGCCTATGATTTATTTGGGATTGGGCGATCTGTTAGCAGTCTCGCCTATCGAGTGCTAATTGTACGGAGTTGAGGGGGACCTTGTCAAGAGGCTACGAGGCCCTGAAGAGCGGAAAACACTCGGCACGTCTTGTCATCGTGACGAAGCGAAGTCCCTGCGTCCAAGCGCAGGTCTTCGCACGATGGGCTTTATCTCCTCCATTCGGGAATCGAGCCAAAGGCTCGATGAGAGCCTGGCCCGAACGAAGTCGAAGGGAACCTGCTCTCGGCCGGGGTATACCCCCTCCCCCTCCCCCCTCCCCTCGGTATATTGGAATCATCGACTTAGCGGTAAGAATGCTTGCAAAATCCTTCGTTTGATAGACTTGCACGCAAAATATTTTAAACAAAGGAGTTACAAGCTGATTGTAGGTCGGGCTCGAAGAGCTCGATCTGCGACCTTTGCGGGGACAAGGATGAACGAATCAGAATTGTCGGGCAAGGGCGCATATCACACCGGTGCTGTGGACTTGGGGCGCCGTAATCGCAGTGTAAAAATCCCAAGAGGTGAGGTTTTGTGGAATCCCACCCTTCAGAAAACGAAGAGTGGGGCACCCGGGGAACGGCGGCCGCTCCTGCATGTCAGTCAGTGTGGGGCGAATGCGCACATCTTGGGCAAGAATCATTCTTGACGTAACGATAGAACCGAGCGCGGCCGCGGCTTGTCCAATATGGAGCTTCGTAGTCGTCAATTCCTGGCCCTGTACGCATGAGGCTGAAGAAGACGTGCCGCGACGGTCTGATCACAATTCCGACGTGCCCGCGCCACACCACCAGATCGCCGGGTTGAGGTTGCGTGACTCGTTGAAACCCTTCGACGCCAACGTAGAGGTCGAAAGAACTAGCGTAGGCGTAAGCGAGGCCAGCCCGTTCGTAGATTGCATGAACCAGATGAGAACAGTCGCGCTCAGAATACAGACGCGTCTTAGAGTCAAGCGCGGCAGCTATCAGGGACAAACGATCGTCTGCACTCAGAGTGTGATCGGTCTTTCGCCCGTGATTCCAATTCGTGCCTTGATGAAGGGTGCTTGAACTTCCTGTCTGTCTTGGTTCTTCTTGCGCCCGCGAGACACACAAAGCAAGTCCACAAAGCAGGATCGCAATCTTGGGCTGCAGCCGAATCCGCATCGTCTGATTTTGATGCGGACATCGCTTGTGGTGTAGGTTACGGCCGTGCAGGGGGCGGTAGCGAATGGAGCACTGCCCTCCGTACAGCTCCGAATAACGCTATCGCCTTCGTTGCTTCCTCGGTCCAATCGCGAAGGTCGTCCAAGGGTGCGGCGGCGAATGCCAAAAACCGGCTTGAGTCGCCCACCCAGCCGGAAAAGCTAGCCCAGATCTTCAGCCAACAGTTGCCGCATTACACCCGCGATCAGGTCGCACGTATCACCGGCGGTTTTGCCCGCGCTTTTCGTTTCTGGCGGAGAGCCGATGATAGACCAGCATCCCGCTAGCGCCGAAAGCGAGGAGTACTAGTGTCGCCACCGCGTCGTCGCTCGTTCCGCCCTGAAAGACGTGGATCAGCATTCCTGCTCCTAATAAAGAAAAGGCGATGCCGCCGAGAAGGTAAATTCGCGCCGGGATGTTGTCGACCCACATGGTTTCGTCCTTCTCCCACAACTGAAAGAACAGGCCGGCCGCGAAAAGCGTCCCGAGCACGAAGCCGACACGCGGATCCCGCCAGACGTCGAGTGAACGCAGTGCGACAAAAAGTGTTACAAACACGAATAAAAGCACGGAGCCGTACCACGAGGGCGGGGTCGATCTGTCTGTAGTCATCGCCTATGACATCGGCGAACTCCAGAGAAATCGTTAGGCCGTGTGGATCTCCACTCAAGCCAAGAACGGGCTTGAGCCGGCCACCCAGCCGGAAAAGCTAGCCGAGATCTTCGGCCAAAAGTTGCCGCATTACGCCAGCGATCAGCTCGCACATGTTCAGGAAGCGCTCCGGAGTCACGCCCAGTTCCTTCAAGCGCGGCGAGGCCTCCATGACGACCTGCCTGGAACCGACCAGCGTGCGATGGGGCGCGGCGGCGGCGCGGCAGATCTCCAGGAATTGCTCCGGGGTCACGCCAAGCTCTTCGGCCCGGAATGCGGCATTCAACAGGGCGGTGAAGAGGAATGCATGGTCTTCCTCATGTGCGGTAAGGAGTTTTGTGGGGTTTGTGGACGGTGTTAGCGCGGGGACTTGGGTGGTGCTGGCCATGACAGGTTCTCCCTTCGCGTTTCGGACCCTAGCGGAAGTGTAGGCGCGAGGCCGGTAACCATGCGGTGATGGCTATCACGGTTGAAGGTGTGGCCGAACCGGCGTAGGAAAAATGCGGCGCAGCGGGGAATCTGGGGTAAGATTGAGGGCATGCCATACATCTTGGAACACCTCTCCAGCCTTCGTCAGGAAATTACGAATCTACGGAACATGAACGCCCGCTTCACGGGCAAGGGCTCAGACCACCAGATCGACCAGTCGGCCGTCGAGATGCGTGCCAACCGCCTGGCTGAGATCAAGAAGGAACTGTCGCAGATGCTGAACCGGCCAGAGGACCCCGCCGTATGGTGGGAAAAGGGCGGTCGCCGGAAGCGGGTGGCGTAGCGAAGCGGCTGAAGATTTTGTGAAGACTGTGAGAGCGCGGCTTGGCAGCCGCGCTCTTTGTATTTACCGTGCGAGCTATCTACTTCCCCTTGGACAAGGACCGGACGTAGTTAACCAAGTCCCAGTTCTCCTCGACTTTTATCCGATCGCCTTCCGGCGGCATGTCCTGATGGCCATTCTTGATGATGTAGAAGATCTCGCCATCGGTGCGCTCCTTGAGCGTGGTGGGATCGGTGAAGTCAGCCAGCTTGAGCTTCATGTCGCTCGCCAAGCTGCCTTTGCCGTCGCCGTTGGTGTTATGGCACATAGCGCAATCAAGCGTCCACCACTTTTTGGCGCGAGCCAGGGATTCAGGCGACGACTTCACGGGATTGGCCTGCTTCGCAGCTTCGACTGGGATGGCGGAGTAAGCCGGCGACGTCGCCTTCGCCGCAGGCGGTGTTTGTTGGGCCGTAGCGGGTGCTGGTTGTTGAGCGGAAAGAGTTGCCACGAGAATGAGTACGGGGAAGAGTAAGAACAAGAGTCTGAACATCGGTTTGGAGATCAGTTGCGGCATCGGAGCCTCCGATGAACCAATCACTATCGAACTCAAGTTGATCATAGAGCCGCGAGTGGGAGGCGGCTGTGACCTAGATCACAGCGCGAACCAATTGAGAAGCAAGGACGGGATGGTTCCAAGCGCGATGAGCTCGCTTGCAAAATCAGCGGGAGTCGGGCACCCTCGATGGCATGGTTCGAACGAACGGACTTCTTCTTTTATTTTTCCTGATCACGACGATGGGGCTGGGCTGGGCGCAGAATTCCCCGGAAGAAGGCGGAAACGAAGTGCAGCTTTGGGCCGGCGGGGGCCACTCGGTGCCGGGCGGAACGCAGAACACGGAAGCTTTTGATGCGGGAGTGCGTTATGGGCGGGTAATCACGGGTCCGCACTGGCCGGGGATTCTGCGAGGACGGTTCGAATACGCGGTAGATGTCGTTCCGGTATATCTGATCTTTCAGCCGGCGAATACGGCGTACGGGTGGGGCTTCAATCCGCTGGTGCTGAAATGGAATTTTGAGCGGCACGGCCGCTTTTCACCCTACTTCGAATTGAGTGGCGGAACGCTGTTCAGCAAGAAAGAGATTCCTACTTATACGAACACGGTGAACTTCACGCCCAGCGCGGCGCTGGGAACCCACATTTTGGGCGAGAAATATAACTGGACGGTGGATGTGCGCTATCTGCACATCTCGAATGCGGGGCTGGGAACGTATAACCCGGGCCTCAATACGGTGCAGGTGCGGTTGGGGGTCGGGAGGTTCTGGAAGCGGAAGTAGCACAGAGATTGCTATTCTTCAAACTTATGTCGACGCTAGTGGAATGTGTACCGAATTTTTCCGAAGGGTGCGACAAGGCTAAAGTTGACGCCATTGTTGCCGCCATGAAAGTGGACGGTGTCTACCTGCTCGACCGCGAGATGGATGCGGACCACAATCGAAGCGTCATTACTCTGGTGGGTGAGCGGGAGGCGATTCAGGAGGCGGCGATTCGGGGAGTTGGCAAGGCCGCGGAGCTGATCGATCTGAATGTGCATAAGGGAGCGCATCCGCGAATGGGCGCAACCGATGTGGTGCCGTTTATTCCGATCGATGGCGTGACGATTGAAGATTGCGTGGCTATGGCACGGCACGTTGGAGAAGAAATCTGGAAGCGGTTTCAGATTCCAGTTTATTTCTACGAGGCAGCGGCGGCGAAGCCGGAGCGGCAGAATCTGGAAAACATACGGCGCGGGCAGTTCGAGGGCATACGGGCGGAGATTGCAACCAACCCAGCGCGAAAGCCGGACGTCGGCGAGGCGAAGTTGCATCCCACGGCGGGTGCGACGGTGGTGGGAGCGCGGAAGTTCCTGATTGCTTACAACGTGTTCCTGAACACGCCCGACGTTGAAATCGCCAAGAAAATCGCCAAGACCGTGCGGTTTTCGAATGGCGGAATGCGGTTTGTGAAGGGCGCGGGATTCCTCGTCAGAGGTCTGGCGCAGGTCTCGATGAATCTGACGGATTTCGAGCAGACTCCCGTGCATCGTGTTTTTGAGATGGTGAAGCGGGAGGCGGCGCGATATGGCGTGATGCCGGTATCGAGCGAGATTGTGGGACTGATTCCGAAAAAGGCGCTGGAGCAGGCGGCTGAGTGGTTCCTGCAGGTGGAAAATTTTGATTCTTCCCTGATCCTGGAAAATCGTCTGGCGGCGGTGATGAGTGGCAAGATGGCCGTGGGCGGCTTGCGGGCTGGCGTGGAGCCGTTCGTCGAACAGCTCGCGGCGCCGACTGCGACCCCGGGTGGCGGGAGTGCTGCAGCGGCGGCGGGTGCGATGGCGGCGGGACTTGCCATCATGGTGGCTTCGATGTCTCGCGGGAAGAAAGCATATCTTCAATATGAAGCGCAGTTGAGCGAGGCGATTGCAAAGCTGGGTCCGTTACGCGAAGAATTGAAGGCGGCGATCGACGCCGATGCTGAGTCGTATAACTCAGTCATGCAGGCTTACAAGCTGGCAAAGACCTTAAGCGCACAAGAAGGCGAAGCTTCGATTGAAGCTGCCCTGAAGCAAGCTACAAGTGTTCCGCTGGGAGTGGCTGAGAAGGCGCAAAAAGTGGCACAGATTGCTGCTGGCTTGCAGGCAACCACCAACCCGAATATGAAATCAGATTTGATAACCGCTCAGGCTCTGGCGCAGGCAGCGATTACTGGTGCGCTGGCGAATGTCGAAATAAATCTGACGTCCCTGAAGGATGCTGGATTTGTGGCAGAAGTTCGAAAGAGGGCGGAGAGCCTCAAAGGCTGACTGTAACCTGAACAGCCGCCGCGAATGCGTTCGGATTATTACGTCAGGACCGAGTGGAAAGTCCGAGAGCAGGGTTCGTAACTGAGTCAATCAGACACGCGGATGTGGGAGGAGGGAGATCCTACCATGAGACGCGCCGCATTGTTCGTAGTTTTGGCCCTCCTGTTTTGTCTAGCCGGAGTTCTGCTGAGCCTTAACGGGTGTGGCGGAGGCAACACTGTGTCGTCGCTCTCGAAGATTCAGCATGTAGTGGTTATCTTTCAGGAGAACCGCACGCCGGACAACCTGTTTCAAGATCCGGTGTTGGTAAAAAACGGCGCCGACATTCAGAACTATGGAGTCAACTCGACCGGTCAAACGATTCCACTAAGCCCGATGGACCTGGGAACGGTCGGCTCCAATCCGCAAAACTACGATCTGAGCCATGCCCACGCCGCATTCGTGTCCATGTATGACAACGGAAAGATGGACGGCGCCGACCTGATTCCTTATGCCTGTGCGGTGGGAGCGACGAACTGCCCGCCGGCAAATCCGCAATTCAAGTATGTCAATCCATCCGATGTTCAGCCTTACTTCCAAATGGCCGAGCAGTACACCTTCGCCGACCGGATGTTCCAGACCAACGAGGGGCCAAGCTTTCCGGCTCACCAGTTCATAATCTCTGGCACCTCCGCACCGACCGCCACCAGCAATTTGTTTGCCGCCGAGAACATGACAAACCCGGGAACTGCTGGTTGCGCAGCCCCACGCGGCCAGCTGGTTGCGTTGATTGACCCGACAGGGAACGAGTCTAGTTCGATGTATCCGTGTTTTGAGCATCCCACTCTGACGGATCTGCTGGATGCCGCCAATATCACGTGGCGCTACTATGCGCCGTCGGCAGGTTCGATTTGGACCGCACCCAACGCGATTCAGCACATGTGTGGACCGAATGCGACCCCGCCGAATGCCACCCAATGCGTGGGATCAGACTGGACCGGCACGTCGCCAAAGGTTGTGCTTAACCAGACACAGAGCAATCCACAAATCTTGAGTGATATAGCCAATGGCCAGATGGCGCAGGTCAGCTGGGTGATTCCCGATGGCGCGGATTCCGACCATGCCTCCATCAACGACGGTTGCGGTCCATCCTGGGTGACTTCGATTGTCAACGCGATCGGTAACAGCCAATACTGGTCGAATACCGCGATTGTGATCACCTGGGATGACTGGGGAGGGTGGTACGACCATGTCGCACCGACCGTCGTCAGCAACGGAACCAGCTGGGGCTCGGGCTACGTGTATGGCTTCCGCGTACCGATGATCGTGATCTCGCCCTACGCCAAGCAGGCCTATGTCTCCCACGTGCCCCACGATTTTGGCAGCATTTTAAAATTTATTGAGTCGATCTTTAGCCTGCCGTCGCTGGGCTACGCGGACGCGCCTGCCGACAATCTGTCTGACTTTTTCAGCTTTGGCCAGCCCGCAACACAATTCCGAGCCATCTCGCCGCCGCCGAATGACGCAACATGCAAGAGCGACGCGAGTCCACCTACCGATCCGGACGATGACTGAGAGGTAAGCCGTCGAGACAGGAAGCAGCCCTTGCCATTTCTTGGCTATTGGCTCTGGGCGGCACCCTTCGGCGCGCTCGCTTGCTCAGGGCAAGCTAAAGACTGAAACCGTGCCCTTCCCAAACCGATTTATGAGATAGCTTCTAGTCTCCAGCACTGGTTGCCGGCGCCGTCTCCGGCCGGAATCGAGAGTCCCACCAAGCCAGGACGCCTTGGCGAGCCAACTTGCAGATCGTGCCGCGATTTTCCGAGATAACCTTCCACCAGGCGAAACGGCCGAGCATGGGGAAGTAGATTCCGCGGAAGCAGAGGCGGGCGATCAGGATGTTGATGCGACAGCCCAGTGGCTGGTCGGCGATGGAATCGATGGCTTGGGCAATGGCCTCGGCACCGTAGGAATGGGACCATGCACGATTCACTTCGGCGTGAGCTTCGTCGATGGTCATCTTCAGCGGAGTGTGAGCCATGGCGAAAGGGATAAATTCCTGCCAGTGCTGCGGGCGGGTCAAGCGGCCGGCAACGTCGAGGCGCTTGTAGAGCGGCGTTCCGGGCAAGGGAGTGAGCAGACCAAAAATCGGAAGGCCGGGCGGCCAGGTGCGAACTTGCGCCAGCGTACGTTCTGCCGCTCCCACCGTGTCATTGTCCATGCCAAAGATGAACGAAGTGATGGCGTAGACGTTGCGCTGGGCCAAGCGTTGCAGGACCGCGGAATACTCTTCCGGCTTGTTGAAGCCCTTGTTCATGTCTTTGAGGTTGGCGGGATCGATCGATTCCATGCCGATGAAGATCCATTTGCCGCCAGAGGCGGAGATGAGGTCGACGAGTTCCTGATCGCGCAGCAGGTTGGCGCTGATTTGCGCGACCCAATTTAGTTGTGCCCCGGCAGCAATGATGTCGCGCAGCAAGGACTTCGTGCGCTTGAGGTTGATAGCAAAATTATCGTCGATGAAAAAAACAGCAATCTGGCCGCGCTCTTTCCTGGCGCGCGCTTTCAGGAGCAGGAGTTCGTTCACTACGCTTTCATTGCTGCGAAAGCGGATGGAGTCGCCGAAGAACCCAGTGACGGTGCAGAACTCGCATCCATAGGGACAACCTCGTCCCGATTCGACGGGAACAATGCGGAACGTTCCCCAGCCCTGGCCGTGCTTCTTGAGCCAGTGATTAAAGACCTTGGGCACGAGATTGAATTGCTGAAGATCGATGGTGTCCCAGGGAATGACAGGATATTGCTTGAGAGAGGGCTTGAGTTCCTTGCCAGCGGCGTCGACCGGCGCATAGATATCTTTTAATTCGCCGCGAGCGGCATCTTCCACGATTTGCGGCCAAGTGTTGTCGGCTTCCCCGAGAGCTACGGCGTCGGCGTGGCGCGGACCGCCCGCGCGGCCCAAAGCTTCATCCGCCATTTCCGTAACGTGAGGTCCTCCCATGACCACCGGCACGCCAGCGGCGCGCACCGCGTCTGCCATGCGATAGGCTTTGGCAATCATTCTGGTCATGGCGCCGATGCCAACCAGATCAATGTTCTGTTCGCGCACGTAGCGTGTGATGCCGGCTTCGTCCATGGGCTGGGCGTTGCCGTCGATCAGCACGACTTCATGGCCTGCGGGAGTGAGGGATTGCAAGAGAAACATCCATAGGTGCGGCATGAAGTTGCGCGTAACCCCGTTGTCGGGGTTGTAGAGTAGAATTTTCAATAGTTCCCTGATTTCAGCTTGCGGTGGAATTCTTGCGCCCAGAAAAGCGCCGAGTGTGGAATGGTGGCTGGGTCGAAAAGTATCTTACAACCAAAGTAACGGTGCGCGACAGATAAATGTTCGCCGTCGTACATTAACGTTCCCAATCGATCAAGGGTGTTCCAAGTTGATCATGGGTCTAGCACCTTTGGCTGGGCACGGAACGAGCCAGCAGGCTTAGAATGAGTGAGCGGATAACGGGAAACTCCGCTTTAGCATCTAAAGCGCAAGGTGCAAGCGGAACTGCGTTCAACGTTTAGTAAAACCTGGTATGAGGTCTGTAACCGTTATGAGAAGCTTCAGCGTCTGTCTGAGTTGCGCGGTAGTGGTTGGAATGCTGCTGGGCGTTGCGAACGCCATGCCATTGAATTCGTCGGCCCGCGCCGTGATCCCCGCAGATTTGCAGCAGTTGATTTCCGTGGACTACCGGGCCTTGAAGGACTCGCCCACCGCAATGCAGTTAAAGCAGCAGGTGCTACCGGATAACCTAAAACAGTTCGAGGCAGCGCTCAAGGGAATCGGAATCGACCCCGATAAGGATGTGGACACGCTGGCATTTGCTTCGTTCCGCACTCCGAAGATGGGAATCAAAGGCGTGGGTGTGGCGGCCGGCCCCTTCGCGATGAAGGCTGTCCTCAAGAAGATGACCGTGCAGAAAATCAAACCAACGAAGTACCGCCTGGCGAGTATTTATCCCATGGACGGCGGCATGGTGATGTGTTTTCTGGACGACAGCACGCTCCTGTTTGGAGAGATTTCGGCGCTGAAGATTGCCCTGGATACGCGCGATGGCGAGGTCCTAAGCCTGGATTCGAATCAGACGATGGCCGACATGATGTCGAGCGTGGATTCCTCTCCGGTGTGGAGCATCCTGGATCAACTGGGAACCCAGAACGTGATGCGATCGGCGCTGGGAGATGCGGCCAAGATCGCCGATTATGACACCATCAAGAAGCGGCTGCTGGGCTCGCGTTACACCATGAGCTTTAACAGCGGCGTGAACTTCGATTTGACCGTGGTGTCTTCCGATTCCGTGAGCGCGGCCACTTTGTCGTCGCTGGTGAAAGCGGGGCTGCTCTACAAGAAGATGAGCGCCAGCGCTCCCGAGAAGGTCGCGATGGATAATACCAGCGTGGATTCCGACGGCTCGGATGTGAATTTTCACTTCAAATCAACGGACCAGCAGTTTCAGTCAATCATGCACTCAGAGTTGTTCGCGGCAGTTTCCCACTAGAGTTACGACGGCCACTAGGCACTGAGAAACGCAGGGAAGCGTTTCTTGGTGCCTTTGCTTTTGCCTAGAGTTTCTTCACGCGGGCTCGCCCTGTTTGCGAAAGTAGCTTACTTTGGCTTTCTTGCACGGCGCTTCTCGCGGGCCCAGCCTGCTTTCACAACCTGCTGCGCTCGGCCAATGGCCAATGCGTCTTCCGGAACATCACTCGTGATGCAGGAGGCGGCGGCAACGTAGGCACCCTTGCCCACCCGCACGGGCGCGACCAGAGTGCTGTCACTGCCGACGAAGACCCCGTCTTCGATGACGGTGGTGTGCTTGTGAACACCGTCGTAGTTGCAGGTGATGGTGCCGGCGCCGATGTTGACCCCCTCGCCGATTTCGGCGTCGCCGAGATAAGTAAGGTGGTTGGCCTTGGATCCCTTGCCGAGCTTGATCTTCTTGGTCTCCACAAAATTGCCGACGTGTGCGTCCTCTCCGATCTCGCTGCCGGGGCGCAGGTGGGAATACGGGCCGAGAACAGCGTTGCGTTCGACGCGGGCGCCATCGAGAATGCAGCCGTTGCGGATGAGGACTCCGTCGCCGATTTCGGAGTCACGAATCACAGAGTAGGAGCGAATGCGGCACCCAGCGCCGATGCGCGAGCGGCCAAGAATCTGAACAAAAGGCTCGAGCACGGTGTCGGGGGCGATCTCAACGTCACCATCGATCACGCAGGTTGAGAAGGGTAAAGGCAGGGTGACTCCCGCAGCCAGGAGTGATTGGCACTTGCGTGTCCGCATTCGAAAATCGATAAAGGCCAGTTCGGCGCGGGTGTTGGCACCGAGGACTTCAGTGGAATTATCTGTTTTCCAGGCTACAACGCGTTGTCTGGCCTTGCGGAGAACCTCGGCCATGTCGGTGAGGTAATACTCCGCGTGGGGGTTGGCGGTTGAGAGTTTCTTGATGTTTTCAAACAATAATGGAGCGGCGAAAACGTAGAATCCGGCGTTGATCTCACGAATCTTCTTCTGGGCGGGGCTGGCGGCTTTTTCTTCGACGATAGCCTGGACTTCGGCGCTGCGAGCACTCTTGCGAATGACCCGCCCATAGCCAGTCGGGTGGTCGAGTTCAGCGCTGAGTAAGGTCATCGCAGCTTGTTGATCAAGGTGAAAATTCAACAACTGGGCGATGGTTTGAGGAGTGATCTGGGGAGCGTCGCCGGAGAGAACGATTACGTGGTCGTAGGCGGATAGCTCCGGCTGCGCAACCATCAGAGCGTGGCCAGTGCCGCGCTGCTCAGCTTGCAGAACAAAGTTTACGCCGGTAGAGGCTACCGCAGTCCGCACACGGTCGGCTTCGTGGCCGACGATGGCGAAGACGTCTGTGGGCGGGGCAACGGCTGTGGCGGCGGCGATGACATGCGCCAGCAGCGGCTTGCCACCGACTTCGTGCAGAACTTTAGGTAGCTGAGATTTCAGCCGCGTGCCTTTGCCCGCAGCCATGATGGCGACGGCGACGCGGGGAGCGGATAGAGAAGATTGGCTGGCGGATGGATTGCTCTTTCTGGATTTCATCGCTCTCAATATATCGCTGGGAGGACTTCGCGCAGAAGATATGAAACGGGTTCCTGGCAGGTGGCTGCCGCTCGGGACGTCATAGGCCCAACCCTCCGTCGACGGCGAGAATCTGCCCAGTGATAAATTGCGGCGCGGTAGCGAAGAAAAGAACGGCCGCGGCGGTCTCGGTATCGCGTCCGTTGCGCAGCATGGGAGTTTGTTTGGCCATACGCCTCAAGAAGGGTGCGTTCCCCTTCTCACCGAGATCGATTATGCCCGGGGCAACCGCATTGACGGCGATCTCGGGGGCCAGGGCTTTCGCCATGACTTTGGTGAGCATGTGCAGCGCGGCTTTGGACGAACAGTAATGCGCGTGCGTGGCCCAGGGACGCAAGCCTCCGAGCGATCCCATGTGGATGATTTTCGCGGCAATTGTTTCTGATGGCTTCGATCCGCTTCGTTTTCGGCGCATCCATTTCAGGGCCTCGCGCGAGACCAGAAATGGTCCGCGAGTGTTCGACGCAAAGATCGCGTCCCATTGCGCCACGGTAAGGCGCTCAAAGTCGGCGGTGGCGTAGTTGGCGGCGTTGTTGACCAGGACATCGATGCGGCCCAGTTCCTGTCCAGCTTCTTTCATCATGGACTTGACGCTGGCCTCGTCGGTGATGTCGCAGTGCAGGGCGAAGGCGCGTACACCGAGACTCGATAGATCAACGACGGTGCGTTGCGCGTCGCGGGCGGAGTTGCGAAAGGTAATGGCCACATCCGCGCCGGCCTGCGCTAAGGCGAGGGCGGAGGCGCGTCCGAGACGGCGGGCACCACCGGTGATGAGGCAGGTTTTGCCGCGCAGAGGTTTGTGGTCGGGCGCAATCATTTTGGGATTCTACTCCAGGCTTTTATGCGCGAGCCTACTTCGGGAGTGGTATGACCAGTCGTGCGGAGTATTCGTTTCTTTTCACTTGCCAGAGTGTCCGGCGGCAACGATACAATCGCGACGTGCCAGAGTCCCGCCAAGTCGTGGTTTATTCGCGCAAGGGGTGTCACCTTTGCGAAGTAGTGAAGGAGAGCCTGGTAAAGCTTTCGCGCCGCGGCGGATTTACCTGGCAGGAAGTGGATGTGGACAGCGACAACGAACTGCGGCGACAGTTCAATGACGAAGTGCCGGTGGTGTTCATCGACGGGCGCAAAGCCTTCAAATACCGCATGGACGAGAGGGAATTTCTCCGGAAGCTGGCAAGTTAGAAGCAGTTTTATTCAGCTCACCCGCGGCTTGTCTCCACCATGACACACACGTGTCTCCTCTGACACGCTCACGTCAGCTACGTGATCCTAACTTGCCTGCTCTCAGCGCATGCGCGGCGGCAACCTCCTTGCAACTGAATCAACGCGATCCATCGCTCGAGGAGGAAGTCTTTTGCTGCGACAAATTCTGGCACTGGGGTTCATCTTTGTTTGCACTTCCATTGCATGGGTGATTCTAGGTGCGACCATTTTCTCTCGCACCTACGGCAGCAATGAGCAACTGCAAGGCCACGTGGCCTCCACTTGGGGCACGTCACAACAGCAATCGCCTCCGACGGCGGCCTATTTTATCGATGACGTCGAGAACTCGACCACAATTGAGAACGGCAAGTTGGTGGTTCACAGCCACACCGTTCACCGCCAGACTTTTCTGCCGATAGAAGCCAGCCGGATTCATGTGAACTTCCATCTCACTCCGCGGCAGAAGGGATTGCTGTGGTACAGCACCTACGCGGTCGATTTTGCGGGAGAGTATGCCTTCCGAAATAATACGGCGGAAGCACAGACGATCGATTTCCGGTTGAAATTTCCCGCGCAGAAAGCGATCTACGACGGCCTGCAGATGAAAGTGAACGATCAGGCAATCGCACTCGTTACCGACGATCAGGGTGCGGCGGGGCAAGCGACGGTGGGCCCGGGTCAGACTGCGAACCTGCGCGTTGCTTATCGTTCTCAAGGTCTGGATAGTTGGCGCTATCAGCTAGGGAACGGCGTCGCCCAGGCGCGCGATTTCACGCTGACCATGCAGACCGATTTCCGGGACATCGATTTCGCGGACGATACGCTTTCACCAACTGCCAAGCAGCTGATCCCGGGTGGCTGGCAATTGACGTGGCAGTACTCGAATCTGGTTTCGGGCTTCCAGATCGGCATGACCATGCCTGCGAAGCTGCAGCCAGGGCCACTGGCGGGGGAGATCAGCTATGCCGCGCCGGTGTCGTTATTCTTTTTCTTTTTTCTGATGTTCATCATTACAACGCTTCGCAAGATCGATCTGCATCCCATGAACTACTTTTTCCTGGCAACGGCGTTTTTCGCCTTCCATCTGTTGCTGGCTTACCTGGTGGATCACATTTCGATTCATGCCGCCATGGTGCTGGCTTCAATTGTCTCAGTGACATTGGTCGTGACTTACTTGCGGTTGGTGGTGGGACTTCGGTTTGCAGCCCTGGAGGCCGGCACGGTACAGCTGATTTATCTGGTGCTGTTCTCCTACGCGTTTTTCTGGAAGGGATTCACGGGCCTAGCCATCACGATCATCGCGATTGTTACGCTTTTCGTTGTGATGCAGATGACGGGTAGGATTCGCTGGTCCGAGCGATTTGCAGGGCGTGATGGAATACCAGCAACCAGCGGACTTTGAGCCGGTGACAATTGAGCCTCAACATTAGGATATGATTCGGCGGATTCAAGGCATTGCCAGGAAAGGACTGCCCGATGAGGAAGTCAGTCATCGCCGGCCTGTTGCTTGGACTATTCGGGGCCGCACCGTTAGCGAAGGCGCAGGAACCCTTAAAGTTCGAGCTGTACGGGGGGTACTACTACGTGCGCTTTGATATAAATGCCAACCTTCCTGGTGTCGCACCCTCGGCCACTTACAACGGATACGGCGGAGGCGGCCAGTTCGAGTACAACGCCAACAACTGGCTTGGCGCGGTTGTAGATCTGGCCGGCTATGGGGCGACCAGCACTGCAAACGGTGCATTGGTCGGAGGAGCGTTTACCTACCTGTTTGGACCCAGAGCGAATTTCCGACGTGGCAATTTCACGCCGTTCGCTCAGGCGCTCTTTGGAGGCATTCGCACAACCGCTGGGATTGCCGAATCGGGCCCAGAAAATAATTTCGCGATGACGGCGGGCGGTGGAATTGATTTCAAAGTGTCCAAGAACGTCTCCGTTCGCCCATTGCAAGCTGAGTACTTCATGACAAGATTGCCGAATGGTCTCAACAACCGCGAAAACAATCTGCGAATTGGCGCTGGGATTAGTTTGCGTTTTGGCAGATGATAATTCGGCGGGTTGCGACTAGGAGCAATGAAAGAACAGGTTCGTTGCAGCTACTTTGCCCCGGCTTTCCCCATACTCATTTACCGGTTCGAGCATCCCACACCGGGGCGCCCTTGGCATCGCGGAACATGAGAGTGTCGTCGCCTTTCACCAGTTCCCGGGCAAGGATCACATCCGCTCCTTCGTGCTTTACTTTTGAGCCGGTAACAGCAATCTGGTCTCCCTTAGTGAAGCTGATGCCCATCTCGTCTTCGAATGGTTTGGGGCACACATAAATGTGGATCTTTTCTTCGCCCTGTTTGAGGATTATTTCTGTGAAATCTTTTCTGGTTCCCACCGATCGCAGATTGACTTCATCGATCTCCCCTTTGGTTTTCATCTCTGCGTGAAGGTCGTAGACCGGCACGCTAGCGTCTGCTGGTTGCGCCTTTTGCGAGAGCCCGGGCGATAGAAATAGAAGCAAAGACAACGCGACTTGGGAAAACATCCTGGCACAGTCATATGGCAGGATAGAACGCTGAAGATCGAGCGACATGGCTCCTCCTCGTGATTGCCGACCAGCGCAACAGACGCGAGATACCCCTCGGAAGCACGGTCCGCGGTTGCCGGGTTGCCTGACAGTTTTTGCTACGATAAGGCCGTTTATTCAGTAGCTTTCGAGGAAGACAGGAGAATCGTACACCCGGATGAAAGGATAAATGACGAAAAAAATCGCCATCACCCGAGTTAGCGGCCGATCGGTGCTGACGGTCGAAGGGTTCTATTCGACCTAAAACCCATCTTAATTTAATGAGCCAAGGTGATAACTGCCGGTTCCCTCAGGGGCTAAAGCCCACGTCCTCGTTGGCTCTGGGTGGCACGACTGAAGTCGTGCCCTTCCCAAAACCGTTTATGAGATAGCTTCTAATCTCGCCGCTTTCCGCTACAATCTGTGCCGGCCATGTTACGCACCCAACTCTACGCCGATCCGGACGACATTCTTGTTCACGATGCCGTGCTCGCATCCTGCCGCAAGAATCCGCAGAAAATCGCGGTGGTGGATATTTCGTGCGGTCGCCGGCTGACTTATGCGGAGTATGGAGAGACGGTGGAAGCGCTGGCCCGCGGGCTGGTTTCGGCCGGGGTCCGGCCGGGAGAAGTGATTGCTATTTTCCTGCCTAATTCATGGGAGTTTTGCGTGGCGTACCACGCGGCTACGCTGGCGGGAGCGATTCCGACGCTCTTGAATCCGACGTATCGCGAGCGAGAGGTGCGATATCAGCTGGAGAATTCTGGGGCAGTTTTGCTGATCACCGATGGTCCGAATATTTGCGGGATCAACCTGGCGGGGCTGCGAAACTTGCGCGGAGTGGTCTGCACCCGAGAACAGAGAAGCGGAAGCGAGCAATTTTCTAACTTGATGAGACCGGTGAGCTCCACGCTGCCACGGCCCGATCACGGGTCGCAAGAAACTTTGGCGGCGCTGCCGTATTCGAGCGGCACCACGGGGTTGCCAAAGGGCGTGATGCTGTCGCATTTCAACCTGGTTGCCAATGTGTACCAATTGCTGGGCCCGGGTGCGGCCCTGCTGAAGCCTGAGGATAATCTGCTTTGTTTCCTCCCCCTCTATCACATCTACGGACTGAACGTCGCGCTAAATCCGATGCTCATGATGGGGGCAACGGTGGTCCTGATGCCGCGCTTCAATCCGCAACAGGTGTGTTCTCTGCTGACTGAGGAAGCGATCACAACCATGCTCGTGGTTCCACCGGCGATGAACGCATTGTGCCTGGCAGCGGAGGCCGGGCAGTTTCCGAAAAATCACAAGCTGCACTGGGTGAAATCCGGAGCGGCGCCTCTGGCACCGGAGTTGCCACGAAGGTTTACGGCGCTCACTGGCATCCTGGTATGTCAGGGTTACGGGATGACAGAGGCTTCGCCGGTAACGCATGTCGGTTTTCTGGAACCGGAACTCTATCGTCCGGATTCCATTGGGCATCCACTGGCGCAGACGGATTGCCGGGTGATTGGGGTGGAGAATCTGGCCGCGGGGGCGGAGAGCGTGGCGGAGGTTGCTTCCGGCGAGCCCGGAGAGCTGGTGATGCGGGGCCCGCAGTTCATGCAAGGTTACTGGAACGAGCCGAACGCTACGGCGGCAGTGCTGCGCGATGGATGGTACTGGTCCGGGGACATTGTGACGCGTGATTCCGAGGGATTTTTCCGAGTGGTCGATCGACGAAAAGAGATGATCAAGTACAAAGGGTTCCCCGTGGCTCCGGCGGAAGTGGAGGCAGTGCTGCTGGAACATCCGGCGGTACGCGAGTGTGGAGTGGTGGGCCGTCCGGATGCTGCTGCGGGAGAAATCCCGGTGGCATTTATCTCTCTCCGCGACGGATTTGTGAGCTGCAAGAAGATGGAAGAGGAGTTGTGTACTTTCGTGGGCGAGCGGCTGACTCACTACAAGCAGCCGCGTGAAGTGCATTTCGTTGAGGTCGTACCCAAGACGGCCTCGGGAAAGATTCTGCGGCGGGAACTGAGACAGTTCGTTCGCTGATCGGCGAAAGTGTGAAGGCCACTGTTATTTTTCCACGCCGCTTTCACTCGTAATCTTTTTCGTGGCCAGAAAGCTCCAAATGGTTTCGTTGGCGTTGATCGCGTCGCTGGTCTTGCCGACCTCTTTCTCCGTCATATACTGCTCGCCGCCGGGCCACGTGTTGCCGCCGCCCTTCACGCTGTAGAGCACGACCTGGGCGTTGTCCTGGCAGCCGCCGTAAGTATAGGTTTTCGTTTCCTTGCCACTTTTTTGCAGGGGCGGAATTTTGTCCTGCGCCGGCTTATCTCCGCAGCGGTCGAACTTAGCCCAGGCTTTGGCACTGTCTTCGGCGGAGAGGACGCGGAATGGGCCCGGTTTGTAGGTGCCGCCATTGTCAGGAACGATGGGATCGTCCGTGCCATTGATGAAAAGAGCGGACACGGCCCGTGACGGGATGCAGATCATCGTTTTAGGCAAAGCGGCTCCTACTGCGGCAACGGCAGCGACGCGATCAGCCATGTTGCAACCCACTCGCAACGCCATGAAGCCGCCATCCTCCAAACCGGCTGCGTAGATCCGGTGTGTATCGACGGAATATTTGAGGGCGAGCGCATCCAGCATCTGGCTGAGGAAGGCAACGTCATCGGCCGGTTCAGGCCGATTCCTGTTCGCCTCGGGATTTTCTCCTCGGCTTTGGCCGCCTCCGGGATAACCTCCACCGCCCCCGGGATAACCGCCGCCACCATCGGGATAACCTCCTCCTCCGCCTCCCCATCCTCCACGCCGTCCGCCTCCGCGTCGCGGCATGGGAGCCGATGACTGCTCCGCCCGAACTCCAATATTCCACTGTCCACGCGTGGCGTTAGGGTAGACCGCAATGACGCCGTTCTTCTCAGCCAATTGGTTGAAGTGCGTGAGCCGGGCCATGTCATCGGCGTCCTGATTGCGCGCGTGCAGAAGGATTACCACCGGATAGTGTTGCTGCTGATCGTAGCCCCTCGGGAGGTGAACGATATACGTGCGCGAAACATTCTCGATGTCGATCTTTTCTCGCGTTTCCTGCGCCAGCGAGCGGCCCGCAAACATTAGCAACAGAAGGCAAAGGGCAAGAAAGCGCTCCTGTTGTGGGCAGAACAGAGGAAGCATTTTCATTTTCGTTCTTGCGGAGTTCATTCGAACGGTCCGTTCATATTTCCGTTATTGGAGTGGGTCCCACAGCTTTAAGAATTCGTTCTGGAATGCCAGAGCTCAAAGGAATGGGGCGCACGCATGCCGATTGAGGCTTAGCGCTACGTGGGCGACCAATCGCATAAGAATCGCGAGTATATCGCCGGGTTGCTAGGGCTGATCGAGAGTTTTGCAAAGTTTTGTAACGACTCAATTACATAGGCGGGAACTTTTCCTGCGAATATTCGTAGTCATGATTGACAAGGCGCTGGGGTTGACACCGGCGCCAGGATGGGGAGGGTTTATGGACGGAAACTTGGTCGGATTGGCGGCAGTGATTATGGTGTTTGGGATCCCGATGGCGGCGATGTACACGTTCTTCCGGGTGCGCAAGCTTCGCAGCGAGGAACGGTTGGCCGCGATTGCGCGAGGCGCGGACGTACCGATGCAGCCGGAGCTTTCGGAGGCGGCACGCTCGAGGCGGTCAGGAATTCTGCTGGTGGCCGGGGCGCTTGGCTATATCGTTACTTTCGTCCTGATCGGGCGCCAGGAGCCGGACGCCATGATCGCAGCGACGTTTGGCGTGATTCCCCTGGCGGTGGGGATTGGCTTCTTTGTGGACCATGCCCTGATTCATCGGGACGAGAAAGCGCACTGAAGCTCGACGCCTCGAAGCTTACGAACCGGTGAGGAATTTGTACTGAGCATCGGTCAAAGGAACGACGCTGAGCCTCCCCTGTCGTACTAGCGGGGAGTCGGCAAACAACTTGTTCGCCTTCACCTCTGCCAGGGTTACGGGCTTGGCGGTCGGTTTTCCGGCCTTGATCTTAACCTGAGGAGTCTTTGGGTCGCTGGCATCCACCGACACTACAGAGGCCGTTCCGACTGCGCTTTTTTCGTCTCCGGTGTGGTAGATCACCAGCTGTTCCCCGGGCTTCATACCGCGCAGATTCTTCAGCGCGACAGGGTTGGTGACGCCGTCCCAGACCGTGGAGTTCTCGCGCTGGAGATCGGCGAAGGAATATACATTGGGTTCGGTTTTTAGAAGGTAGGGCATAGGCAAGAGTTTACTCGTCGCTCCACTTAAGATTCACATCCCCGCATTTCTGCTGTCTCCTAATTTTTGCTCGGGGTTTCAAAAAAAAACTGAATATGGGACGCCCATTATTGCGGCTTGGCGTTGGGATCAGCGGGCGGGGGCGTTTTATCATCCTTCTTGTCGTTCTTCTCGTTGGGATGGCTTTCGTAAATCGAATATTGGCCTTGGGGGCGCTTCAGTTTAATCGTGAAATCCAACTTGGCCTTGTTCACTTCATAGTCCTCGCCGAAGGTCTGGAATCCGGAGGCCAGTACCTGCACGCGCAGCATGCCGTAGGGGACACCGTCAAAGCTGGTCTTGCCGTCGGCGTTCGTTTTCAATTCGAGGTCGCCCCGGCTTTGCTTGCCGCTCGCGCTGACGGGATGCATGATCACCGCCGCATTACGAACTGGCTTGCCGTTATCGTCCTTGATCACTAGAAAGTTCAGGGCGGCCGTAGGATCTTCTGTTTTGTCCCGCTGCGCAGCGGCCATGCTGACCATGGCCAGAACGAAGAGACCGCAGCAAATCATGCGGCCTTTCGTCGCGCTTCTCCGTCGCCGATTCAAAGACATCCCAATCGATTGCATAAATGACATTCTAGCGACTGCGGAGGTGCATCGGGAAGAGTGTGGAAACAAAGAAGGGGTGTGCTGGACTACGGCCTTACGCCAGGCCGAGCCTTGCGGTCCACGCTCGTTGGCTGAGACCCGAGCTGCACGAGGTCGCTGGCGACGCGGGCCGTATTGTGGCGGGCGACTCCCGCCTCTTCCAGATAGTCCCCCAGAACCGGGATCACCCCGAGGGCTTCGATGGCCTCGAGGTCGGCGGCAATCTGGCAGGCGCCTTCCACGGCGTACTTGGCCTTGAGCCGCTCGGAAACGGGCGTGCGGTTGATCAGAGCGTAGTCGAAAATCTGCTGGCCGGCGTGCCGGTTCAGAGCGCGGATGTGATCTGCAGCGCTGAGGCCCAGGCTTTCATTGGCCTGCGTCATCAGATTGCAGATATAGACCTTGGTCGCTGGCGAGTTCACAATCGCCTCGGCGATGCCGTGAACCAGCAAGTTAGGAATCAGGCTGGTGAAAAGAGAGCCGGGACCGATGCTGATGATATCGGCGCGGGCGATGGCGTCGAGGGTCTGAGGCAAAGGATCTACGTCGGCGGGAACCAGGAAAAGCTCTTTGATACGAACTTTGCTGGCCGTGATTTTCGTTTCCCCACGGACTCGTGTGCCATCTTCCATCAATGCTTCCAGCTCGATGTTCGATGTGGTGGCGGGATGAATGTGCCCGCGGGTGAGCAGGATTTCGGAAGAGAGGCGGACCGCTTCGGAGAAGTCATGAGTGATGGAAGTCAGCGCCGCCAGGAACAGATTGCCGAAGCTATGGCCCTCAAGCCCGGAGCCCCTATTGAAGCGGTGCTGAAAAAGCTGCGACAGGAGAGCTTCATCTTCGCTCAGGGCGACAATGCAATTGCGGATATCGCCCGGCGGGAGCATGTTCAGTTCCTTGCGCAGTCGTCCGCTGGAACCGCCGTCGTCGCTGACGGTAACCACGGCGCAGAGGTCGCGAATAGTCGGTGTATCAGGCCGCGCGGCAGCCATCTCCGCGGGTGTGAGAGTGAAGCGCTTAAGTCCCTTGAGCAGAGTGGAGAGCCCGGTACCACCACCAATGGCGACTACGCGGAGACCGCGCTCGCGCGTAGCTTTCTCCACGGTCAAGAATTCTGAGATTTTGGTTTCCATCGAGTGAGTCTCGATTGTCGGCCTGACTAATAAGACTCGTCTTCCCGAAAGGTGCTTTCCGGCGACGAAAGATCGGCTGCGGGATCCGGGTACAAGAGCTCGGTGAAACGAGGATCTTCCGCGAGGTTGTGGAAATCCGTGTCGTTGCGCGCCTGGTAGCGCAAGCTGGCATTCAGGCGAAGGGCCTCGTCGAGATGCTTGAGCGAGTCTTCGACGTGGCCGGTGAGACAATCGAGCGCCGCCAGGCCATAGATAACGAAATCAGTCTTGGGCGCCTGCAGAATCAGCTTCTCGATATGCTCTCGAGCGGTTACGTAGTCCCCGACGTTCATGAGGGAGACCGCGTAATCGAAGTGCTCCTCGACCGTCTTGAACTGGGTCGTGGTTGAGCGCTCCAAATGTTGGTTGCAGATGCTGAGGTGAATGGCCGCCCGGTCCGCGAGCTCTTTGCTGCCCCCGGCGAGAACCTTTTGAAACAACGGCTTGGCTTTGTCGAACTTGTGTTCCTGCAAAGCGCGCAGGCCAGCCTCATAATTTTGCAGGGCTTGGGAAACTCGCGGGTCGTCCGCGATGGAAGACTTTTTGGGATTCGCCTTTTGAGCCATGTGAAGAATTTTTCCTGTGCTCGTCGTAATAAGTACTCCTTAGCATGAACCTCGAAGAACGAATTCTCAAGTATCACTCAAAGATCGTGTACAGGGCAATCGGCAGGGAAGTAGTACCCAGTACCGAGTCGTGAGAACCGCGCAATATAAAACTGTGATTCCTCAAGGTCTCCGTACTCGGTACACGGGACCCGATACTCACCGCTAGTTCATCGTCGCAGATGCTTCCAGATCAATCTGCCTCCACTCGCCCTTGATGATGCCCGCCCGAATCTGAGTTGCGGTTTTCCCCGCCTGTTGTTGCTTGTAAGAATAATAGAGCTCCTTCAAGCAGGTGCCGCATCGGGCCCCGTGTGTGTTCTCAAAGCAGCTATGCAGGCTGTTGTGGCCCATGCGGTCACAGAAGCAATAGCAGGGCTGCTGGTGCAGGACGACCGGAATTTTCGCAGCCAGCTCGTAGGCATGAGTTTGGTAGGGATACTGAGCATCCGGTCCCCAAAGGTCACTCTTGGCTAGGATGGGGGGGAGTTTGGTCCCTTTTGGCGGAGGACCATCGTTGTACGCTGGAATGCCGGTGCCTTCTTCTAACTGAGGAGCGGCCCACAGAGAAGTCATTGTCAGAGTAACCAATAACAAGAGAGCGAGGGTGAGCGTTCGGTGCACAAGCTTATGTCGAAGGAATCGGGTCACGGACATAGCGTCTCCTAAGGCCCTTTCATTTTAACCTGCTTTTGGAACCGCGGCGATAGGGACGAACCCATGGAATAAAGGCTGCGAACCCGAAGGCGTTATCTGTATACAATAGGAAAACGCATGGCACAGGAGCAGGGTTCAGAGCCACAAAACAGGACAGATCGGACGACTACACCGGCAGCAGTCGGCGGAGCACCCGCTGGAGGTGTTCGCCTGCGTCCGGGGCTGGGAGTCTGGTTGCGTGATCTGATCCTTTCGCTGGCCATCTCGGCATTCATCATTGTCTTCATCTATCAGCCGGTAAAGGTAGAGGGCACGAGCATGATGCCGTCGCTCGATGACCAGGAGCGAATCTTCGTCAACAAGTTCGTCTACCGACTGGAGCCCATTTCGCGCGGAGATATTGTCGTGTTTCGTTATCCGCGCGATCCTTCGAAAAGCTATATCAAGCGCGTGATTGGCGTGGCCGGAGATCGCATCCGCATCGACGGCGGACAAGTCTACGTGAACGGCGAAGCCCTGGATGAGGATTACGTACCGCCCGCGTACGCTGATTCGCGCTCTTTTCCCGAGACGGTCGTGCCGCCGAATTGCTATCTTGTGCTTGGAGATCACCGGTCGATGTCGAACGACAGCCGTGATTTCGGGCCGGTGAATCAGAGCTACATCTATGGCAAGGCCGTGTTCGGCTACTGGCCAATGGATAAGCTAGGGCGGGTGCGCTAGAACTTTTCGGCTTTGTTCAAACCGCGTTATCGAAGCGAGATTTCCACACGGAAGCCGCGTTCCGCACTTGGACCTGACCGAAATCCCTGATAAAATCCTTCAAATCCACACATCGGAGCGAGAATGCAGGCTATCCTTGCGCTGGAAGACGGACGAGTCTTCCGAGGCAAAGGTTACGGCGCCAAAGGCGAATGCTACGGCGAAGTCGTTTTTAATACTTCCATTACGGGTTACCAGGAAATCTTCACCGACCCCTCCTACTCAGGGCAGATTGTTGTCCTGACCAATCCCGAGATCGGCAATTACGGCACAAACCACGAAGACAACGAAGCCACCCGTCCGTGGATCGAAGGCTTGATCGTGCGCGAGTTCTCGAAGGTGAGTTCGAATTGGCGATCGTCGCAAGTCGCCGAGGAGTATCTCGAACAGTTTAAAGTGCCCGTGCTTTCGGATATCGACACGCGGGCGCTGGTGCGGCATCTGCGCGATCACGGCGTGATGCGCGGCGTAGTTTCGACTCTCGAGAGTGATGCGGAGAAGTTGGTAGCCAAGGCGAACTCGATTCCAAAGATGGACGGCACCGACCTGGCGAAAGTGGTCAGCACCAAGGGACCCTACGTTTGGGAAGTGGGCGAACGCTCTCACGAGCCGGTGGCCATGGTCGGAGTAAAGGACGAACCGGCCAGATTTCATGTAGTGGCTTATGATTTTGGAATTAAGCAGAACATTTTGCGTAAGTTACGTGGAGAAGGTTGTCGGGTAACGGTGGTTCCAGCTCAGACTCTGGCGGAAGATGTGCTGGCGCTGAAGCCCGATGGAGTTTTCTTGTCGAATGGTCCGGGAGATCCTGAACCTTGTACGTATGCTGTGGATTCGATTCGGCGGTTGATGGGACGACAGCCGATCTTTGGCATTTGTCTGGGACATCAGCTCGTCGGCATCGCGCTCGGCGGAAAGACTTTCAAGCTGAAATTTGGCCACCACGGCGGGAACCATCCGGTAAAGCAGTTGAAGACCGGGAAGATTGAGATTACGGCGCACAACCATAACTTTGCAGTCGATCCGGATTCGCTGGCGCAGAGCGAAGTTGAATTGACGCACATCGATCTAAACGACTCGACCTTGGAAGGCCTGCGTCACCGGAATCTACCGCTGTTCAGTGTGCAGTATCATCCGGAAGCCGCGCCGGGGCCACATGATTCGCACTATCTGTTTAAGGAATTTACGAAGATGATGGAGGAGTGGAAAGGGTGAGCGCGCGAGCCATTCCGAAGATAGACTCGCCGGGTTACGTTGATTTGGGGCGGTTCGTGCCCAAAGAGCTGCGTCGTCTTGGAGATCTCCAAACAGCCATTCCGGAAGTTGCGAGAAACGAAGCTCTCTTAAGCCTCATTGAACAGGCGGTGAAAGAGATCCCAACTAGGCACGTCCTCGTGCATGGAGACGCTAGACGGATGTCGAAAGAGAAGGTCGGTAAGGCTCACCTGATCTTGACCTCCCCTCCATATTGGACGCTGAAGAAGTATCGAGATAGTTCTGGTCAACTGGGTCATATCGCTGACTACGATGAGTTCATCGAAGAATTGGACCGAGTTTGGCAGAGATGTTTCGACTCGCTCGTAGTGGGGGGGCGGCTTGTGTGCGTGGTTGGCGACGTCTGTCTCTCGCGACGCAAGAACGAGGGCCGACACACTGTGGTGCCCCTCCACGCAACCATTCAAGAGCATTGCCGGAAGATTGGATTTGATAATTTGTCTCCAATCATCTGGCACAAGATTGCGAACGCGGCGTACGAGGTAGAAAACGGTGGAGGCTTCTTAGGAAAACCCTACGAGCCGAATGCGGTTATCAAGAATGACGTTGAGTTTATTTTGATGCAGAGAAAGCCTGGCGGTTATAGAACCCCCCAGGACAGTGCAAGGATTTTGAGCGTCATCTCAGCGAAGGATTATCAAAAATGGTTCCAACAGATATGGCATGGAGTGACAGGAGCTTCAACCAAGGATCACCCAGCGCCCTATCCGGTGGAATTGGCCGAGCGTCTCATCCGCATGTTCAGCTTTGCCGGAGACACAGTGCTGGATCCCTTTATGGGCACTGGCACGACCGCGCTTGCGGCCTCGAAGTGGGGGAGGAATAGCGTCAACTTCGAGATCGACGCCGACTATTTGAGTTTCGCCGCGAAACGATTAGAAGGGGAGCTTTCGTCGCTGTTCGCAAATCCCGTTTTGGTGATGGAGCAGGAATAAGCATTGTGAATTCCGAACTCGACCTAAAACTCCGCAGCGCAGTCATCCAATTCTGGTCGAGCAGGGAGACTCAGGCGCAGAAGCAGGGAACTAAGACAGGTATTCGCGATGCCGGCGCAAGAGCTGCTGTCACGGGTGGGAGTCAGATGGATGGATTCGTTGCCTTGGTTCGGGACCTGTTGGAGGAGTCCGGCATAGACAAGCCGTTAGTCTACTGTGAGAGATGCGGTGACCTTCCGGGATGGTTTCGGCCAGAGAAAAAATGGGACTTACTGGTTGTAGTCGAGGGCTGTTTGATTGCGGCTATCGAATTCAAGTCTCAGGTCGGTTCATTCGGAAATAACTTCAACAATAGAACCGAGGAAGCTCTTGGGAGCGCGGCGGATTTGTGGGCGGCGTACCGCGAGGGAGCTTTCAAACCTTCAGCGCGCCCCTGGCTGGGCTATTTGATGCTCCTAGAAGATGCACCCGCCTCCACGCGACCAGTGAAGGCTCAAGAGCCCCATTTCAAAGTGTTCGAAGAATTTAAAGCCGCCTCGTATGCGAGGCGTTACGAAATTCTTCTTACGAAATTAGTTCGCGAAAGATTATATGACGCCACTTGCTTCCTCATGTCCAACAGCACTGACGCGCTGAGAGGACAATACTCAGAACCCGTAGCAGAACTGAACTTCACGACCTTTATTTCCTCTCTCCTCGCTAAGGCTATTGCCTGCAAGAAGACTCAATAAATGCCGAAACGTACTGACATCTCGAAAATCCTGATTCTCGGCTCCGGGCCCATCGTCATCGGGCAGTCGGCGGAGTTTGATTACTCCGGCACGCAGGCTTGCAAGGCGCTCAAGTCCGAGGGGTACGAAGTAGTGCTGGCCAACTCCAATCCGGCGACCATCATGACGGACCCGGAGGTCGCCGACCGGACCTACATCGAGCCCATGACGCTCGAGTATCTGGAAGAGATTATCCGCATCGAGCGGGAGCTGTCGCCTGGGGCGGGTTTTGCCGTGTTGCCCACGGTTGGCGGGCAGACAGCTCTCAACTTGGCGATCGAGCTTTCTGACGGGGGCGTGCTCGAGAAATACAACGTGAGCCTGATTGGCGCGAACGTCGCGGCTATCAAAAAGGCGGAAGATCGTCTCTTTTTTAAGGACGCGATGCAGAAGATCGGCCTTGACGTGCCGAAGTCGGCGCTGGTGAACAGCACAAAAGATGGTATCGAGTTCGCAGGCAAGATCGGCTTTCCGGTGATCGTGCGGCCGTCGTTCACCCTAGGCGGTTCCGGAGGCGGCATCGCCTACAACCGCGAAGAATTGCTTGAGGTGCTTACCCGCGGATTGGATATGTCTCCCGTGCACGAAGCGCTGATTGAAGAGTCGGTGCTGGGATGGAAAGAATTCGAACTCGAGGTGATGCGCGACACCAAGGACAACGTCATCATCATCTGCTCGATTGAGAACTTCGATCCCATGGGCGTGCACACCGGCGATTCGATCACCGTGGCTCCGGCGCAGACGCTAACTGACCGCGAATACCAGGCCATGCGCGACGCCTCGATCGCGGTAATTCGCGAGATCGGCGTGGATACGGGCGGATCGAACATTCAGTTTGGAGTAAATCCCGAGACCGGGCGCATGGTGGTCATCGAGATGAACCCGCGCGTGTCGCGCTCATCGGCGCTGGCCTCGAAGGCAACAGGGTTTCCGATTGCGAAGATTGCGGCGAAACTCGCCGTGGGCTACACGCTCGATGAGATTCCCAACGACATTACGCGCAAGACTCCTGCATGTTTCGAACCGACGCTCGATTACGTGGTGGTCAAAATTCCGAAGTGGCAGTTTGAAAAATTTCCCGGAGCGGACGAAAACCTGGGCGTGCAGATGAAGTCGGTCGGCGAAGTGATGGCCATCGGGCGCACTTTCAAAGAGGCCTTGATGAAAGGCATTCGCTCGCTCGATACCGGAAAGCGCGTGGGCGCGGACAAGATCGAGCCGAAGATTCTGACGCAGCGACTGGTCACGCCTCATCCGGAGCGGCTGGCGTATGTGCGCTACGCGCTGCGGCAGGGGCACACGGTCAAGCAGATTGCGAAGATGACCTCGATGGATCCGTGGTTCCTCTACCAACTCAAAGAAATAAACGACATGCAGTTGGAGCTCGAGAAGCATCCGATGGAGTCGATTCCGGCTGCAGTGCTGCGCGAGGCCAAACGGATGGGTTTCTCCGACGGGCGGCTGGCCAACATCTGGCGGCTCGAAGGACAAGAGAAAGTGCGGCATCTCCGCAAAAAGCATGGCGTGATACCGGTGTACAAGCGCGTGGATACTTGCGCGGCGGAATTCGAGAGCTTCACGCCGTATCTTTATTCGACCTACGAGGACGAAGACGAAGCGGCACCGACCGACAAGAAGAAGATCATCATTCTGGGCAGCGGGCCTAACCGTATCGGGCAGGGAATTGAGTTCGACTACTGCTGCTGTCACGCTTCGTTCGCACTACACGAAGACGGCTACGAGACGATCATGATCAACTGCAATCCCGAGACCGTCTCGACCGATTACGACACTAGCGACCGGCTGTACTTTGAGCCGCTGACTTTTGAGGATGTCTGGGCGATTTATCAACACGAGGCTTCGAAAGGCGCGCCGGTAGGCGTGATCGTGCAGTTCGGAGGGCAGACGCCGCTGAACCTGGCCTTGCCGCTCAAGGCTGCGGGCGTAAATATCATCGGCACTTCTCCCGAGTCGATTGATCTGGCGGAAGATCGCAAGCACTTCAACAAGCTGCTGCAGGAGCTCGACATTCCGCAGGCCGCTGGGATGATGGCCACGTCGCTGGAAGAGGCGATCGAGGGCGCGAAGCAGGTGGGATATCCGGTGGTGGTCCGACCTTCCTACGTGCTGGGCGGGCGCGCCATGGTGATCGCCTACGACGAGGAATCAGTTGTGCGGTACATGAAGGAAGCGGTTGAATACTCGCATGATCGTCCGGTACTAATCGATCACTTCCTGGAAAATGCGATTGAAGTGGACGTGGACGCTCTTTCCGACGGCGAAGATGTGGTGATTGGTGGAATCATGCAGCACATCGAGGAGGCCGGCATTCACTCCGGCGATTCGTCGTGCGTGCTGCCGGCTGTGGACATTCCGCAACCGTTGCTGGATCGCATGCGCGACTACACTTTTAAGTTGGCGCGTGCGCTCAAAGTAGTCGGGCTGATGAATATTCAATTCGCCATTCCGCGCGGCGACGGTAGTTCGTCCGGCAATGGCGCCGAGGGTGAAAAAGTCTACGTGCTGGAAGTGAACCCGCGGGCTTCACGCACCGTGCCGTATGTTTCGAAGGCCACCGGCGTCCCGATGGCGAAGATTGCGGCCCGGCTGATGACCGGACGCAAGTTGCGGGAGTTCCTGCCAGAAAACATCGAGCACCGCTCCGATCTCGATACCGGCAGCTGCTACTACGTGAAATCGCCAGTGTTTCCGTGGAACAAGTTTCCCGGAGTCGATACCGTGCTGGGCCCGGAGATGAAGTCCACGGGCGAAGTGATGGGCGTGGGCGACAGCTTTGGCGAGGCCTTCGGCAAGGCGCAGTTGGCTGCGGGGCAGAAGCTGCCGACACAGGGAACCGTGTTTATCAGCGTAACCGACCACGACAAACGCTACGTGGCCGAGGTTGCTCGCAAGTTCGTGGATATGGGTTTCAAGCTGGTCGCCACTTCTGGCACGGGCGACGTGATCGAAGCGGCAGGCATGAGGGTCGAGCGGGTGTACAAGGTAAAAGAGGGACGTCCCAACGTCGTTGATCTTATCAAGGGCCAGCGGATTCATCTCATCGTAAACACTCCCACCGGTCTTGAACCGTGGTTTGACGAGAAAGCGATCCGGCGTGCTGCAGTAACGGCGCGCATTCCTACCATCACTACGCTATCGGCCGCACGCGCGGCTGCGGAAGGGATCGCGGCGTTGCAGCGTGGGGAAGTGAACATACGGGCGCTGCAGCAGTTGCACGCGGAAAGAGCGGTCAAGAGCCGCTAGAATCAAGCGCAGGGCGGCGTCGCATGCGATACTGGTTGCGAGGCTTCCATGCTACTTCACGGTATTTTTCCTCCCGTCACCACGCCGTTCTATCCCGACGGCAACATTTACTTCAAGAAGCTCGAGAGCAACGTTGAGCGCTACTCGCGCACGCCCTGCGCGGGAATCGTGGTGCTGGGCTCGACAGGCGAGGCCATCCTGCTGTCTGACCAGGAGCGGCGCGAGGTGCTGAAGTCCGCGCGGGAGGCGGCTGCGCCGAACAAAGTTCTCATCGCGGGAACGGGAATCGAGTCGGCCATCGACACGTTGCGGCTGACCGAGTACGCCGCCGAACTGGGTTACGACGTGGCCATGGTGCGCACGCCGCATTACTACAAGAAGCAGATGCAGCCGGCCAATATTTTGGCGTTCTACCGCACCGTAGCCGACCGCTCGCCGCTTCCGGTGATCATTTACAACTTTCCGCAGGGTACCGGTTACGACATTCCCGCCGAACTCGTGATTGAACTGGCCGATCATCCAAATGTGATCGGCATTAAAGAGTCCGGCGGAGACGTAGAAAAAGTTCGCAGGATGGTCGCAGGCACGCGCCACATCCAGCGCAGTGTCACCGTGACCGAAACATTTGAGTCGGTTACGCCACGGATGCTGGCCGCGGCAACCACCGGCTCAGGCGCAGAGGGCGGGGAACTGGTTTCCATTGCAACTACGAGCGGGTCGCCCTCACTGGCGAAGCCGTCGTCATCCGCAGTGACGGTTGTCGGCAAGTTGAAGACTCGGCAGAAGGAAACGGGATTCCAGGTGATGGTGGGAGCAGCCGACAAGCTGCATGCGTCCCTGGAAGTTGGAGCGGTGGGGGCAATTCTCGCCTTCGCATGTTTTGCGCCGACGGCTTGCTACGAAATCTACGCAGCGTGGAAAGAAGGCGACGCCGAGTTGGCAACACTGAAGCAGCAGCGCATCGTGCGCGCCTCGCAACGCGTTATAGGCGACCTGGGTATCTCCGGGGTGAAACACGCCATGGACTTCAACGGCTACTTTGGCGGCGGCGTTCGGCTGCCGCTGCTGCCGCTGACCGGCGACGCCAAAGCCGAGGTGGAACGACTGTTGACGGATGTGAGGAACTGATTCCAACGGCCGTTTCCAGATCTCTTCTAAAGGCCTTCTCGAAGATCACTTTCCCTTGTGATTAACGTCACATCGTTGTATATTGAATTCGAACGAACGTTCGAATTATCCGTTAAGCATGGCAAGTCCCACAGCGACGCGCGTTTCTCCGCGGCGGCATCATGGCACGCCTGAACCGGCTACACGCTTTGACCGGCGGCTGGCGGAGATTCTTACCCACGCTACCAACGTCTTCTGCGAAAAAGGCTACGAAGGCGCGTCTATGCGCGACCTTTCGCGCGCCAGCGGAATGTCGCTGGCCGGGCTCTATTACTACTTCGAATCCAAGGAGCGGCTGCTATTCCTCATACAGAAGCATGCCTTCAGCACCATCGTGCAGCGTTTGAAGGGACGATTGGAAGGCGTGACTGATCCGGAGGAGCGGATTCGCATCTTCATTCTGAACCACCTGGAATATTTCCTCGCCAACCCGGCGGCAATGAAGGTGCTCTCGCATGAGGCGGACGCGCTCAACAACGGATTCGCTGTGGAAGTTGCAGCCATCAAGCGGGAGTACTTCCGCGTTTGCGTAGGTCTTTTGGACGAGCTCAAGCAGGATCGGTTTTTGCAATTCTCCACGCGCATCGCGGTGCTAAGCCTGTTTGGCATGATGAATTGGATTTATACGTGGCATAACCCGAGAGTCGATGCCGATGCCCAGCAGATAGCGCGTGAAATGGGCGATCTGTTCTTGCGTGGAGTGATGCCCGGTGTTAGGGCGCGCAGGGATGGGCGCTGAGGGCGGATTTATTTTTGTTTTCCAGCGAAAGCAGGTTCCTCGCTTCGCTCGGAATGACAGGCAGATTAGGAGGAACGAAGCGCTGATCATTTAATTTGCAAGGATGGATTTCGCGAAAACATTAAGGAGCGACGAAGATGGCGACCACGATGCAACCCGCAAGCGGCGAAGCTACCAAACAGCTTGTCAACTACCGCACCGACGGCGGCGTAGCCGTAATCGAGATGTGTGACCCGCCGGCCAACACCTATACGTATGAGATGAACCGGCAACTGGATGACGCCATCCTGCGTGCGCGCATGGAAAATGACGTCTACGTCATTCTGCTCACTGGAGCCGGCGACAAGTTTTTCTCCGCCGGGGCGAACATCAAGATGCTTTCCAGCGTCGATCCGACTTTCAAATATTACTTCTGCCTGCACGCCAACGAAATGCTGCTGCGCCTGGAACACACGCCGAAGCTGGTGATTGCGGCGATCAACGGCCATTGTGTGGGCGGCGGCCTGGAAATCGCAATGGCAGCGGACATTCGGATCGCGCGCAAGGATGCGGGCAAGATCGGTCTGCCGGAAGTGAATCTGGGCGTGCTTCCCGGGACGGGCGGAACGCAGCGGCTGTCGCGGCTGGTCGGCAAAAGCAAGGCGATCGAACTGATGGTGACGGGTAACACGTTCTCGTTTGAAGAAGCACAGGAGCTGGGCATCATCAACGACATCTATGAGCGCGACGGGTTCATGGAAAACATGATGGAATACGCGAAGCAGTTCTGCCCGCCGAACAAAGCCGCAAAGGCCGTGGGCCGGATCAAGCGTGCAGTGCAGACTGGGTGGGAGATTCCGATGGAGTCGGCGCTGGCGGTAGAACGCGAGAACCAGCAGATCCTGTTCCAGAGCGACGATGCGAAGGAAGGTTTGGCTGCGTACGTGGAGAAGCGGCCCGCGGTTTTCAAGGCGAAGTAGTATCGAGCACCTAGTACCCAGCTCGAGTTGAGCGACTCGAGGCAAAAACCTAAGGATGATTTTATGCCAGGCAAAGTAGCAAAAATCGGTACGTTCAGCGACTGGATCGGCATGTTCAACGATTGGCGCAAGGATATCGGCGTCAATACGAACGATATCGAAGCCTTCCATTTCGACACGCTTTACGGCGCTATCGATACGGAAGAAATCGAGTTTGGTGCGTATAAAGGTCGCCGCAAATGGGAAAACCTGCGCCAGATGCCGACGCAGCAGATGCGCGATGCCTTGATGAACATGATTGTTTATCAGGGTGACACCGAGTTTGCCAGCGTAGAGCAACAGCGCAACCTGCTCGAGAATGCGCCGACGGATTGGGATCGTCGCGCCATCACCCGCGTCATGATTGAAGAAATGCGCCACGGCTGGCAGATGTGCGCCCTGCTGGTGGATCACTTCGGTTATTCCGGCAAGGTCGAGGCGCAGAAAATGCTGGAGCGGCGCGCCTTCGACAACAAGCGGCTGCTGGGCGCCTTCAACGTGGATGTCGACAACTGGATGGATTTCTTTACCTACACGGACTTCGTCGATCGCGACGGAAAATTCCAGTTGCAGATGCTGAAGTATTCCGCCTTTGCGCCGCTGGGACGGTCGATGTCCTACATGCTGCGCGAAGAAGCTTTTCACATGGGCACCGGGAACGACGGCCTGCGGCGCATCGTGGAAGCTGGGATCGTTCCGGCTTGGCTGATCCAGAAATATCTCAACAAGTGGATTTCCAGTTCGTACGATCTGTTCGGCACGGATCATTCTTCGTCGGCCCACTGGGCCTATGTGTGGGGCGTCAAGGGTCGCTACGATGAACCGAAGAACGATCAGGCTCCGGACCTCGATGATCTAAATGATTACAATCGGAATCTCTATCGCAACGAAGTCGCAGGTCTGATCGAGCGTTTCAACGGCTCGTTGAAGGCGGGACAGCCGAAGCTTTATGCCCCGGATATCAAGTTCAATCGAGAGATTGGGCGTTGGAAGGGTCAGAAATTCCACGTGCAGACCGGCGAAGCGCTCGATGACCGCGCCTATGAAGAACACCTTAAAGAGAACATGCCATCTCAGGAAGACAAGAAACTTCTGCTGGAAATTATTGCCAACGAAAAGAATTGGATTGCCGAGAAAGCCGGCGCCCGCGATCCGCTGGCCAGCATTGGTGAGGTCCGAAAGTCGGCAATTAACCTGTAGGTCGAAGTCTTTTGCCGCAGAGACACAGAGAAAACCATGGCTTCGATGCTTGCGGGAACCAAACTAGCTCGGCTCGTGATGGCGGTCGATGCCCCGGTGGCCAGAATTGTGATGCGTCATCCGCCTCTGAATGTGATCGATATTCCCATGATGGAGGAGTTCGCGCAGGCGTTAACAGAGATCGAAGCGCGTTCGGATGTTTCCGTGATCGTGCTGAGCGGCGAGGGTGCGGCGTTTTCGGCCGGTGTCGATGTGGCCGCGCACACTCCCGATAAAGTTGAAGCGATGCTGGCGAAGTTCCACGCTGTAATCCGTGCTTTGGTTGCCAGCAAGAAGGTCACGATTGGTGCGGTGCAGGGAAATTGTCTGGGCGGTGGCGCGGAACTGGTGATGGTTTGCGACATCGTCTACACTGCTGCCTCCGCTCGCTGGGGGTTTCCCGAGATCAAACTGGGCTGCTATCCTCCGGTGGCCTGCACGGCGCTGGCCGCACTCGTGGGGCAGAAGCGGGCTGCGGAATTGATCCTGACTGGACGAACGATTAGCGGGGGTGAAGCGGCGACAATCGGACTGGCGACTCGCGGGTTCCCGGATGAGGAGTTGGCAGCTGCGGTCGACCGTATCGTACAAGAACTTTCTAGACTGAGTCCTGCGGTATTAGCGCTGACCAAGAAAGCTGTCTATGCGTGGGACGCTATGCATTTCGATAAGGGATTGGCGCGGGCTGAGAAAATCTATCTGGAAGAGTTAATGAAGACTCCCGACGCTCAAGAGGGGATCCGCGGGTTCATGGAAAAACGCCCGCCCAGATGGGCAGGGAAGTGAGCGCGACACATTTACGCATGGATTATGAGATCACGCCCGAAGAAGTAAAGAGAAAACTCGACCATGGCGAGGACTTCACGCTGCTCGACGTGCGCGAACCGTGGGAGTTTGACACGGCTCACATCGATGGAACGAAGCTGATCCCTATGGGTGATGTTCCGGCTCGCGCCCATCAGGAACTGGACCCGGAAGATCATATCGTGGTGATCTGCCATCACGGAGTACGGTCGATGAATGTGACCGCTTGGTTACGGCAGCAGGGGTTTGAGAAGGCACAGTCGATGCGTGGCGGCATTGATGCCTGGTCGCGACGCATAGATGCGAATGTTTCGTTGTACTGAATGAAGGTTGAGGTGCTGAGTTTCCAGGCTCCGCAAGAGTGAGCACCAAACCAGAAATGAACGATTCCCCCATCATCGGCGGCGCAACGTTGGGTGCGATCGAGTGATCACCGACTGCCACGTTCACATCGAGCCGATGGAAATGCTCAAGCCGCAGGCCCTGAAATTGATGAAAGAGAAGCGACCGAATTTCGACGAGATTGTCGAATTCTCCCGCTCGCCGAAGGTTTTTCTGCAATATCTCGACGCGTGCGGGATCGACCGTGCAGTCCTTATCAACTATGTGGCGCCCGACGTGATGGGATTCACCAATGGAGTGAATCAATTCATCGCCGAGTACGTTAAGGAAGATCCCAAGCGGCTGCTCTCGTGCGGCAGCCTGCATCCGCGGCACACCACCAACGTTTTGGCCGATATGGAGCAGATTCTGCGGCTTGGAATCCGCATGATCAAGATCCATCCCCCGCACCAGCTTTTGTTTCCCAACGACTATCTGAATGGGGTTAAGGAGTTGGAAATTATTTATCGCGCGGCGGAGGCGAACGGCGTCCCGGTCATGTTTCATACGGGAACGTCGGTTTTTCCAGGAGCGCGGAACAAGTATGGAGATCCCATCCATGTGGATGACGTTGCCGTCGACTTCCCCAAGCTGAGAATCTTGCTTGCGCACGGTGGGCGTCCGCTCTGGATGCAGACGGCTTTCTTTCTTCTTCGCCGTCATCCGAATGTCTATCTCGATATCAGCGGCATTCCTCCAAATACCCTGCTCAAATACTTCCCGCGCCTGGAAGAGATGGCTCACAAGACCCTGTTCGGCACGGATTGGCCCGGCCCGGGAGTGCCGGATATCAAGAAAAATCTCGAAGAATTTCGCGCATTGCCGCTATCTGAGAGACTGCAGCAACAGATTTTGAGCAAAACTGCTTTGAGCATCTGGCCCGTTTGATGGATTCCCGGTGCCTTGGTGGGCGAGCGCGTTTTGGCGTATAAAAGAAGAAAGTTGCATTTCGCGCCCCAAGCGTGGTCCTGCAACGTTTCTAATCTTGAGCGAGAGACTATGCCCAGCGTGATTAGCACTCCGGCTACCAAGGGACTCGAAGGCATCGTAGCCACAACTTCCAAAATTTGTTATATCGATGGCGACCGCGGCGTGCTGGCTTACCGGGGCATCGACGTCCATGAACTCGCCGAGCATTCGAACTTTGAGGAAACCTGCTACCTGCTTTGGTTCGGGCGCTTGCCGAATCGCAGCGAACTGGACGACCTACGGGGCCGACTGGCAAAGGAACGGCACCTTGATCCGGCAATTATCCAGTTTCTTCGTGATATACCGAGGACCGCTCTGCCCATGGATGTGCTGCGCACCGCGGTTTCGGCGCTGGCCTTTTATGATGCCGACGATAGAAATAATGACCACGAAGCCAATGTGCGCAAAGCCATCCGGCTGACTTCGCAGATTGCGATGATCGTCGCAGCCTACGACCGGATTCGCAAAGGGAAGCCGGTTGTGGAAGCGGATCGATCGATGTCTCATGCAGCTAATTTTCTGCTGCAACTGACTGGCTCCAAACCGTCCTCCACCGCCGAGCGCGCTCTGGATATTGCTCTCATCCTGCACGCGGACCATGAACTGAACGCTTCCACATTCGCCGCGCGCGTGACCGCGGCGACATTGTCGGATATGCATTCGGCGATCACCTCGGCGATTGGTGCTTTGAAAGGGCCGCTACACGGGGGAGCCAACGAAGCCGTTTTCCGTATCCTCGAAGCGATTGAACGCGAGAGGGCCGACCCTATCGAATACGTCCGTAACATGCTGGCGCAGAAGAAAAAGATTCCAGGCTTTGGTCATCGCGTCTATCACACGGAAGACCCGCGCGCAACGCACCTGCGCGTGATGTCGCGTGACTTGGGCGAGTCCAGCGGGCAACGGCAGTGGTACGAAATGTCCGAGAAAATTGAGCAGTTTGTGAGAGCGGAAAAGAAGCTCAACGCCAACGTCGACTTTTACTCGGCCTCCACTTACCACACCTTGGGGATCGATGAAGATCTGTTTACTCCCGTCTTTGCCGTCTCTCGCATCAGCGGATGGGCAGCGCACGTCATCGAGCAACTCGACGATAATCGCCTGATTCGGCCGCGAGCGGAATATCTGGGGCCGGATTATCCCAATCGATACGTCTCGATCGAAAAACGCTGATCGAATCGATCGGTGGAAACTGCGGTCCCTCTACAGCGACTCTCAGGCGCTCTGCTTTCTTGCTGCTAATGATTCCATCGGAGTCACCGAGGAAAGCAGGTAGAATAAACGAGTGATGCGCCGCATCTATCTCGACAATAACGCCACCACGCCGGTTCTTCCGGAGGTGCTCGACGCCATGCGCGCTTATCTGGGCGAGCATTTTGGCAACGCTTCGTCGATCCACCATCATGGTCAGGAGACCCGTGCCGCGGTGGAGCGGGCACGTGACTCGGTGGCATCGTTGTTGGGTTGTATTCCGGCAGAAATCGTCTTCACGAGTGGAGGAACAGAGAGCGACAATCTGGCTGTTGCCGGCTTGGCTAGCGCCGGCGACCACGTCATCACCTCGAGCATCGAGCACCATGCCGTGCTGCACAGCTGCAAGCATCTTGAGGAGTCCGGCTGCGAGATAACCTATCTTCCCGTGGACGGCCGCGGACTGGTAGATCCCGAGGATGTGCGCCGCGCGTTGCGTCCGAATACGAAGCTGATCTCGATCATGATGGCGAACAACGAAACCGGAGTGCTGCAGCCGGTCGAGGAGATTGGAAAGATTGTTGCCGAAGCCGATGCTTGTTTCCACGTGGACGCAGTGCAAGCGGCGGCCAAGATTCCGATTGACGTGAATCAAATTGCTTGCGACGCGCTATCGGTCTCAGGCCACAAGGTGCATGCCCCACAGGGCGTGGGCGCGCTTTATGTTCGCAAGGGAACTCATCTGCAGCCGCTGTTTTACGGGGGACGACACGAGCGCTCGCGCCGCGCTGGAACCGAGAATGTTCCGGGGATCGTAGCGCTGGGAAAGGCTGCCGAACTGGCGATGCAAGGCCTTGAGCGCGGGGATGATAAGAAAATGGCTGGGTTACGCGATCGTCTCGAGAAGGGACTACTCTGTCAAGCGGGAGAGGCTGGGGTGAACGGCGAGGGCGCTCCACGTGTGCCGAATACGACGAATATCTATTTCGATCACATCGAAGGCGAGGCGATGGTCATTTCCCTCGATTTGAAGGGCCTTGCGGTTTCCACTGGCGCTGCCTGTTCCTCGGGAGCGATTGAGCCATCGCACGTGCTCATTGCCATGGGCTTGCCCGCAGACCGAGCTCGATCGAGTATTCGCTTCAGTCTGGGCAAGCAGAATACGGCTGAAGATATCGACTTCGCGCTGGCGCTGGTGCCCGAGGCTGTTGCGCGGCTGCGCGAACTTTCGCCGAGGTACAAGAAGCAATCCGTAACTTTCTAACATGTCAATTCCCAAGACAATTGCCGTAGCCATGTCGGGCGGTGTGGATTCCTCCACCGTCGCGGCCATGATGCGTGCAGAGGGGCACAACGTCGTCGGCCTGACCATGCAGCTCTGGAACCAGCGGCGGCTGGCTGGACATGAGGGAATGCCAGAGAATGTGACCGGCCGCTGTTGTTCGCTCGACGATGTCCATGACGCGCGCCGTGTCGCCGAGCACATTGGCATCCCTTACTATGTTGTCAATCATGAAGAGCGCTTTGAGCGCGATGTAGTGCGTCCCTTTGTTGCCGAATATCTCTCGGGGCGCACGCCCATCCCGTGCAGCCTCTGCAACAATCATTTGAAGTTCGATCAGTTGCTGGTTGTCGCGCAGCAGATTGGCGCCGATTGTGTCGCTACCGGACACTATGCTCGGGTTGAGTACGACGACTCCCGCGGCCGCGTGCTGCTTAAGCGTCCCACAGATCGCAGCAAGGATCAGACCTATTTCCTCTTCGGACTCACGCAGCAGCAACTTAGCCGAACGCTTTTCCCCCTGGGCGATTTGACGAAGCCTCAAGTGCGCGAGCTTGCCCGCAAGCACGGCCTGGCGCTGGCCGAGAAGCCCGATTCGCAAGAGATATGTTTTGTTCCGGGCGGCGATTACAAGCGGTTCATCGATGCCTACCTGGCTGACAGTGGCGAAGGTTTGCCTGATACTGCGGGAGAGTTGGTAACAGCGAGCGGGGAAGTGATCGGCGAGCACGGCGGCATTCATAATTTCACCGTGGGCCAGCGCAAGGGCCTGGGGGTTGCCACGGGATCCCCGCTTTACGTGATCCAGATCAATGGAGCCGACAAGCGAGTCGTGGTGGGTGGCGAGGAGCATCTCTACTCGCGAACCCTGCGTGCTCGGCGAGTGAACTTCATCTCCATTGAGGATCTGCATGAGCCGATAAGGGTCTCCGTGAAAATTCGCCATCGGCACGACGCCGCGCCAGCGGTGCTGGAAAAGACTGCGGCAGATGAGGTGCTCGTGACTTTCGATCAACCGCAACGGGCCATCACTCCGGGTCAGGCGGCCGTTTTCTACGACGAGGATGTCGTCGTTGGCGGTGGATGGATTACATAGAACTCTTGTGAGCCCGAGGCCCTTTGCCATTGCGCGAATATAATTCGCTGCATGGCGTCTTCAAGTCCTACACTACCAGTATCTGGGAGTCCCTTCTTTCGGTCCGCCTCATCCTTCTGGAGCCGCGAATCCAGTTCCTTGAAACAAGGAATTAAGACTGGGATCGCAGGCACCATTACTTATGCCATTTATGCGGGTTGGAATTTGCCGCAGGGATACTGGGCAGTATTTGCGGCGTTGGTCGTGACTCAGGCTAACCTGGGTGCGTCCTGGAAGGCGGCACTCTACCGCACCATCGGTTCCGCCTGTGGGGCGCTCGCGGCAGCGCTGCTGCTTCCCTTGCTGGGAACCGGCACAGTGCGCGCAGGTATCGCTCTCTTCATATTAGCTTCTTTTTTTGCCTACCTTACCGCTCTACATCCCAGCTTCAGCGCAGCCGGATTCACCGCAGCCTTGATCCTGGTCTTTGGCGGTTTGCAAGAGCCGTGGCATTTTGCCTGGCTTCGCGTGCTCTACACGTTATTGGGTTCGGTGATCGCTTTTGCGGTAGGAGTGCTAATCTGGCCCGTGCATGCGCGTGAAGGCTTGCGCAATAAGATTGCGACGATTCTTCAGAGCGCCGGTGTTCTTTACACTGCAGTTACCAGCGCTGCGCTGGAGGGTGTAAGTAATGAACAACAAATTCGGCAGCTTGACCGTCAGATGCACGATCTTCGTCGTGGTATCACGCAACAGATGGACGAGGCGCGAGGCGAGCTGGCGTTTGCGCGTTATAACGCGGGAGCCGATCAGGCCTTCATCGATCAGGCGGATCAGGTTCGCCGCAGACTGACGGCGATGGCTGAAGACAGTAGTCTCTATGTCCATGCGAAGGTTCAACCCGAACTGCTGCCGTCGCTTGGCGCCTTGGTGCAGTGTACAACTTGTGGATTCTCCGAATTGGCTGAGGCAGTTCGCACGCGGAGCAAGGAAATGCGTTCGGCGGAAGACTTAGAGCAGGCGGTTAAGGCTCTCGAAGCAGACCTGGCTCGCCTACGGGCGCAGCGAGCTACTGCGCCGTTCGCGCTCGACCGCATGTTGCCCTTCTGGTCGTTCGTTTTCAATTTAAGAGAAGTGGCGCAGGACTTGATACAACTGCGGCTGGCGCTCGCCGAGCTTGACTAACCAGGATTGGGTACGAGCAGCACTACGGGAGCAGCTCTTGGTTTAGATGAACATCTCGTCCTGCGGGACCGGACGTCGCGTTCCGCGGCTATCGCCATTTTTTCGGCCGCGATTACCCAGAAAGAACTCAACCCCCGCGGTTACGCCCCTGACAATCCCGGAAACCTGGCGCACGGGCGAGACCACCGTTTTGGTCACAAGTTCGGAAGTAAGTTCCACGCGATCGAAAGTGCGGGTAAGCATCTCGTCAGCACGAATTATCTGCAGACGGGCGCGATCCATAACGTCGTTCACCGTGGCATCCACCCGCTGCACTTCGGAGCGCACCGCTGTGGTTGTCTGCACCAGATTATCAACCACGACTTCGATTTTTGGCCGCAACTCGACGACATCGTCCAGAATTTGCCCCACCTTCGGTCGCAAATCCGTGAGCATCGAATTGGCCGAATCAATCGTCGGAAGCGCCTTTCCCTTTACTTCCTCGATCACAACTTCCAACTTGGCTGTAGTCTTGCGTACTGCCAAGTACAAAGCCACGAGGATTCCTGCCTGTAGGAGGACAGCCGCGGCCGTCACTGCGATGAACACTGGGACAAGATTTTCCATCATACGAAACGCTCCTGCTGAGAGCTTTGAAATCACTGCCGAACTACACGCCCTTGGTGGGAGCAGTCTCGGTGGTGGCTTCCTGGTAAGCTTGGCGTCCCGCTTCGTAAGCCGCACGGAACTGATCCTTTTGCTGATTCACCACGTCCAGACCCTTATCCACCCAGCCCGCAGCCTGTTCACGAGCTTCACGGGCTCGATTGCGAACGTATTCACTTCCTTGCTCCGCCCGGGCGCGCAGTTCCTCGCGCGTCTCGCTGCCAGCGCGCGGCGCATAAAGAACTCCAATCAAACCGCCTAAACCCACTCCCGCCAAAAACCACAAAAAGCTGCTGCCATCGCGTTCCGACATTGGAATTTCCTCCTGAATAAGTGCTTGATTACTAATCGGATGGTAGCACCGGGATGCGCCAAATACAATTGCGGCGGGACCCTAGGCAGGCGTCCGCTAGACCGCAATTGTCACCAAAATACGGCTTACTTCTGAGTTGGATTCCCAGGCGCAGGCGTTGCCGGCTGAGTTTTAACGGGAGCCGATTTCTCGCCCTGCAGAACGGATTTCGGGCCGCCACGCTTGATGGCATTGATCGAAAGCGTCACGGAAGTCAACATGAACAGAACGGCTGAAATCGTCGTGGCCTTGGAAAGCGCGGTGGCTGCGCCGCGCGGGCCAAAAGCTGCCTGGCTACCTTGTCCGCCGAATGCCGCCGAGATGTCCCCGGCCTTACCACTTTGCAGCAGCACAACGATAATCAGAAACAGGCATACGATCACGTGAACGATGGTGACGAGAATAATCATGGAAGTCGCAATATCCTAAATTGTTCGGAATGAGTGCATTGGTGCGGAAGGGGGGATTTGAA
>Ga0074045_10000403_pt1 | contig 42697 bp, 30 predicted proteins | sample BogForMeECP23OM2_FD_94442 | JGI IMG/M metagenome (GOLD analysis project Ga0074045, IMG submission 94442) | Bog forest soil microbial communities from Calvert Island, British Columbia, Canada - Bog Forest MetaG ECP23OM2 | ecosystem: Environmental > Terrestrial > Soil > Wetlands ...
GATTAAGCTAATCTTCTCTTCCTTAACGTTTCGCGCCGGGATGGCGGAACTGGCAGACGCAGCGGACTCAAAATCCGCCGGTACTTAGTACCTTGGGGGTTCGACTCCCCCTCCCGGCACCAATCCATACTGAAAGTTTCGTTAGCCTTTCGAACGTCTGAAACGCTGGCCGCTGCCCACGGCAGCTAGTCGGCATGAGAGTACAATCTCGCCGAGGGTTCCATGAAACCGACCTCGAACGTGATTGCAGCTCTCGCCATTCTTATCCTCTTTTACCCGGCAGCGGCCCAATTCGCGAAGAGCCAAGACCAAACCAGCCCGTCGGATGGACAAGAGCAGACCCAGCAGCCGCAAGCACCCCGGCGAATACGCGTGTCGGGGAGTGTTGCAGGAGGGCTTCTGGTTCGCAAGGTCAACCCGGTCTATCCTCCTCTCGCGAGGCAGGCGCGCGTTTCAGGAACGGTTGTACTGAGAGCAATCATCGGCACCGATGGTTCGATTGAAAACCTGACGCTAGTGAGCGGCCATCCAATGCTTGCGCCCGCAGCCATCGAGGCCGTCAAGCAATGGAAGTATCGGCCATATCTCCTGAACGGAAACCCGATCAAGGTCGATACGGAGGTGACGGTGAACTTCGCGCTTTCTCCGTCACCAAACGATGCGGTCGCGGGGGCGGCCGTCCGGCCCGAAGAGACTGTGTCGGAGTACATGAAGAAGTATCCCGGATTACTGACTGAGTTCGGCCAGTTGTTGGAGAAGTTGCAGCGCAACATTCAGCTCCCGCCGGCGCGCGACCAGAGCCGTATCTTGCCGTTACTGCCGGAGTCAACGATCCTCTATGCCGCGTTTCCCAACTATGGGGACGCCGCCCATCAGGCCCTGACAATTTTCCAGCAGGAGGTGCAGCAAAACGCGGTTCTGCGCGATTGGTGGGAGCACAGTGAATTGGGCGCAAACGGACCGAAGGTGGAAGGCTCGCTGGAGAAGGCATATCAACTTTCGCAGTACCTCGGAGACGAAATTGTTCTGTCGGGCACAGGCGAAATAGGCGAGCCGGGAGCTGCCATGGATCCCAACCTGATGATTCTTGCCGAAGTGCGGAAGCCGGGCCTGAAGGATTTCCTTCAGCAAATGACGAAGGAATTAGCAGGCAATTCGGAGCCGTCAGTTCGCGTGCTGGATGTTGAGGAACTCGCCGCGTCAAAAGACGCGGGCCCGGCACAACAACTAGTGATCCTGGTACGCCCTGACCTTATGGCAGGAGCACACGATGTGGCGACACTGCGTTATTTCAATGCGCGGCTGAACGCGCGTAGCCGCGGATTTGCCTCTACTCCGTTTGGGCAACGCGTGGCAAAGGCGTATGACGGCGGTGCGTCGATCGTCGCGGCCTTGGACCTGCAGAAGATCTTGAAGCAAAACCCACCAAGGACTGAGCAGAGCCGGATGACTCTTCAGCGTACGGGATTTGCCGATGTGAAGTATTTGGTTTGGGAGCATAAGAACGTGGCTGGCCAGGCAACCAGCGAGATGGAACTGAGCTTCACGGGCCCGCGGCGTGGAGCGGCATCATGGTTGGCCGCGCCCGGTCCCATGGGCAGCCTGGGCTTTGTCTCGCCCAAGGCAATGCTGGCGGGCACCGTCTTATTAAAGGATCCGGCGCAGATATTCGACGACATCAAGGAGATCGCCACTACCTCGGACCCCAACGCCTTCGCGTCGGTCACCCAGATGGAACAAGTACTGAAACTCAGCTTCAAGGAGGATCTTTTCAGGCACCTTGGGGGAGAGATCACCTATGAGGTGGACAGCGTCAAACCGCCGAGCCCTGTATGGAAGGCGATACTTCGGGTCAGTGATCCGGACCGCTTACAGAAAACGCTCAGTACTTTCCTCGCAGCCATGCACGTCGGCGCGCAGGAATCCGAGGAAGGAGGAGTTAAGTACCATACCCTCCAAATTTCCTCCCCGCAGAAGACTATCGAGGTCGCCTACGCATTTGTGGACGAGTATCTGGTCGTAGCTTCCAGTCGCGAAACTATCGCCGACGCAATTCGACTGCGTCAGACCGGTGACTCGCTGGCCAAGTCCCAGAAATTTCTGGCATCACTTCCACCAGGCCATGGATCGGAGGCCTCCGCATTGCTCTATGAGGATCCGGTTGCGGTGGCGGCACTGACACTGCGGCAAGCATTCCCGCAGATGGAGCAGTCTCTTTCTCAAAGAACTGCAGAAACTAATTCAATGGTGATCGCCGGCTATGGCGAGGAAAGTGCCCTTCGCGAAGTCAGCAGAAGCGGCGGCGTGGACGCGGGTGCGGTTCTGGTAATCGCGGCGATCGCCATTCCCAACATGCTAAGAGCGAGAATGGCGGCGAATGAATCGAGCGCCGTGGCCACAATACGCACAGCCAATACCGCGCAAGTCATGTATTCGAGTTCTTATCCGGAAAGGGGGTTTGCTCGTGATCTCGCCACGCTTGGTCCTGACCCCAACGGACGGGGTTCCCGATCGCCGGATCATGCCGGTGCGATTGGCGCGCCCCTGGGAAATGCAAGTTGCACCGCAGATGCTTGGTGTATAAGGTCCGGATTCCGCTTCAGGCTTACGGCCGTTTGCAAGAAACAACGGTGCGAGGAATTTGTGGTGGTTGGCACGCCGGTCAGCGCCAGCACAGGAGCACGAAATTTTTGCTCGACCTCGGATGCGGTGGTTCGCTTCAAAACCGGTCCTCCCTTGACTTCGCCGATCGAGGTGTCGGAATGCCAGGCATGGGCGCCGCTGCCGTAGCGGAGTTTCTCGCCCTGTCCAATCGATAATCGCAGCAAAATGCCGACATACCGAAATGGTCACGAGGACCCGTCAACTCGCAGCGGCCTCCGGCATTTCTGGCGCTTCTTGCACGACGGCAACCTGCAATACGGCTCTTGAATCTGGCGCCGGGAAGCGCCGCGCCAGATTGTGACCCAACCGCATCAGTGGCCGCTCCATCAGGTAATAGCTGGCGCAGGCAACAGCCACGAGAGAGGCGAGGTTCACGGGAAATCTGCTGAAGACGCCGAACGGACGAAAGACCACGCCAAACCCGAGGAAAAGCTGCTGCCAGATATAGAGACTGTAGGAGAGTCGTCCGATCCAGCGGACGGCGGAGAATTCTAGCACCCGTCCGACCCACGCATTTGGCTCCAGTAGCGTCGTGCACACGGCAAAGCCACAAATCAACGGATCGAAGATGGTGAGCCGGTCGTGGAAAATCGCGATGTAGACAAACAGCGCAGCGACCATGATCATCGAGCGGCGGGAAAGAATCCTGGTAACCGCCTTCGCCGCTGCCGCCTCCGAAAAGGCGATGCGCAGAACGCTGCCCACGATTAAGCCGCCGAAGCTCAGGTTGGGCATCCACTGCCAGCCACCCAAGTGCGTGACACGGGCGAAATGTATGCACACGAGAGCGAAGGCGCAGAAAGCAAACAACAGCATTGCGGCGAGCGCCTGCCGGCGTGGAATGCCTTTGCCCATCTTCAGCAGCGCAAGGGGCCAGATTATGTAGAACTGCTCTTCGATCGAAAGCGACCACAGATGGGCGGTAAACCAACCAGCACCAGTCTCGGGATGAGGAATGTAGGGATAGTTGCGAACGAACAAAAGTGAAATGGAAATCTCACGCCAAGACATAGGGATACGGTGCAGGATGATTCCGATGATTACAACCGCCCCCAGGTAAGCAAGCACAACGGGCAAAATGCGGAAGGCCCTTCGCACATAGAACCTTCGCAGTGAACTATCCTCCAACAGCTTTCCTGTGATGAGAAAGCCACTGAGAACGAAGAATATCTGAACCCCATGCCCACCCAGCCGGGTCCAGCCTACAGGCCGAAAGGCGTGGAAGGACGCGTGCTCGAAAAGTACCAGGAGAATGGCGATTGCGCGCCAGCCGTCGAGGGTCGGAATGTAGTTGGAGCCGCCTGATTTCAAAGTGCGGGCCCTGCGCTCGAAGGGAATGCGGGATTATAGCACTGACCGACTGCACCAGAATTACGGATTCCGTTCACTCAGATGCTCGTCTACATACGGCGCATAGAGGAAGCCCGACTCGGCTCTTGGGGTTCTTCCATGTGCTAGACTTTTCGCCAACAATGAACCGCCGTTGGCTTCGATTTGTGCTGGGATTTGTTTCTCTACTCATGCTGGCGGACTTCGTTTTTCGCGGAATTGTTCCGTTCGTGACGCGAAACGATTTTTCTGAAGTCTACGTAGGTTCATGGCTGTGGCGGCACGGACAGAATTTTTATGATTCCGATCTCACCCGGACCACGGCGACTCAGCTCACCGGCTCTCACGTAAATCTGGTACTGATCTATCCGCCCACTGCCCTTGTGCTCATGTCGCCGTTCAGTTTTTTGCCCTGGAGTTGGGCGGACAGGGTCTGGCATGCTCTGGGGCTGGTTGGTGTCGGAGTTACAATTTTACTGTTACTGCGCCTGGGGGGAATCCAGCTGGGGGATGATCGCGCCTGGGTGCTTGCTGCTTTCGTTCTGGCCTTTTCTCCACTGCATCAGGCATTTCACATGAGCAATGTGGCGCTGGCAGCGGTGCCGCTGTGCCTGCTAGGAATCTACTTTGCGGAAAGGAAGCAAGATTTCACGGCTGGGCTGATTCTTAGCGCCGCAACCGCGCTGAAGCCACAGATTGGGCTCTGGGTGTTGCTGTTCTACCTGATTCAATTTCGAAAGCGATTTATCATCGGCGCGCTTCTGCCAGCGGCTGGCCTGCTCGCGGCACTTATCAGCTACCCGATCCCGGCACGAACGCTGATTTCCGGCTACCGCAGCAATCTTCGGTATTGGTTTGAGCCTGGCAGGATGATTGGTTTCACGGATGGCGCGATGCCATTTCATGTGAACACGAGTCAGGTGATTCTCTATCAGTTGCTCCATCGCGTCACCCTCACCAGCGCGCTCGCCAACGGCATGTTCGCGTGTGGTCTCGTCATTTGGAGTTATGCCGTGTGGCAGGCTCGATTTCGGATATCGGTTCCGCTGGCGATCTCTTCGTTGCTGGGGCTGAGTTTTATCTCTCTGTACCACAGCGTTTCTGACGCGACGATCCTCACACTGGCGCTTTGCTGGGCCTACGGGGAACAACAGGAGCCCATGAACTGGAGCAAACGGGCAACCTGCGTTCTGTTCCTGTTGATGATGCTGCCGGGACACTCGGCTCTGATCCGATCAGCGCCCCACTTGAGCGCCGCGGTAACGGACTCCTGGTGGTGGAAACTTCTGGTGGCGCGATATTTCATCTGGCTGCTGCTCGGCCTCAATGCGGTTTTGCTATACGCGCTAGTTACCGCGGGCCGTGAATCAAAAATCCTGGGCCAGAGCTTTCGAAGCGCAGGCGCGGCGCACGCGGTAGAATAGTTTTCCCTTATCCGAAATCTTGGCGGTGCAGCTTCTGAGGGCGACATCGCTCAGGCGGGGGTAAATTGGAGCAGGAGCTAGGATGAAACTTCAACCTCGACTTTTTCTGATTCCAGTGGGGGTGGTTGGATTCTGCTACTTCTTTCTTCAATTGGAGCGTCGACCGGGTACGTTCGCCAACTCGCAGTATCTGGGTGCGATTCTGGCGCTCGAACTTGTGACTGCCTGTCTGTTGCGATTCGAAAAAGTATTTTTCCCGGTAACAATGATTTGCTTTCTGGCCGCCGACACCGCGAACCCGTTCGCCGGGGAGAGCTTTACTCTTCGCTGGCTCTTTCTGGCGGTGGGTGCACTGGCTGGCCCCGTTATCTGGATGAAGGATAACCGGGAACGTCACTTCGGAACTTTCCACCTGATCGCCTTATTCTGCGCGCTTGATGCAGTAGCATCGGCGAGCGCCTCGGCGGCAACTGGAACAGGCTTGCTGAAAGCTGGAAGCCTTTTCTTGCTGTTTCTGTACGCAGCCACGGGTGGGCGAGTAGCCCTGGCAGGCCGGGAGCAAGCGTTCGTTCGCGGGCTCGTGCTGGCGTGCGAGATTCTGGTTTTCGTGGTGTCGGCTGCCTATTTTGCCGGTTTGAATGCCTTCGGCAACCCAAACAATTTGGGCGCGTTTGTAGGCGTGATTGCTTTTCCGGTTCTGCTTTGGGCGGCGTTGGTGGCTGAGAGTAAAGCGCAAGTGCAACGCAGGTACACCGCCCTGGCGCTGTGCGCGGTGCTGCTCTACGTCAGCGTATGCCGTGCGGCGATTGTTGCTGATGTTCTACTCACGATCGGACTCGCGATTGCGCTGCGCCGTCCGCGATTGCTGGTCCGGGCAGTATTTGCCGGAGCCCTGCTCGTGGAGCTCATGGCTGTCGCCAATCCCGCACACATGACTGAGCTGATGGATACGCTGAGCGGAAAGTTCATTTACAAGATTGACCGGAGCTCGGCGCACGGAGGGATTTTGGGATCGCGCCAGAGCCCGTGGGAAGACACCATTGCTGCGGTGAAGCAACATCCCTGGTTCGGCACTGGATTCGGAACCAGCGACCTTGGAAGTGATCATACCAGCATTCAAGGGTCGTCGATCTACACCGTCGAAGGCACGAATCGCGAACACGGAAGCAGTTATCTGGCGATGGCCGAATACATGGGAATGTTGGGGATACTTCCGTTTATTGTGCTGCTGATGATGGTGGCTCGAGCCGTGGGGCGGGTTTTTTCGTGGATGCGAAGAACCGGCAGCCTGTCACATTGCGCCGTTCCTTTCGCGTTGGTCGCTGCGGCTGGTCTCATTCATGCGGCCTTCGAAGACTGGATGTTTGCGCCGGGATCTTATCTCTGCGTGTTCTTCTGGGTCGCTGCCTTTCTGCTGATCGATTTCGTTTCGCCGGGGAAGGCGACCGCGCCGATACGAGTCTCGCCATCTGCTTCGTTTGCCGCGCCCGCGCTGCGGCGATTCCCGACGTCAGTCTGAATCCTCAAAATGCAGATTTTTGATGAAGCCGATCGCTCAAACATTCCAAGTGTGGGCGACAAATGGATTGCACTTTGCCTGGTTTTACTTATCCTCGCCGGCGCCGAGTTTATGGTTCGGGGCCCGGTCAGAGCCATTCAGACCGCAACCGGGTTCAATGATTTTCTCTCGCCATACATACAAGCGAAGGCGTTCCTGCATGGTCTGGATCCCTACAGCCCGCAGGTGCTGCTAAAGCTTTGGCCGGTGGAGGCACCGCACTTTTTTTTCTTGCCGAAAGAAGTGGCCAATGGAACGCTGGTCGCGAACCGAGGGATACCGACGGCATACCCGATTACCGCGCTTGTCCTGGTCACGCCCTTCGGTCTCCTCTCCTGGAACGCGGCGTATGCGCTTTGGCTGATGGTGAACCTTGCCCTGTTCGTAGTCATGTTGTTGGCGCTGGTGGCGCTGGCGGGACTTTCCTTTCGCGAGCCTTCGGGAATTTTGCTGGTTACGGCGACATTGGCCTTGGCGCCGTTCCATACTGGAATTGTTACGGGAAACGTGACGTTGCTTGCGGTCGAATTGAGCGTGATCGCGATCTGGAGCGCGCGGCGGCGGCATGACCTCGCTGCCGGATTTTTGCTCGCTGTGGCTTCGGGGCTGAAGCCACAGATCGGGCTCTGCTTCCTTCTTTATTACCTCTTGCGGCGGCGCTGGCGGGTGACCGGAGCCGCGGCGGCGGTGCTGGGTTGCGTGGCAGCCTTCGGATTCGTGCGACTGGGGGTTGGCCACATTCCGTGGCTCTCGAACTACCTGGACGACAATCGCATTCTGCTGGAAACTGGAGTTCTCGGAAATTTCACGACGATTAATCCGACGCGTTTCGGGCTGATCAATCTGCAGGTAGCGATGTACCCGCTGTTGGGCAGCATTCGGCGGACGAACTTCGCGGCTATGGCGATTGGCGCGACTCTGTTCTCGGTATGGATCGTTTACCTGTGGAGCGGCAGGGATCGGGAAGCCGGGAACGACCGCGAATTGCTGGATCTGAGCACGATTGCCGTGATCAGCCTGCTGCCGGTCTATCACCGGTTCTACGATGCGACTTTGCTGGCGCTGCCGCTGTGCTGGGCGTTTGTTTGCTTGCGAAGAGAGCGGGCTTCTGCAGCATTGTCGTTGGGACTGATGCTTCCTTTTCTGATTCCGGGGGGGACGCTGCTGGAAACCATGCAGATTGCCGGAAGGATCCCTCGGGCGTTGACGAATCATTGGTGGTGGGAGGCGATAGTGATGCCTCATCAGGTTTGGGCGCTTTTGTTCCTGAGCATTGTGTTGCTGCGGGAAATGGGGACTGACCGGCGCCGGTTTTCGTAGCCGCCGGGCGTTCGTAGCAGCTGCGGTCAGGCGAAGGTGCACGATCCACCCCGTTTCCGATAGAGTATTGAGTTCCCATGCTCGATCTGAATTTTGTGCGCGACAATTTGCCCCGGGTTGAAGAAATGCTGCGCCAGCGCGGCGCGGACCCGGCTACCGTGTTGAAGGATTTCAGCGAAGTGGACACACAGCGCCGCCAGGCCATCACTGAAGCCGAGACCATGAAGGCACAGCGAAATAAGGCTTCGGAAGAGATCGCCAAACTGAAAAAGGCAGGCCAGGATGCCACAGCCGCCATCGCCGAGACGAAGGATTTGCGCGAGCAGTTCCAGACGCAGGAAAAAACCGCTGCAGATCTGGATGCCCGGCTGCACGATATTCTTTCGGGAATCCCCAACCTGCCGCATAAAAGCGTACCGGTGGGTCAGAGCGCGGAAGAAAACGTTGAGGTCCGGCGCTGGGGAACGCCGCCGAAATTCGACTTCACGCCTAAGCCGCACTGGGATCTGGGCGCGGAGCTGGGCGTACTCGATTTGGAACGTGCCGTCAAACTTACCGGAGCGCGGTTCGCCGTGTATTGGGATCTGGGAGCAAAATTGGAACGGGCGCTGGCGAATTTCATGCTCGACTTGCACACGCGCGAGCATGGATATACGGAAGTGCTGCCGCCTTATCTGGTGAATTCGGAATCGATGTATGGCACGGGGCAGTTGCCGAAATTTGCGGCTGACTTATTTCGAGTGCCGCATGGAGAAAAGGATCTCTGGCTGATTTCCACTGCTGAGGTTCCGGTCACAAATCTGTATCGCGACGAGGTTCTGGATGCGGCGCGGTTGCCGATTTCACTCACGGCGTATACGCCGTGTTTCCGGAGCGAGGCAGGATCTTATGGGAAGGACGTTCGCGGCATCATAAGGCAGCATCAGTTCCAGAAAGTGGAACTTGTGAAGTTCTCGCGGCCGGAGAATTCGTATGAGGAGCACGAGAAGCTGACGCGAAATGCCGAGACCGTGTTGCAGAAGCTTGGCTTGCATTATCGGACGATGACTTTGTGCACGGGAGACATGAGTGCATCTTCGGCGAAGACGTACGACATTGAAGTATGGTTGCCCGGACAGCAGTTGTTTCGCGAGATTTCTTCGTGTTCGAATTTTGAGGCTTACCAGGCGCGGCGGGCGAACATTCGTTACCGTCCGGAGGGCAAGAACAAAACAGAGTTCGTGCATACGCTGAACGGAAGCGGGCTTGCAGTCGGGCGGACGTGGGTGGCGATTGTGGAGAATTATCAGCAAGCTGACGGGAGCGTGATCATTCCTGAAGTGCTGCGGCCCTATATTGGGGCGGAGAGGATTACGGCGAAGAGTTTTTAGAATCAGTGGCCAGTGATCAGCGGCCAGTGTCCAGTTAAACCGTTTTCATGCTAGAGCTAGCCACTGACCACTGTTTCCATTGCCAAGAGAGGACACGGTCACTAGACTTGCAACGTGTGGAATTCAGCACGACGGCGGCGGGCCCGCCACCCCTACCGATGAGCGGCGTTTGGCCTACAATCCGCAGCTATATTTTCTGGCAGCATGAGCGTGGCACCTTGCACTACGACATCATGGTGACGCTGATTCTCCTCTTCATCTTTTCGTCGCCTTACTGGATCAACTTCAATGACAAACCCGTGCCTGGCAATCCGCATCTGACGGGTGTGGTTGTGACGCCCGACGCTCAGGGTGGGTTGGTCTATGAGATTTCGGGAGCCGCAATTTCGGCTGGGGATGACGGCTCGCTGCGGGATCAGCTGTTAAAGATCATCGAGCCGATTTCGGGCGCGGTGTCGATCGTGAAGATCGACGTGGTTTCCGATCGCAAGGGGAAGGTCCAGAGCTACCGAGTTTGGGTGAAGAGAGAATAGTGAGACAAACTCGTATGATCCCCATCGTTTTGCTCTGGCTGGCGGTAGTCACGTCGTCCTCTGCCGCTTCCGCGCAGACGACCATAGGATTACTCTCGCTAGCAATAGTGAGTTTTTCCTCTGCTCTCCAAGCTAAGGAACCCGTAACTCTGGACAGCGTTCTGCAGACGATGGACACAGCTGCGGCTCGCTTCCAAACAGCACAGGCCGATTTTGTCTGGGACCAATATCAGAAAGTTGTCGACGAGCACGACCTGCAAAAGGGCACAGTCTACTACCGCCGGTCGAGACAAGACATTGAAATGCTGGCTGATATCAAGGAGCCAGATCGCAAATACGTGCTCTATAAGGACGGCAAGCTTCAGGTGTACCAGCCAAAGATTGAACGGGTGATTGAATATTCGACGGGCGCGAACCACGGCGAGATCGAAAGCTATCTGGTGCTGGGATTCGGTGGCAGCGGGCAGGACTTGAAAAAGTCATTCGATGTGAGTTTTGACGGCGAAGAAATCATTGACGACATCGCGACCGCGAAACTACACCTGGTGCCGAAGAGCGAAAAAGTGCGGAATTATTTCAGCGAAGCGTTTCTTTGGATCGACGTGACTCGGGGCATCTCTATCCAACAGAGGTTCATTCAGGGCCAGGGCGATTCCCGCACAGCCAAGTATTCGGCCATAAGGGTTAATACCAAGATCAATAACGATGTGTTTCGGCTGAAAACCACGAGCAAGACGAAGTTTGTGTCTCCCCGTGGCTAAGTGGTTGAATCTGCAAGGAAAGAATCTGTTCAGAAAAACGAGGGCTGGGCGCTATACTGCCTTAAGAGTCCTCATTCGGTCCCACGCATGGCCAAAGTGTTCACGATTCCTGTGCCTCCGAGACTAGGTCGTTCCACAAAAAGAGAACGCTCGTCCGATCCACGCTACGTGGATGGGCAGCGCCTGCTGGTGGAGGCCATGCGCTATCTAGCCCAAAGCGACCCCGTGACCAATCGGTCCGCGATCGAGTTGCTCTCAGAGCACGTGCGGACGCGGTTCCGCATGAGCGATTCGCCGCTGTCGTAATTTTCCCGACTCGGCTTCCCAGGTGCAACGTTCAGAAAATGTAACGCAGCATGAACTCCATTACGCGCGGATTGGAAAGCGTTGAACTGAAGTTTCCAAAGCTGCTGCTCGCGGAAAGCTGATCGTTTCCGTTCAACTGCATTGTCCCCACGTCGAAGCGCGCGGAGTTGGTAACGTTGTACATGGACCAACTGAACTTCACAAGCTGGCTTTCCCTGATGGCCCAGGTCTTGGTCACCGTTGTATCAATACCAAACGTGCCGGGGCCGCGCAGACCATTCCGCAGTCCTCCTTCGCCGGGATAGGCGGGGCGGAAAAGGTTGATGGCAGCGTTCGGGTTAGTGCCGGCATCGGTGATTCCCGGGTCCTGGAATACGTTAGGTCCGGTGCCGCCGCCAGATTGGGCGACGATAAAACTGCCAGTCTTAGGACGCGCACTGCTGATGGGCACGGCTGGAGTTTCCAGGTCGTAGTTGGTGGCCCACTCGGGGCTGATCAGACTGAACGGGTAGCCGCTGGACCAGCGCCAGAGCCCGGAGAACGTCCAGCCGCCAACCACCGAGTTAGCAATCTTATTCATGCCGCTGCCGAAATGTTTGCCGCGGCCAAACGGCAGCTCGTAGACCCAGTTCGCGTTGAAGATGTGAGTGGTGTCGAAGTCGGAGACGGCGCGATTTTGCCTGGGGAACCACGAGTTGATGATCTGGCTGGCAAAGCCTCCGCCTTCGAAGGTGCTGACGCGTTCGGCGTTGGAACCGACGTCGATTGACTTGGAGTAGGTGTAATTCAAATCGAATGCCAGCCCGCCCGAACGATGGCGCAGACTGAACTGGCCGGCGCTGTAGGCGCTGTTGCCGATGCTCCGCCAAGCGTCCATGGAGGAGAATTGCGGCGAATAGTAGTCGTAGCCCTGTGTCAGGGTTCCGTTGATGGTAGCGCAGGCCGGGAAACAGGTACTGGTGATCAATCCCGGTGAGTCCGCGAGTTCGAGGGCTGTGGTTTCGTTGCCGGAGAAATTGCAGAACAAGTCGTACATCGCCTGGGTAGCGGTTACGGTGTTGGAGTTGGCAATCGGGTTTCCGAGGCAAGGTTGGGTGAATCCGGATGGCTCGTTTGAGGTCCCGAAAAGCTGGTTGACAGCTGCGCCCGCGGCCGTCGGGAATTTGTTTTCCCAGTAGTTGGTACCGACGGATGATGCGCTGATATTTTGAATCGGCGTTCCCGCGTAGTACTGCCTGGCCAGCGCTTGCGCTGCCTGGAAATAAGTGTTCTTGCTGCCAGGGTCATAAAGATTAGTTGGCTCCGCCAGATCCTCTTCCTGCATCAGACGGTGAGCAAACCGCCCGATGTACGACGCTTCGAACACGAAGTTAGAGGGCAACTCGCGAGTGATGGAAAAATCGATGACGTGCGAGTAGGGAGTTTTCAGCTTGTCATCCAAGCCCCATGTGATGGCGAAGCCGCCAGGAGTGGCGGCCCCTGACGGTGGGAAGACTGGAAACGGGCCGGTGGGTGGAGCTCCAATGAGCGAGCAAGGCGGTGTGCTGCAGCCGTCGTTGCTGGTAGTCGGGATGTTGTAGAGGCCGGTATAACGCGCTGAACCATCGACCGTCTGAATTCCGGCAGGATTGATTTCGGCCGTGGTCAAGCCAAAGGAACCTTCGCGGTCGAAGGTATTGGTGATGCCTTCGCCAAAGTGATCGAAATAGATGCCGTAGCCGGCACGAATCGAGGTCTTCCCTTGTCCGCCCCACAAACGCCGGGACCAACCACCCTCGGCTTTCGGGGAATAGGCGAAGGCGAAGCGCGGAGCAAAATCTTTATAGTCGTAGCCCCAATAAGGCTGCTTGCCGTTGGCCTGGCCTGATAGAGCAAAGCCGATCGCCGGGTTGTAGACCTCTCCTTGTGCCGCAGCCATTCCGCGCTGATTGAACCAGTCATGGAGACTGAGTGTTGGCGCCACTTGGGTGCCAGTGGTTTCATAGGGTGGCTGCAGAATTGAATAGCGGAGGCCGTAGGTGAACGTCAGGTTGGGTTTTACCCTCCATTGATCCTGCGCATAGAACTCGTACTCGTGATCGCGAAAATGGCGCGGAACGAGCAGGGCCTGGGGAATCACATTCAGGTTTTTATCCAGTTCGTAGTTGGCGTTGACTTGCGTAATGATGCCGGCCAGTGCATCCATGGCGAAGTCGTAGTTGGCGCTGAAACCGGAGTCGACGGCGGGAAAGCCGAAAGCGGCAGGATCCAAGCTGCTGCCCGTGTTGGAGATGCCAGAAAAGTTCAGCCAATAGACATTGGTGAGGGCGCTAAAAAAGTTCTGTTCATTCGATTCACGAAGGTTGTCAATTTGCCGGTAGTTCCCTCCGAACTGAAGGGTATGACTGCCCTTCACTTTGGTGAAGTCATCCACGATGTTCTTTACCGGTACATGCGTGTTGATGGTGGGAGTAAAGCCGTAGAGGTTGTCCATGCCGCGGAAGTCAACATAGGGTTGGGTCTGCAGGCCTGAGATGTTGATGAGTTGGCTGATGTACCCGAAGTGAAAATTATTGATCAGAGTGCTGCTCAACGTAGCGGTATAACCAACGGTGATGCCCTTGTTGTTATCGTGCTCCGTTTCGGATTGGGGCTGGCCGGGAAACTCCTCGCCACCGTCGCCAGTGATCGTGTAGGCGGTGCCGACGTTGCGCTCGGCTTGCTGTTCGTTATCCATGATGCCCTTCACGAACAAGCGGTGGTTGCCGTCTTTTGTGAGGTTGTAATCGATTTTAAGGACGTAGTCGTTCAGCCCCTGTGGCAGCGGGGACGGAAAGGTGAAGCCTTGAAAATCGAGGCCGTCGCCCACGGTCTGTGTGTTGGGCTGCGGATATAAGTTGAAGATGGAACTTGGACTGGAGTTCGGATTGCCCTGAAGGTAGGCGATGAGCGGATTCGCTCCTGGTCCTAGGGGGCAGGTGCCGAGACCACCGCAGACGGGATCCATACTCGCAATCTGGCTCGGAGATAGGGTATTTAGTCCACTGCTAGGGCAGGTCGGATCTTCGGTGCAGGGATAGCTGATGTTGCCCGTGCGCAGGCCCATGCTGGGAACCACGCGTGTGACCTGGAGGTCCTCGCGTTTCCGCTGGCCCTCGTAGGCGGCGAAGAAGAAGAGACGGTCCTTGATGATGGGGCCACCGACATTCGCTCCAAAAGTATTGCGCAGCAAGAACGGCGCAGTATTGGGCTCACTCGCCTGGATTTGCGCGGCCTTGTTGAACCAGTCATTTGCCGTAGTAAAAGTGGGTCGGTTGTAAGCATAGAGCGAGCCGTGAAAGTGGTTGGTGCCGCTCTTGGTCACTTCTGAGACCTGGCCGCCGGAGGAGCGCCCGCTATCGGCATCGGAGTTGCTGGTCGTCACCTTGAGTTCTTCCAGGGAATCGAGCGGAGCGCGAATCGCGCCCGTGAAAGCCGTGCCGAGGAGTTCGTCATTGTTGTCGACACCATCGAGGGTGATGTTGGTCTGGTCGCTGCGGGCACCATTGACGGCGCCGGCGCGGCTATCGGATGCGCTGGAGATGTGAGTACTGTTGCCCGTGAAAACGACGCCGGTCTGCAGACTGAGAATGCCTGCGGGGTCACGGCCTTCGAAGGGAAGGTCGGCGATCTGGTCGGCACCGAAAGCATGCCCCATGCTCGCATCCTGAGTGTTGACCAGCGGAGCAGTGCTGCTCACCTCCACGGTTACAGTTCCTCCAGCGACCTGCATATTCACGTTCAAAGTAGCTGGAGTGGCGACCTGCAGTTCCAAGCCGCTTTGTTTCAGGGCGGCGAAGCCTGCGGCGTTCACCGTAAGGTTGTACTTAGCGGGCTGTAGCTCGAGAAACTGGTAGCTGCCCTGACCGTCGGTCTTCGTCGTGCGGGAAAATCCGGTTGACGGATTTGTGATGGTTACCGTCGCACCGGAAACTACGGCTCCCTTGGCATCATAGACGGTGCCGCGCAGCGATGTGGTCGCAGTCTGAGCTAGGATCTGGATGGTCAGAGCGAGAAAGAATGCAAACAACAGAGTCACTACACGAGAGCCTGAACGCATGTCGAGCTCCTCCAGCCATGGGGGCTTTACATTCGATTGTGTTTGCCCAGGAAGTTAGGCACGGACTTGAGACCCTGGGGACCTGATGGGGCGCTATTGTGCAACTGCGGGGCCACAAAGGGCAAGCTGAATCTTCAACTGTTTCGGCGCTATGAAACGTTTGAATACAGCTTTTCACATATGCTGTTCCAGATTTAGAAGCCTGTTTATGCGGGGTTTCGATGGATGCGATGCAATTTTCCGATGAAGACAGCTGACGCGAAGACTATGACCGCGGGATAGCATTCCAGCGTATAACGGGGTTCAGGATTCTCCAGCGAGCCGAGGAACAGCGAGCGCAGTGCGAGAAAAAAAACGAGCAGTCCGATTCCAAAAACTGTTCGCGCCCGCCCCAGACCGGCGGCGGCAGCAATCACGTAGGCAAGATTCACTACGCCGAAGGCGATACTGACTGCAAGCCAGCCGCGTTCATCGTTGAACTCCCACCAGCGCGGGTCGGAAGGCAGCAACTCGGTGCGGGGACGCAGCCACATGTCGACAATCCGCAGAGCCGGCAGCCACAGGTAATAACGCGATGGCGTGGAGTGAACGCGCTGCGCCGCGAGCGCGGCAAAACGCGCATCGAGTTCGGGACTTACATCATGCTCGCGATTGTAGTCGGCGAAAAGCTGCGCTGTTTCCTGGCGCTGCTGCTCCGAATCGAAGGCGCGGCGCGGCAGTTGCGCCACATTGATTTCCGAGCCAGGCACGTTCCAATAGATTTCTTCGACGGAGACATAGTCGGCAAGCCAGGTCTTGGTCCAGCGATTGAATCCCATCATGACGGGCTCATCGGAATCATTAGCGTAGCGCGGGGCGAGCGGTTCGAAGCGATGCAGGGTGTGCAGGTTGCGCAGGGTCCACGGGACTAAGGGAGCGAGGGCGCTCACAAGCACAACGATTCCAGCGCGCATGATAGGACGCGGACGGAGTGTTCCTCGCTTTTGCTCGACCATTGTCCTCAGAAAAAGTAAAAGTAAATATCCCGTGACAGCGGCGAGGAGAATTCCACCGTCGGGCCGCAACAGAATGCTCGCGCCGATGGAGAGGCCGCAGCCGATCCACGCAGAGGTTGGTCTTGAAGAGTGAGATTCCTGAGAGAAAGAGGCGAGTCCGCGTAGGGCAAAATCCAGGGCCAACGCGGTGAAGAAGATTTCCAGAGTCTCGGTGAGAGCCGCGGCCGAATAATTGGCGAGGAATGGACAGAGCGCGGCGAGCATGAATGAGGCTTTTGCCGCTCGATCGTTCATGAGGCGGCGTGCGAGATCAGCGATCAAGTAACATGTGCCCAGATCGAACAACACCTGAATTAGCAGGACGGCGCGGAAGTTGCCCCAGCCGAACACGGCGAAAATCGCCGCCAGAAATGCCGGGTAGCCGGGGAGGCGCGAGAGCGTGGGGACAATTTGGCCGGAATTCGTGATGCCGTAGATGCCATACTGCAGCCAGTTCATGGCGATATCGGCGTACAGGTGGGAATCGTCGACGATGCCGGGATAGTGCAGGACGAAGATCAGCCGCAGCGCGACCGCCACCAGGGTTCCTGCCAGAAAGAATCGAGCATCCTTACGCAGCAGTTGCAGCACGATGAGAATATAGCGCGTTGAGTCAACTTCGCGCTGGGGAAGCGCATCTTATTGGCTAACCACTACTTGCTGGGTACCCTGTGCCTTCACACAAGAATTGACCGTCCGCCGCTTGCAGCATACGATAAGCGCTTAACTCCATGGCCGAACCTGTCTTTTATGATCCGCGACGCGCCCGCTGGAAGCGCCTGAGACGACTGGTAGACGTTCTGGTCGCTGCGCTCTCGGCGCTCATTATCTTCTTCGTGTACACCACGTTGCGGGACGAGCCTCTGCCGGAACTGCTGTTCTCCCCGCAGAAGCGAGCCTTCAAGGCATTAAAGGAAAACGAGAAGGACAAGGCCCGGGATCGGCTGAAGAAGCTGGCCAACCGTTCGCATCGGAAATCGAAATTGCCAGCGTCGGAGGTCAAGCTAAACCAGGAGGAAGGCATTCGGGCGGCGTTTTATGTTCCGTGGGATGCGGCCAGCTTTTCCTCCCTGCGAGATTTCTCGCGCCAGATCGATTTGCTTTACCCCGACTGGTTGCATGTGCTCACTCCCGATGGCCGCCTGCAGGGGGTAGACGACCAGACCAATAAGTTCTTTGATGTGGTGCAGAACAATCGCGCCCGCTCCGTCGACGACCGCGTAATGCCGTTTCTGAAGGCGGAAGATCCCAGCATGGAAGTCTTCCCCATGGTTAACAATTTCGACGGGGCGAACTGGGTGGGGGAGATTACAGGTTTCTTGAATGATCCTGAGGCGCGCGCGATGTTCCGCAAGCAGGTCGGCATATTCCTTTCCTCCGACCACTTCCGCGGCCTGATGGTTGACTTCGAAGCTTTTCCTGAATCCGGCCAGCCGGGTTATATCGCGCTGCTGAACGAACTTTCGGCGGACTTGCATACGCGCGGGATGAAGTTGTACGTGAGCGTGCCTCCGCACACCAAAGGATTCGACTACGCCGCAATCTCAGCGTCGGCGGACGGTGTGGTCATTATGAATTATGACGAGCATTATCCGGGCGCGGCGTCAGGGCCCGTCGCTTCCCAGGACTGGTTCGTCGACAATCTGAAGTTCGCCGTGAATGTGATCCCGAAGGAGAAGTTGATCTGCGCCATTGCCAACTATGGCTACGACTGGGTGTTGAAGCCTAAGAAGGGGAAGCTGCCGCCGGAGGAGCATGATAGCTCCGTGAGCGCCCAAGAGGCCTGGCTGGCCGCGCGCGATTCGGACGAGGACGTGACCTTCGACGACGATGCGCTGAATCCGCATTTCAGCTATCTGGATGAACGGAGTTTTCGGCACGATGTGTGGTTTCTCGATGCAGTTACTGCTCTCAACCATATGCGCGCCGCACAAATGTTAGGCATCAAGACCTTCGCGCTGTGGCGACTGGGCGGCGAGGATCGCTCGCTTTGGCGGGTTTGGGACGTACCGGGCGATGCTGGCGCGCCCGACAAACTGCGCGATGTCCCTCCGGGACAGGACGTGGATATGGAGGGTCAGGGCGAGATTCTACGCATCGAAGCCCGGCCGACTCATGGCACTCGCGATCTCACCATCGACGCGGACACGAAGCTCATCACCGACGAAAATTTCCAGAACCTGCCGGAACCGTTCCGCGTGGGACGTTACGGATATAGCCCGAATGAAGTTGCGCTTACTTTCGATGACGGACCCGATCCCGAATGGACGCCAAAGATTCTCGACGTGCTGAAGCAGAAAGACGCTAAAGCCACGTTTTTTCTTATTGGCATCCAGACGGACAACTTCTCAAGCGTGGCGAAACGAATTTACAACGAAGGCCATACCATCGGCAATCATACATTCACGCATCCCGACGTAAGCAACATCTCCGCAACCCACATGAAGGTGGAGTTGAATTTAACGGAACGACTCTTCGCCAGCCTGATGGGAATTCGCGCAACGCTGTTGCGGCCGCCCTATGCGATCGATGAAGAGCCTGACACCGCCGACCAGGTGAAGCCGCTGGAATTCGCGCAGGACATGGGCTACATCACCGTCGGCAACCGGATTGACCCCAATGATTGGAGCGACAAGCCCCGGCGCCACACGGCCGAGGAGATCTCCGGCTATGTGCTGGCGCACTTACCGCCGTGCGGTCCTAATGACCTGCGCTGCGGCAATATCGTTCTGCTGCATGACGGCGGCGGCAATCGTGCTGAAACGGTGCGGGCGTTGCCCATGATTATTGACGGCATTCGCGCGCGGGGGTATTCGGTGGTCCCGGTGTTTCAGCTGTTCGGTAAGACGCGGGCTGACGTAATGTCACCTCTGAGCACTGGACAGCGGTGGGCTGCGCGGCTGGATGGACTGGGCTTTTTGCTGTTCGAAGCCGGCGTACTCTCGATTACGTGGATCTTCTTTCTGGGCGATCTGCTCATGACCGGACGCCTGCTTTTCATCGGGGCCGCGGCGGTTTACGACCGGCTGCAGGAAAAGATGTTCGGCAAGCCCGCGGAGCTCGCATCTTATAGGCCGAAGGTAGCTGTACTAATTCCCGCGTATAACGAAGAGAAGGTGATTGTGCGGACGGTTCGCGCCGTGCTGAACTCTGACTACCCTAATCTGCGCGTGATTGTGATCGACGACGGCTCGAAAGACCGCACGCTCGCAGTGGCGCGCAGCGCCTTTGCCGGGGAAGAGAGAACTGGGAGGGTTCTCATTCTCACTAAGCCGAACACCGGCAAGGCGGAGGCTCTCAACTATGGCATCGAGCACATTCAGGATGCCGAACTTTTCGTTGGCATCGATGCCGATACGATCATCGCTGGCGACGCCATCTCGCGCCTGGTGCCGCATTTCATCAATCCCAAGGTGGGCGCAATCGCGGGCAATGCCAAGGTCGGCAACCGGGTGAATCTCTGGACGCGCTGGCAGGCGCTGGAATACATCACCAGCCAGAATTTCGAGCGCCGTGCACTGGATGTTCTGGGGGCAGTCAGCGTCGTGCCGGGTGCGATTGGGGCGTGGCGCGTTTCTGCGGTGCGCGAGGCCGGTGGCTACCAGATCGATACCGTGGCCGAAGATGCTGACCTCACCATGGCTCTGTTACGGCGCGGCTATCGCGTGGAATACGAGGACATGGCGTTGGCCTATACCGAGGCGCCCACGAACGCGAATGGCTTGATGCGCCAAAGATTTCGGTGGTCATTTGGAATCTTACAGGCTGTCTACAAACACAGTGGAGTGTTTGCGCGCAAAGGGGCACTGGGTTTTGTGGCGCTTCCCAACATCGTGATCTTCCAGATTTTGCTGCCGCTGGTATCGCCGCTGATTGATATCATGTTCGCCTTCGGCGCTCTGTGGTATTTCATCCAGAAACACTTCCATCCCGATTCCACGGACCCGGCGAGCTTCCACAAACTGGTGGCATTTTTCTTTGCGTTCCTTGTCATTGACTTCCTGGCGTCGGCCTTGGCGTTCGCTCTCGAGCGGCGACGACCGGACGACAAAGAGGATGTGTGGTTGTTGAGCCAGGTGTGGCTGCAACGTTTTGCTTATCGCCAGTTGTTTTCAGTAGTCCTCTTCAAGACGCTGAAGCGGGCGCTCGAAGGTAGAAAATTTGCGTGGGATAAGCTAGAGCGAACGGCGGCGGTGAAGCGTGTGGCTTCGGAGGATCGGGAGTCGGTGAATGTGCCGTAGGAGAACTACCGGACGAGAGCGAGTTTTCAGAGATTAAATCCGTAAATATTATTTATTTTCGGCGACTTCCAAACGCGTCTCGGCTTTGTGCATGGCGTTGAGAGCGCGATCAACGTCCACGTTTGGATCGCCGCTGGTGAGGCGCTGTTCGGCGCGGGCTTTGGCTTTGCGGGCGCGCTCCACGTCGATCTCGGAAGGACGCTCCGCGGTCTCGGCGAGGATCGTTACTTTGTCAGGCAGAACTTCCGCGAATCCCCAAGCCACCGCGAGACGCTGCTCCTGGCCCCCGTCGCGATAGGTGATCTCGCCGACCGCCAATTCCGTGATGAGCGGAGCGTGCCCCGGCAGAACGCCCAGATAACCGTTCTTGCCGGGAATCTGAACTTCCGCCGCCGCCGTCTCGACGACTTTCTTTTCCGGCGTGACGATTTCGAGTTGGAATGAATCTGCCATCAGTTGTCAGTGTCCAGCAGTCAGTGATCAGTTTTCGTTCGCGAATCAGTCGATTTGACTGATCACCGAACACTGATCACTGGCCACTGCCTTTACGCTGCTGCCTTCATCTTCTCTGCGGCTTCCAGCACTTCCTCGATCGGGCCTTTCATATAAAAGGCCTGCTCGGGGATATCGTCGTACTTGCCTTCAACGATTGCCTTGAAGCCTTTCACAGTGTCGGCGATCTTGACGTAACGCCCGGCCGCGCCAGTAAACTGCTCGGCCACGTGGAAAGGCTGCGAAAGGAAGCGTTGAATTTTCCGCGCGCGGGCCACGGTGAGCTTCTGATCCTCGGTAAGTTCGTCGATGCCTAGGATGGCAATGATGTCCTGCAGGTCCTTATAGGTTTGAAGCGTTTTCTTTACTCGTTGCGCCACGTCGTAATGTTCCTGGCCCACGATGCGCGCATCAAGAATGCGCGAGGTCGACGCCAGCGGATCGACTGCGGGATAAATTCCAATCTCAGTCAAAGCACGGGAGAGCACGGTAGTCGCATCGAGGTGGGCAAAGGTTGTGGCGGGAGCGGGATCGGTCAAGTCGTCTGCGGGAACGTAGATCGCCTGCACCGACGTGACGGAACCTTTCTTGGTCGACGTAATGCGTTCCTGGAGTTCGCCCATTTCTGTGGCGAGGTTCGGCTGATAACCTACGGCGCTGGGCATGCGACCCAACAGCGCCGAAACTTCCGATCCGGCTTGGGTGAAACGGAAAATGTTGTCGATGAAGAGCAACGTGTCCGCACCTTCGGCATCGCGGAAATATTCCGCCACCGTGAGTCCGGTCAGCGCGACGCGCAAGCGGGCGCCGGGCGGCTCCGTCATCTGGCCATAAATGAGAGCGGCTTTAGAGTGCGCGGGGTCGCCGGGTTTGATTACGCCCGACTCGGTCATCTCGAGCCAGAGGTCGTTGCCTTCGCGGGTGCGTTCACCGACACCGGCGAATACGGAGTAGCCGCCGTGCTGCTTGGCGACGTTGTTGATCAGTTCCATGATGACGACGGTCTTGCCGACGCCCGCGCCGCCAAATAATCCGATCTTTCCGCCCTTCAGGAACGGCTGGATGAGGTCGATAACCTTCACGCCGGTTTCGAACATTTCTGCCGTGGTGGCTTGTTCGTCGAACGCCGGAGCCAGGCGATGAATCGGCATTCGTTCTTTGTACTCGATAGGGCCGAGCCGATCGACGGGCTCGCCGATCACGTTCATCACTCGTCCGAGCGTGCCGCGGCCGACCGGCACTGAAATCGGGCCACCTTGGTCGACGGCATTCATGCCGCGCACCATGCCGTCGGTGGCCTCCATGGCAATGCAGCGCACACGGCCTTCACCCAGGTGCTGCTGCACTTCGAGGATCACGTTGATGGGCGTGGGGACGGTGAAGCCGTCGCTCACGACGCGCAGCGCCTCATAAATAGGCGGCAGGTGCCCTTCGTGAAATTGTACGTCCACTGCCGGTCCCGCAATTTGAATTACATGTCCGATGTTTTCTGGCATAAAGTCGGCTTCTAGCTGCTAGCTCCTAGCTGGTTCCTTTAGCTTTATCGACCGGTTTCGCAGCAACGAATCTCCTTGACCCGAATTCACGATCTATTTCGCTAGAAGCTAGTAGCTAGAGGCTAGAAGCTCCTACATCGCGGCGGCGCCGCTTACGATCTCGATAATCTCTTTTGTGATCTTCGCCTGCCGCGCGCGGTTCATGGCCAGGGTGAGCGAATCGATCATATCGGTGGCGTTGCTGGTGGCGGAATCCATGGCTGTCATGCGGGCGGCGTGCTCGGCCGCAACCGATTCCAGCAGCGCGCGGAAAATTTGTATGCCTATATATTTCGGCAGCAATGCACGGAACAATTCCTCGGGTGACTGCTCGTAAATGTAATCGACCTGGGCTGTGCCAAATTGCGAGACAGCCTTTTCCGCGGGACTCTCACCGCGCAGGCCGACGCCAGCACTGATCGCGGCTTCCTTTGCCTTTTTCTTTTCCTCTTCCGTCAGCTCCTCGGCCAGACGGACGGTTTGCTCGCCGATCTGCTCGATGGGAAGAATCTGTTCGACGATGAGGCGTTGCGCAATCACCGACTTGAATTCGTTGAAAACGATATAGACCGAGTCGATCTCTTCACGCTCATATCGCTCAATTACGCTCTCGGCCAAAGCGCGTGCCTGGGCGAATTCCAGTTTGCCGAGGATGCCAACGTGCTCGCCCACGATTTGTATCGCTCCGGCGCGCTCGCCAGCCTCAGCCCGCTTTTCAGTCGATTCTTCGGACTCGGCGAGGCTGCGGGTTTGCACCGCTGCGGCGGGATAGCGCCGGCGGAGGAAGTCGCGACCTTTGCGGCCGATCGCCTCGATGTCGATATTCTTCCCTGCCTTCGACTCGAGAAAGCGCGTGGCGGCTTTAGTGACATTGGCGCTGAATGCGCCTGCCAGTCCTTTGTCGCCAGTGACGACAATCAGCAAAATGTTTTTCTCTTCGCGCTCCGCCAGCAAAGGATGCTTGGGTTCGCCGGTTTCTGGATCGTAAATTTCCGCGCGCGCGACCAGCGACTTCAGGACATTCGTTAGCATCTTCGCGTAGGGACGCGCCGCCATGGTGCGATCCTGCGCGCGGCGGAGCTTGGCGGCCGAGACCACTTTCATGGCCTTGGTGATCTGACGCGTGTTCACCACGCTCCGGATACGGCGTCGAATGTCGAGAATGTTTGCCATTTACAAAACCAGCTATTGCTGTTTAGCTCTTAGCCTTTAGCTAAAATCTGTTTCCTTGCTACCCACCCTCTACTTTCAAGCCAAGAGCCAAAGGCTAAAAGCCAAGAGCTTTACTTCGCTACTGCCTCGCGCTCGGATACGAACTGCTGTTTTGCCTGCTTGATTACGTCCGTCAGCTGCGCTTTCAGCCCGTCGTCGAGAATCTTTTTCTCCATGATCGTACGCAGCAGGGCGGAATTGGTTGCGTCTACGTACTTGTAAAGTTCTTTCTCGAAGTCGCGGACCTGATTCACCGGCATGTCGTCGAGGAAGCCTCCGGTGCCGGCAAAGATGATCAGGATTTGTTTGGAGAAGGGTAGCGGTGAAAACTGGTCCTGCTTCAGCAGTTCGACCAAGCGCTGACCACGGTTGAGTTGCGCTTGCGTGGCTTTGTCGAGATCGCTGCCGAACGACGCGAACGCCGCCAGTTCGCGGTATTGGGCAAGTTCCAGCTTGAGCGTGCCTGCGACCTGGCGCATGGCTTTAATTTGCGCGCTGCCGCCGACTCGGCTTACGGATAGACCGACGTTTACCGCGGGACGCACGCCCTGGTTGAACAAATCTGTTTCCAGATAAATTTGCCCGTCGGTAATGGAAATGACGTTGGTCGGAATATAGGCGGAAACGTCGCCGGCCTGCGTTTCGATGATGGGCAAAGCGGTTAACGATCCGCCGCCATTTTTGTCGCTCAGCTTGGAGGCGCGCTCTAGCAGGCGCGAATGGAGATAGAAGACATCCCCGGGATAGGCCTCGCGCCCCGGGGGACGCCGCAGGAGCAGAGAAATTTCGCGATAGGACGCGGCGTGCTTGGAAAGATCGTCGTAAATCACCAGCGCATGGCGCTTGTTGTCGCGGAAATATTCTCCAATAGCGCAGGCCGCGTAGGGCGAGATGTACTGCATGGGCGCAGGCTCAGAAGCTGAAGCCGCAACCACGATAGTGTACTCCATCGCTCCGTAATCTTGCAGAATCTTTACCACCTGCGCGATGGACGAACGCTTCTGACCGATTGCGTTGTAAATGCAGATCAGGTCGTTGCCCTTGCTGTTGATGATGGTGTCGAGCGCGACGGCGGTCTTGCCGGTCTGGCGGTCGCCGATGATTAACTCACGCTGGCCGCGGCCGATGGGAATCATGCTGTCGATGGCCTTGAGTCCTGTGGCCATGGGCTCGCGGACGGGCTGGCGATCGATGACGCCAGGAGCGAGACGCTCGAGAGCGATATATTTATCGGTGGCGATGGGGCCTCTGTCGTCGATGGGGCGGCCGAGCGAATCGACCACGCGGCCGATCATGGCATCGCCAACGGGCACGCTCATAATGCGGCCGGTGCGCTTTACTTCGTCGCCTTCTTTGATTTCGGTGTACTCACCGAGCAGCACGACGCCGACCTGATCCTCTTCCAGATTCATGGCGATCCCGGCGACGCCGTGGGGGAAGGAAAGAAGTTCGCCGGCCATGACTTTGTCGAGACCATAGACCCGTGCGATACCGTCGCCCAGCGTGATGACCGTGCCGGTCTCGTCCACGGAGATCTTGGACTCGTAGTTCTCGATCTGCTCGCGGATCAGTTTGCTTATTTCGTCTGCTTTGATTTGTGCCATAGAATCAGCTCGTAAACCTAGCTTCTGGCTCCTAGCTACTCGCTTCTGGCCACATTAGGCTCAGGAGCTAGAGGCCAGGAGCTAGGAGCTAATCGCTTCCTTCATTCTCTCCAGCTGGCCTTTTACCGAACCATCGTAAATCGTGCTGCCGACGCGGACCACGGCGCCGCCGAGGAGCGAGGCGTCCTGCTGATAGTGCGCGCGGACTTTCTTGCCGGTCAATTTCTCGACTCGGGCCTCGACTTCGCGCTTCTCCCCGTCGCCTAGATCGCGGGAGGTGATGACCTCCGCCTCGGCGAATCCCAGTCGCGCATCAAGTTCCTTCTCCAGTTGCCGGATGACCGGGTCGAGGAAGTGGATACGCCGATGATCGATCAATACCGCAATCAGATTTCGCACTTGCTTTGAGATGTCATCCCGCCGGGCGATTGCGTCCAGCAGGCCGCGCTTCTGCTCGGCAGGAATCGCCGGATTCTCCCACACACGCCGCAAATCCGAACTCTCGGCCAGCAGGGCGGCGATAGCGCGCAATTCCGCAAGACCGCGATTCACGTCGAGATGGTCGCGGAGAACCACATCTGCAAAAGCCCGGGCATACGTGCTGGCTACCGATGCCATTGGCTATCGCCTGCCTTTTCCCGGGGCGTCCGACGAGTTTCCGGGCACGCCCAACTGGCTGGCAAAATTTCGCACCAGAGCCTGATCGGTGGCGGCGTCAACATGAATCTGTTTTTGCGCCAGTGCGACCGCAAGATCCGCAGCGTAGGCCGTGAGTTCGCGCCGGGCCGCCTTGGCTGCGGCCGCGATTTCCTGCTGCGCTGACTCCACGATCTTGCGCCCATCCTCCTCGGCCGCAGCCTGAATACGGGCTTCCTCGGCGGCAGCTTCTTTCTCCGCGGAGTCGCGCATCATGCCGATCTCGACGTCAAGCTTCATGAGTCGCGATTCGATTTCTGCCAGTTTCCGGCGAGCTTCTTCGCTGGACTTCTGCGCCTCCTGCATCGCCTTCTGAATGGCTGCGGTACGAGCGCTGAAGATTCCCGGCAAATACTTTCGGCTGGCCCAGATGATCACCGCGGCGATCAGAGCAAAATTCAGCAGCACGCTTACCCAATAGGCGTGCCGCAGAGTCATGCCCGTCCACTTCGCGATCAGGCTTACCGACGCCGATTGCTTGAATTCGCCGGTTTCGTCCTTTTCTTCACCAGCAACTTCACGCGACTCGTGTACGAGTTGCTGCCCGAAGCTGCGCTCCGGCGGCGCTTGCTTGACTTCGTGCTGTTCCGGAGCCTCGGGCTTTTGTTGCGCGCGCAAGGGCATGATCACTGCGGCGAGGATTATTGCGAGGAACAGCAGCGCGGTGGTCGCAATCGTTTTCTCGAAGGAAGTCATTACTTTCAAAGCGCGGCAACTCGAATTCGTGGTCCTCGACATCAGTGTCCGGCTCCGACTGGTTCCAAGACGCGGCGCATGATTTCTATGGCCAGAGCCTGAACCTGATCCTGCAAGCCGGCTTGTGCCGCTTCGCGATCTTTCTCGATGTCGGCTTTCGCGGCCCGGACTTGCGCCTGGGCTTCTGCGCGCGCTTGATTCAATGCAGCGGCACGCGCTTCGATTGCGGCCTTTCGGCGAGCCTCTTGCGCGCGGAATAATGTTGCACGAGCTTCACGCAGCCGCTGCTCGTATTCGGACGTGCGCGCATCCGCCACGGCAATATCGGCCCGCGACTTCTCGATGGCGCCCTCGGTTTTGCTGCGGCGTTCGTCGAGCACGCGGCGCAGAGGCTTGTGAACGATTGCTGTATACAGAACGTAAAGCAGCGCTATCAGAATTACCGTCGGCATGGATCCGAGCAGTAATCCGCCTAGTTGTCGTAGCGTTTCATCCATTGGGGCTGCTTAACAGGAAAATGAGGGCTATGAAAACTGTTAAGTCTAACGTGCGAAGGAGGTTATGTCAATATAATGGGGCGGAATTTTCGGGGGATTCGAGAACAGGAAGTGTTCCGGAATGGTACGAATCTCGTTGTCAGAGGCAGACTTTGGAATCATTGCAGAAACTTGCAACTAATCCTTGACTTCCCCACCAAGAGGATTAGCATAGAAGTATCACCTCCGATCCAATTCAGGATCGAATGGGCCGATAGCCAAGGAATGTCACCGCTTCTTGGTTGCCGGCCCATTTAAATTGTGGTTCGGAACTATTTCCCTTCAGTGAAGACAACTTTCCCGCCCGCCATTGTGATTTCCACTTTCGTCTTCCCGATTTCTTCGGGCTTAATCGAAAAAATGTCCTGAGAAAGCACCGCGAGATCAGCTTCCTTCCCCGCTTCGAGCGTTCCAATCTGGCTGTCGGAGAATCTGGCGTAGGCTGAACCCTGGGTATAAGCATTCACGGCTTGTTGTACGGTGATCCGTTCCTCGGGAACGTACGCGTCTTTGGTTGGGACTGCTCCTGCCTGGCCTGCGCCGTCAAAGGCCCCGCCAGGAAAGTCCTTGGCTCCATCGGCCGGACGCCAAATCTGGCGGGTGACAGCTTCCTGGATCGCAACGAGCGGGTTGGGCGGCCAGGTACAAGGCCAATCGCTGCCGAAGGCTAACGTGACTCCACTTTTTTCCATACTCTGCCAGCGGTCGGTTGTGGCCCGCTCGTGCGGGTCGTAGTTCGCGCCATTCTCGTCACAGCAGAAGGTGGGCTGCATGCTGGCAATCAGGGACAGTTTCGCCATCCGCGGGATATCTTGCGCCGCAACAAAGTCGGCATGCTCGACGCGAAGGCGCCGGTCGCGCGGCCCGTTGATCTTCTCAACTTCTTCGTAGGTATCAACCACCATGCGAGAAGTGTCGGGGCGGTAGGTGTGGGTCATGATCTGGTAGCCGCGCTTGTCCAATTCGAGAACCAGCTTTTTGTATTCGTCTGGTTCGTACATCAGAGGCGGGATCAGGCCGGTGCCGCCATCGGCAAAAAACTTCACCAGATTCGCCGAAACCCAATCGTCGTGGTAGAGCGTGCGGGCCTTGTCGAGGTCGGCAAGAAATTCCGGTGTCAAGTGGTGAACCGCGCCAATCGCGCCGAAGGCAGTGCGAGTGCGGACGGTGAGCTGGCCACGGTCGCGCAACGCGGCATAGAGCCGAATCTCGGCCAGATCTCCGCTGGCGTTGTTGATGCTGGTGATGCCGAAACCGTTGAGATGGTGCGATGCTTCCCGCAGGAATGCGAGCTTCTCATCCAGCGAAAACTGGCTGGCCAGGGCACGCTCCATGATCTCCATAGCAGCCTCCATCAGAACCCCGGTGGGATGGCCGCCGGCGTCGCGGACGATCCACTTCTCCTCCGCCGGATCGGGCACTGGGTGGTCGATGAGTCCTGCTAGCGCGATGGCTCGGGCATTCAACCACAGCGCATGTTCGGCCGTGTTGTGGACGACTACGGGGCGGTCGGCAACCGCGCGGTCTAGCAATTCATGCGTGGGGATCGAGGGCGGCTCCGTGCTGAAGTCCGCACGAACGAATATGACTTTGTCGTTGGGATGGCTGGCGGCGAAAGCCTTGAGCCGGCTGACCACGCCCTCGGGATCGTCTTCCGGTGTGATGCTCGCTTCGGGAGTAGAAAGATTGAGGCCGTGAAGCTCCTGTGCGCCGAACCACATGTGCATGTGGTCGTCAGAGAATCCGGGGACGACGGTTCGTCCCTGCAGATCAATAACTTCGGTCTTGGCGGACTTTCGGCGCAAGATTTCCTGGTCCGTGCCGACCGCATCGATGCGAGTGCCGGTGATGGCGAGCGCCTGCGCCCACTGAGCTTTGGGATTGCCAGTATAGATGTGGCCGTGAATCAGGATTGTGTCGCTGGCGAACAGTAAGGAACCCGAGAAGAAGATTGCGACCGTGAGGCAGACGGTGACGCGGTGCCAACATGCGAGCATGATTGCTCTCCCGATCGGAAGGCCGGCCACTGACTGCGCCGGACAGCGAGTTGAACCTTCCAGATGCAAGGTGCCAAGTTTACTCCACGACCCATCCTCTAACTCTCCGCATCACCGACTCCGGTGCCTCGACATCTAACTCCACCGCCCCATCTTTATACGTTCGCGAATAAATCCGCGCCTTGGCTTCGAGTAATGCGAGGGTCTTCCCTTCTCTCTGCGGAACGCGCAGATAGACGCGGCTGACGCGATCTTCGCTGATCATGGCATCGATGCGCGCCAGCAGGATATCCATTCCAATTCCTTCCGCGGCGGATACATAGACCGTATCCCCTTCATCGCGGCGCGCGTCATTCACCAAACCCTCGGCTACCTCCACGTCCAGGAGATCGACTTTATTCATCACGCGGAGGCGCGGTTTCTTTTCCGCTTCGAGTTCTCTCAGAACAATTTCCACTTGCGCGTCCTGCTCGGCGGAAAGGCGGCTACTGGCGTCAGAGACATGCAAGATCAGCGACGCGCGCTGCACCTCTTCCAGCGTCGCGCGAAATGCCGACACCAGCGTATGCGGCAGGCTGCGAATGAATCCCACCGTGTCGGAGAGGAGGACTTTGCGCTTCGAGGGCAGCACGACGGCGCGAATGGTTGGGTCGAGCGTGGCAAACATGCGAGGCGAAGCGAGGACGGCAGCCCGCGTCAGGGCATTGAACAGCGTTGACTTTCCGGCGTTCGTATAGCCCACGAGCGCTACGGTCGCCACTGGGGCGGATTCGCGGCGGTGCCGCTGCTGGGCACGGATGCGGCGCACATTTTCCAGTTGCTGCTCTACATGGCGGATGCGGCGGTAAATTTTTCTGCGATCAGTTTCGAGCTGGGTTTCGCCGGGACCGCGTGTCCCGATACCGCCGCCGAGTTGCGACATCTCGACGCCGCGTCCGGCGAGCCGCGGCAGCATGTATCGCAGTTGCGCCAGTTCCACCTGCAACTGGCCTTCACGGGTGCGGGCGTGCCGGGCGAAAATATCGAGGATCAGCTGTGTGCGGTCGATTACACGGCGTTTCACGATCCTTTCAATATTGCGCTGTTGCGATGCGGTGAGATCGTGATCGAAGAGCAGCAGGTCGGCATTGACGGACGCAGCTGCGCCAGCAATCTCTTCGAGTTTGCCCGCGCCGATCAAGGTTGCAGGATCGGGACGGTCGCGCCGCTGCAGAATCTCACCGACAACGATCGCGCCCGCGCTGCCTGCCAGCGTGCGCAGTTCGGCAAGCGACTCTTCCGCGTCGAACTCTGGAATGCCCGGTTTACTCGTGCTGGTTTTTACCGAGGCGTGAGCTGGAGTTCCTGCATCGCCATTCGTGGAGGACTGAACGGTTGCTGCATCGCGGGCAGCTTGCGCCTGGGCGGTAACCTTGGCTCCGCTGCGTCCGCGCGTACGAACGTCGAGACCAACCAGGAAAGCTCGCTCTTGCGCGTTCTCGGTAAGAGCGGTCTGTGTGCCGAGAGGCACACGCCCGGGGGCGGGCGCACGATCGCGAGTCTTCTTGGGATGTGACCTTCGCAAGCGGGCGACGCCTTACCCTTCACTACCGGAGGCGGTCGCCGCGACCGCCGTTGCCGGCGCTGAAGACGTCGCCGTCCCGGTTCCAGCGGGCGCAGCCTTCCCTTCGGAATGCGCCACGTGCGCGCCATGCGGCAGCGGCCGGCCCATTACGACGGTCGAGATGGCGTGCTTGAAGATCAATTGCTCCTGGCCGTTGGCTTCCAGCACCACCGAATACTTGTCGAAGGAGCGAATACGACCCGTCAGCTTGACTCCACTCAGCAGATAAATCGTGATGCTCAGTCTCTCTTTGCGGGCTGTATTGAGGAAGGAATCCTGGATATTCTGCGCCGGCTTGCTGTTTTCCATAGCCGATCTCCTTAGATTCTTTGAACTACGACCTAGCCATTTGCTCCTCTGGCATTTTGCCCTCTGGAGCAGCTCAAAACAAACAGCGTTCCCTCGCGGCGATCCGCTCGAGGAATACGGGGGGACAAACTGCCTTGGCGCCAACTTCGGCTTCCCGAGACTGGCCGGCAGGTAACTGCGAGTACGATACGGCGTCTTATCGCGGTTTTCAATACCGAACTTGGAGGATGCGACTGAATTGTTTCAAGGCCGTAAACGCGGCGTTGTGTACAATCGCCGGCATGGGCCATTGCGCCCCGGTTAATCTCAGGAGGCATCCTCGTTATGGCAGGCGCCGCTCTTTCAACGTTTCTTGGTCCACAGATCAACTTTCCGTCCGACGTCAAGACCAACATCGAGATGCTTCTGCGCTGGATCCACTTCCTCGCCGGAATTACCTGGATCGGGCTGCTCTACTTCTTCAATTTCGTGAATGTTCCGCTGATGAAAGAACTGGACGCCACCACCAAGGGAAAGGTGATGCCTGCTCTCATGACGCGCGCCTTGCTGTGGTTCCGGATGTCCGCGGCGCTGACCGTGCTCGCCGGTATTCTCTATTGGGAAATCATTGTGACTTCCGACGTCCATAATGGGCAGATCCTGGGATTAAACCCCTCCCACGGCGCGGTGATGGGCAGCTTCTTTTTGATCTGGACGATAGTATGGGGCCTCCTCTATGCCTGCCTCATCCCCGGGAAGGGAATGTTCGATAATGGGGCGTTCATTGGCGTGGTATATGCCGGGATCGTTGCTGTTGCAGCTTGGCTGTTCTTGACTTTGAACAGTCACGGGTGGGAGAGCAATCGACTGCTTTCCATTGGGATCGGCGGCGGCATTGGCTGGGTGATGCTGCTCAACGTTTGGGGGGTGATCTGGCGTATCCAGAAACGCCTCATTCGATGGACGCGCGACAACGCGACGAACGGCACTCCGATGCCGGAGAAAGCGAAAGCGATGGCCCGTCAAGCCTTCCTATGCTCGCGAGCCAATGCTTTCTTGTCGGTGGTGATGCTGTTCTTTATGGGCGCGGCCAGCCATTACCCGATGTTCGGAAAATAGTTTGCGCATCAATAGAAAGGCCTGCGGCGATTGCGCAGGCCTTTGAGGTTGACGATCACACGGTTAGAAGAGGATCTTCAATGCCACCTGCACCTGGCGAGCTGAAGTGGTTCCGTCCGGCTGCTGGTATGTGCTCGTAATTACGCCGAACTGCGACTGTCCTATGAGGTTACCCGTGTTCGCCGCATCGGTCCCAGGATTTTGAAAATGCGGATGATTGAGGATGTTGTAACCCTCGAAGCGCAGTTCAGCTTTCACTCGCTCGGTCAGGGTCATCCTCTTAGCCAGAGTTACATCCCAATCCCAAAAGCCCGGACCATACCACTGATTGCGCTCGTTGTTGGAAGCAGAACCCCAAGGGGGATTGGTGAACGCGCATTCGTTGGTGACGTAGGCATAACCAGACCCGGGCGCGGGAGTGAGCCCGCAACCAGCACCCGAGCCAAAGGGATCTCCGACCTGGTAGCCCCAGGCGGCAACACCAGTCCTCTGCGTGTCCAAGGTTCCGCGGACCTGGAAGGGATGGCCGGTCTGGGCAGTGAAAATGCCATCGAATTCAAAGCCCTCCATAACCCTGCCGAGTGCTCCATGGTTCAGGTAGCCTTTGCCGCGACCAATGGGCAACTCGTAAATGTAGTTGAGTACTAGCACATGACGGGTGTCGTTGTCGGAATTGCCGTAGTTCTGCGCTAGCACGAGGGAGTTTCGGGGGAACGTGTGTGCCCCTTGGGCGGGCGACAGCGGGTCTACGGCATTATCGAGCGCATGCGACCATGTATAGGCCGCCTGAAATTGCAAGCCGTGGCTCATGCGGTGCACGAACTTCGACTGCAACCCATGATAGATGGAGTTGAACTCGTTCATCTGGTAGTCGGGCTGAAGAAGTGCGTTATTGTTGACTGCGTTGAACGGCAGATCACCAAATTGCAGCCCCTCGTACAAGTCTGTGCTGCTGACGGTAGAAGTGGAGCATTGTCCAAGTGGATTCGTGGGGGAGATGAGCCCAGGAAATCCCTGATTGGCCGGATTGCCAGGCACGCAGAAAGCGACTAACTGAGCTACCAAGTTGGGATCGGGTGGGTTGCCGTCGCGCTGCCCCCAAACGTGCACGCCCATCGCGCCGACGTAGGCAACATCCAGTACGTTGTTGCCCGGTAACTGCCGCTGAACATCGAGGTTCCAACTGTTGCTGGCTGCGTTGGGAAAATGAGTGTTGAAAACTACAATGTTCGGTGTGGCGCTTCCGTCCGCGATGGAGGCGGAAACCGGCTGGGTTGGAAGCTGTCCCGGAAACTCGGGTGCATTGGTTCCCGGGATGGTTACACCGAAGAGACCGTTCAAGGTGTCGAACGTGAAGTTGGAAAACGTGGTTTGGAAAGGGGGGTCGGAGCGGACGTTACCGAAGACGTTTCCGAAAGTGCGGTCGTGGAAAATTCCAAAGCCGCCTCGAACGGCAGTCTTGCCGTCCTTCCATGGATCCCAACTAAATCCGAACCGGGGTTCGATATCCTTATAGTCGGGGTTGTAGAGTTGGTGTCCCGAACCCGGGCCCACGATGCTGAACGTCAGTGGCTGACCGGCGGCGAAGGTACCTGGATCCTGCAGCAAGTTGGAGAGGTTTCCGCCGGTCTCATAGGGAACACCATTGAGTTGGTAGCGCAGTCCCAAGTTCAGGGTGAAGTTGGAACGAATCTTCCATGTGTCCTGACCGTACCAGTCAAACTCGTGCTGTTTGAAGAATTTGTTATCCGAGGGCTGGCGCACAGCACCCTTGTTGAAAAACTGGGACTGAGAATCTTGAATCACGAAGCCCCAATAGGCATTCGCACCATCCACCAAGTCCCTGTCATCAGCGATGTTCAACGGATTCCCCTGCGGATCGACCTCATTCACAATCCGGGGGTTGAAGCCGCCAAAGTATGTCTCTGGGTCGAGGACGATCTGACGGCGCGAGGTAAAATCATCAAAGCCGCTCTCGCCAACATCACGGAAATCGAAACCGAACTTGAACGTATGGGTTCCATGCACCCAGCTAAGGCTCTCGCTGTAGCTGATGGTTCCCGTCTTTCTGGCCTGAGCATCGGCCCCTCCCAAGGTGCTGGCGAAACTGCTGAACGGAAACATATTGTAATCCCAGCCGTTTCCGATGCTATCCACTCCTGCTGGAGCGTCCAAAATGTTGGTCGTGTTTTTTGTCAGATAAAATGCGGCATAGATGTGGTTCCAGCCAAATTGGAAATTGTTGACCAAGTTATTGCTGAGGGTAGACGTGAGTTGCGCGAGCAAGCCCTCACTGATGGACTTTTCCTCATACGCTCCAAATCCGGGGAGGATATCGGAGAAGCCCGGATTGGGATCAAAGGAGTGGTTATATCCGTAACGCAAAGTTAACGATTCGCGATCGGTAAAATGGTGGTCAAGCTTGACGATTGGAGCATAGGAGCTCAGCTTTGACGTGGTGGGGAAAAATGCGTTGCCTGCGATGCCGTCTGCCGAGGAAGACAGGGGTGCAAGTGGATAATTCGCAAACACCTTCTGCATCGTGGCGTCCTCGGGCACACCGGCTCCCGGAGCAGCGCCGGTGAAATTGTTGATTCCGGTGGATGTAAGGTCGATAGGAACGGTGTGTTGTGCGCCTGAAGTGTCAACGTAGGTATAGTTGAACTGCCCGGTCAGAAACGCCTGGGTTGGCACCGTAGCTTCGTCGGTCAGAGTCGTGTGGAACCGGTCCATTTCATTATTGAAGAAGAAGAACGTCTTGTTCTTGATGATCGGGCCGCCAAAGGAAAATCCAAACTGGTGGCGAGTGTAGGGGTTCATCGGGCCGCCATTGATTCCTTGGGCCGGGTTGAACCAGTCGCGCGCTCCGCCAAAGCCGTTCCAGCGTCCGAAGTAATAAGCGTCGCCGTGGAACGAATTGGTGCCGCTCTTGGTGACCACGTCGATGATGGCGCCCGTATTGCGCCCATATTCAGCATTGAAGTTGTCCGTGATGACGCGGAACTCCTCAGTAGAATCCGGATTGGCGGTCAACACTCCACCGATTATGCCTGGCACGGATGTATCGTTGTTATCAACGCCGTCCAGCAGGAAGTTATTGTTCCGGTCGCGTGCCCCATTCACTGTAATACCGGCACTGCCGCTGTCTGTCTGCGAGGTCCCGGGTGAGAGCAATACCAATTGATATGGATTGCGGGTAATTAGCGGCAAGGCTGCCATCTCCCTCTGGTCGACCAGATTGCTGAGCTGCGAGGTCTCCAGATCCACGTCCTGGGTCTGATCCGCCCGCACCGTCACTTCCTCACTCACCGCACCCGTAATGAGCTTCGGATCGATGGTGAGCGCTTGCGCCACGGTCAGCTCAATGCTCGGCAGGTTGTAGAGCTTGAACCCATCCCTCTTCACCGTGATTTCGTAAAAGCCTACCGGGAGATTGGTCAAGCTATAGGTGCCGGTTGCGCCGCTGGTAGTCTGGTGTGTCTCGTTCGTGGCCGTGTTCCGAACGGTGATCTCAGCTCCCTGCACCACTGCCCAGCTGGCGTCAGTGACGGTCCCGGCAATCGTTCCGGTTTGGGCAAACGAAGCCGCGGCTGAGAACAGGGCAACAACAAAGAGGCCGAATCTTAAGAGACTTGCGAATCCTTGTTTGGTTACCCTTGCCGTGAGGCGTGCAAAAACATCATGGGCTGAGACTGAGCGAAAGGCAGATTCCATTGAACTGTCTCCTAAAAGTAGCTGGGGCCTCGGGAAACAGGTCTCTGCAGCTCTTAATGTTTGTGGCAGTGCTATGCAAAAGACAAGGCAATAGGGTTATGTGCTAGCGAAGAGGTAAAGCAGCTATGCTTCCAAAGTGGGCGAGGGGGAGTTACTTTCTATTTTGCAGATAATAATACAGTTAGAAAGACATACAAGAAATGGACATAGATTTGCGGATGGTTTCTATGAGAATTAGAATCCCCTAGAGGATCAAAATGAGATCAAGGAGCTTCGTTACAGATGCTCCTTGATCTCCGATTCTCGACAGGGTGCTGGTTAGAAAATGATCTTCGCCCCGAATTGTTCTTGCGTGACAAAATCTCCTTCCAAAGTGAAGTCCTAAATTATTAAGCTCTAGGTTTTCGTATGGAAAAGGTTTCCGCCTGTGCTGGCGCGGGCACGCGAGGGGGCTGTGCCACGGGCGCTTCGCGGTACCTTTGCCGTCCCGCCTGTTACAATCGGCCTTTCGGTGACGACATCCTTCACAAAAACCGGGTCGAAACCGGGGCCAAGCAGTCAGCCTGCGGCGGCCACAGAGGCTCCCACCTCCGTGCCAATGCTCGATCTGCAACGGCAATATCTGGGGATTCGTGCCGAAGTCATTGCGGCGATTGAGAGGGTGTGCGCATCCCAACGATACATTCTTGGAGGGGAGGTCGAAGCGCTGGAGCGGGAGCTCGCGGGCTTCTGCGGAGCGTGCGAGGCCGTCGGATGCTCCTCGGGCACAGATGCGCTGTGGCTGGCCTTAGCTGCCGCCGGTGTGCAACCTGGAGATCAGGTGCTAACGACGCCTTTCAGCTTTTTCGCTTCGGCCAGCGCCATCGCGCGAGCGGGAGCGCGTCCGGTTTTCGCCGATATTGAACCATCGACATTCAATCTTGATCCCGCCCAGGTTGAATCTTTTCTGCGCAGCAGCCCGCATGACAAACTACGCGCTCTGCTGCCGGTTCATTTGTACGGACAGTGCGCCGCGATGGACCGACTCCAGCACCTGGCCGACGAGTTTCATTTGTCTGTGATCGAAGATGCCGCACAGGCGATTGGGGCGCGATGGGGTGAGCACACAGCGGGATCGATGGGTGTGTCTGCGGCCTTCAGTTTTTATCCGACAAAAAATCTGAGCGCTTATGGCGATGCGGGATTGGTCACGACGACCGATCCGGAGATGGCAGCGCACATGCAGCGACTGCGGAATCATGGGAGTCCGCAGCGTTACGTCCACGAAGAGTTCGGGTGGAATTGCCGGCTTGATGCCATTCAGGCCGCCATCCTGCGCGTGAAGTTGAAATACGTTGACGGCTGGAACGACGATCGTCGCCAGCGAGCTGCGACCTATGATCGACTCTTCGCCGCCTCTGGTTTATCCTCGCCGACAAGCTCGGGTGAGAACTCAGGGCCGGTTCAACTTCCCCAAAGTTCCAAGCCTGCTCACCACGTCTTTCATCAGTACGTCATTCGCGCTTACCGCCGCGACGAGCTGCGGGAATTTCTGACAGCGCGAAAGATAGGTACGGAAATCTATTACCCGATCCCTCTGCACTTGCAGCCCTGCTTCGTTTACTTGGGATATCGCGAAGGGGATTTTCCTGAAGCCGAGCGCGCCGCCAAAGAAGTACTCGCCCTACCCATGTTTCCAGAACTCACCGAAGAAGAGCAGCGTTGGGTGGTCAAGAGCATCGCGGACTTCTACTGCTAGTTTCCACTGCTGGTTTCGACCCAGGGAACCATGCAACTTTCCGCCTCACCATGCGTCAAACTGTTTACCGTTCAGAGGTGAAGGCCATGAGAAATTACCTAGTCGCAGCATTCGGACTCTCTCTGGCGCTGGCCTGCCTGATCTTGTCGGCAGAAGCGAGAGCGCAAAGTTCCCCGGTCGAAGCCGTTCGCAGGCCAGTGCTGGTTGAACTATTCACTTCAGAGGGCTGTTCCAGTTGTCCGCCTGCGGATGCGTTGCTGCAACAATTGGAACAACAGCAACCGGTGCCTGGGGCTGAGATCATTGCCATCGAAGAGCACGTGGATTATTGGAATCACGATGGGTGGATCGACCCCTTCTCCTCTCCGGAATGGACGCAGCGGCAACAGTCCTATGTAGCTCTGCTCAAAAAGGACTCGTATACGCCGGAACTCGTGGTGAACGGGCGCAGCCAGTTTGTCGGCAATAATGCGCAACAGGCCGAACTGGAAATCCAAGGCGCGGCTGGCGGCCTGAAGACGGAAGTCACGATTGCTTCCGGCAGTGCGGGCTCAAAGGGATCGCAACAGTTCAGCGTGTCGGTGGGGAAGATGCAGCAAAAGACAGCCGGCGATGTGGCCGAAGTCTGGCTGGCCGTGACCGAGGACGGCTTGCACTCGTCGGTGAGCCTGGGAGAAAACGCCGGGCACGTGCTGCATCACGTGGCCACGCTCCGGTCCCTGCACAAACTAGGGGTTGCGGATGCGAATGGAGCCTCAGCGTCTTTCACGGCAGAGCCCGTGGTGAAATTCAACTCTCAGTGGAATGTTGAGAATCTGCATGTGACGGTTTTTGTCCAGGAGAAAAAGAGCCGTCAGATTCTTGGCGCAGCCTCGACGAAAATCAAAAGCTAGCGTCGGCGACGCCTAGCCGTGACTTTCGGAGTTTCCTTCTGCTCGCCCGGAGCCAGGACGCGGCGGACGATGGGCGTGTTCAGTTTGTATTTCCGTTCGCTCACGTTTCCGCTGTCGTCTTTCACATGCAGGATGAAGACCGGTAATGTGCCTTCCTTGTCAAAATTCTCACTGGTCACCGTGACCGGTAGGAAACCATTCAATCCGTGCTCACGGTAAGCGGTTTCGTAGCGATGCCTTCTGACATTCCAGGTGAAGACGCGAATCTGATCGTAGTCGTAGGGCAGGCCATCGTGAGGCTCGGTCATGGCGCAGAGGTACTGTGAAACACTTTTGTCGGCGCCTTCTTTGCCGGGATCCTGCACTTGGTTCAGCGCGAAGAACGCGATAAAGCGCTGGCCTTCGGCGTACTGAGCGATTTCAAGCGGAACGTCGATATCGACCATGCGCGCCAGTATCCAGCCCACGCGGTTCTCCGGGTCGCGCACAAGATACCAGTCTTCGAGGACAGGACCAACAGCTTTACCCCCCGCTTTGGTCGGCACGATCAATCCGGGCTGCTTCTCCGCGGTTTCACGTTGCAGGACGGAAACCTTGGCTCCCGAGGAGAGCTGGTACAGATGTTCGGTGTCACGGCCGGGCGTGAGGTGCAGATTGGTGTCATTCCGGAGCACACCGGGAGCCTGAACGGGATCGTTCAAGTTATCTTTCGTGAGTTGTTGCAGAGCGTCGTAGGTTTTCTGATCGACGAGGTAACGCTGCTCGATCCAGCCTTCGACGCCGCTCGCGGTGCGTACGCGGGCAAAACGTTTTTCGTGCTCCAAGACCTCCAGGCGCTCTCCGTTTTTGACGGTACCGACGCGGTTGTAGATAGTTGCGACCTGATCGCGCAATGTAGCCTGCACTGCCGAGACGTAGTTCACCTCCAGAACGCGGTGCCGGCCGCGATTGCAGGCAGAGAACGCCAGTAGAAGAACGACAGCCAGCGCGCAGCCCGGAATGCTGCGATTGAGCCACAGGGAAGCTTTCGCGACTTTTATTTTTATATGTATTTCTGGGCGACTCACTTCAGCGGGACTCACATCCTTAAGATTCACCTTCCACTATAGCGCTTTGGGGGCTCAGCTTCTGGAACGAAGGTTTACTGTGGGAGGTACTCGCGAGACTGCGCTCGCTTCTGACATTGCACCCTCTCATCGGTTAACATAAGGAAAATGCATCGCGCACCGCAATTCCCATGACGAAACGAACGATGAAACATATTTCCAGGAATGTGTTGGCTTTTTGGCTGCTGCTGGCGGCATCAGTAATTGGAGTTTCCACTTCCGTTTTGGCGCAGGATCAGATAGTGAGTCCGGCGCTGCGTCCGCCCAAAGGCGCTCAGGTAGCCATTGTGGTCTTTGAGGACCTGCAGTGTCCTGATTGCCGGCGCGCGGCGCCACTGGTGGAAGAGGCCGCCCGGACCTACAAGATTCCGGTGGTGCGGCACGATTTCCCGCTGCCCTTTCATAACTGGTCCTACGAGGCGGCGATTATTGCGCGTTATTTCGATACGCACTCCAAGGAACTGGGCAACGAATTCCGCGACTACATTTTCGCCAATCAACTGGAAATTACGCCGCAGAACCTGCGCGGCTTTGCAGAGAAATTCGCGGTTGAGCATAAGGTCGACTTGCCTTTCGTCGTCGATCCCGATGGCAAACTGGCGGCACTGGTCAACGCGGACAAGGAGCTGGGCAAATCTATCAACCTGCAACACACGCCTACGCTTTATGTGGTTAGCAACAGACACTCCGGCAAACCGTTTGTCGAAGTAGTCGATCGGAGCCAGCTCTACGCGCTGATCGATTCCATGATGAAAGAGTAGGAGAGCGTTAGTTCCCGGGCTCAGCTTGCACCCGCAAGCAACCGGGCAAAGACCAGCACCGACAACCCGATCGCGGCGACACTATTGGCCCGGATGCTGCGGTGGCTTGCCGCCCAGGGAAACATTAACACCTCAAAAAACGGCATCAGCTTCTCGGGCCAGAACAGTCCAGCCACTCCGAACGCCAGACACAGTTGCACAAGCAGGCACAATCCAAAATCATTCATGGCTATGATTCCGATGTCGAACTTTCCTTGTATTTAAGCGCGAGGGGAGAGCTGCGGGAAGTTACAGAAGTACCTCCCGCGCGGGGATCCCTCAAAGGAAATTCAATCCCCGAACCCGATGCCGATCGCGCGGGCGGTGCGCACGACCTCTCCGTTGGGATTCACTGATTTCAAGTGCCCGACGGCGTGAGCCACGTCGACCGCGACTATGGAGTCGCCCTGGAGGGCCACCATCATTCCGAAGCCGCCCGAGGCGATCAGGTCGACGGCAGCCACGCCAAACCGCGTCGCGAGGATGCGGTCGAAGGGAGATGGCGTGCCTCCGCGTTGAATGTGCCCGAGCACGCTCACCCGCACATCTTTGCCGGTGCCACGCGCGATGGCATTGCCCAGCAGATTGCCGATGGAGCTGGCGCGGCGATTCTCTCGCAACTCCGGCGGCGTCTTCACGCCTTCTGCGACCACCACAATCGTGAAATCCTTGCCGACTTTTTCGCGTTCGGCGATGTAGCGGCAAACGTGACCAACCGTGAACGGAATCTCCGGAATCAGGATGACGTGAGCGCCCCCGGCGAGGCCGGCTTCGAGCGCAATCCAGCCGCAATCGCGGCCCATCACTTCCACCACCATCACGCGATGATGCGAGGCAGCGGTGGTGTGGATCTTGTCGATGGCGTCGCAGACGGTGTGCAGCGCGGTATCGAATCCGAATGTGACTTGGGTCGCGGACAAATCGTTGTCAATGGTTTTGGGCACGCCGACGATCTTCATTCCCTTCTGAGAAAGTTCGTAGCCGATCTTCTGCGATCCATCGCCGCCGATAGTGATGATGGCATCGATACCGAGCTTGGCGGCATTGGCGATTACCCTCGAAGAAATGTCGCGCACTACTTCTTTGCCGTGCTCGACTTTGTTGTAGTGAAAGGGATCGCCGCGGTTGGTGGTACCGAGAATGGTTCCGCCGCGGGGCAGAATGCCGCTGACTTCCTTGAGCGTGAGCTCGAAAGATTTCTCCGGCCAGATAAGGCCATCGAAGCCATCGGGGATGCCGATGACCTTCCATCCATACTTGAGGATGGCAGCTTTCGTGGCGGCGCGAATGACGGCGTTAAGACCGGGAGCGTCTCCGCCGCCCGTGGCGATGCCAATACAGCGTATGTCAGACATAAGAATGAAAAGCTAGGGCCAGATATCAAGGAATGAGGCCGTTCTTCATGATGATACTTTCGCCACGGAGAATGACAACTTACGAGTGGACGTAGAGGGAAGGACCTTCTGTTACCGGTAGACTTCGCGGACAGCCTTCATCTTGTCATTCCGACGCGCGAGCGAAGCGAGACAGGAGAGCCTGCCGACCGCGATGAGGAAGCACCAAACCCAAACCCCTGTCATTCCGACGCGCGAGCGAAGCGAGACAGGAGGAATCCCTCTAGCGAGATCGGCCTTCCGCGTCTGTTCCGAGGCCTGACCAACGTGACAACCTGCGGGTGCCCCATCCTTGCGCCTTTTGCAAGGGTGGGTGGCGATGCCAGCCTGGGCTTTGATCTTTTAGGAACCTTGTCATTCCGACGCGCGAGCGCAGCGAGACAGGAGAGCCTGCCCTGCTTTGCCGAAGCCCCGAGCGAAGTCGAGGGGGAAGCCGAAGGGAATCCCTTTAAGCGTCCCAAGTCCTGACCTCCGCCTTTTTCCACATCCCTCCGTGTTCACCTGCCCTTGCCTAGCTTTCCGCAATACTCAATACTCAAGATATAGCTCATCCAATGCCGTCCCACTCCCCTAACCCACGCGGGCTCAAGATTTTGCCCCTAACCCATTGCACCCCAGAGATTAAATCCCAAAATCCCGCCAACTCGATGATTCCA
>Ga0074045_10000404_pt1 | contig 42685 bp, 38 predicted proteins | sample BogForMeECP23OM2_FD_94442 | JGI IMG/M metagenome (GOLD analysis project Ga0074045, IMG submission 94442) | Bog forest soil microbial communities from Calvert Island, British Columbia, Canada - Bog Forest MetaG ECP23OM2 | ecosystem: Environmental > Terrestrial > Soil > Wetlands ...
CGCGATCACTTTCAACAAAATGCAAAAACCAGCGTCGCTTCGCTCCGAACACTGATCGGATCATCCCGGAACAGTGATCGGCATCAGAACGGAATGCTGATCGACTTCATCGGAATCCCCATATTCAAGACAAACGAAAGAATGCACCGAAACCGTCGAAACGTACCGGCGGCGAGCCCGAAGACGGAAGCAATGGTTCAGTTCAGCCGTACACGGCAACCCCTCAAGCCTTTCCAGATGTTCCATTCTGCGGAACCAGCACAACTCAGTCCGAGTTGGAAAAGTCGGATGCTTCGGCTCTACCGGTCACACGGAAGGGAAAGAGCCCAACATGCGCACAATCGCAATTATCAACTGCCGACACCGTCCCAAACTCAAACAAACGTCCAAAAGAGTGGATGGCAAAGAGATTAACGGAAATGGCAGGTCTGCCTCCGTACGAGCCGCCGAAGGCAAATAACGAAACGAACCCAAACCCTTCCAATTCGGAGCAGGCAGAAGTTTCGTCGCCAGCAAACCAAGATTGCGAAACGAAGCCACTGTCTAACGTAGGTAACCCGGAACGTCAAGAACACGCCATCGACGCAAATATGAACTGGTTGGGCGTGAAGTTCGTCGAGAATTCCGAGGACGAGGCACTCATCGAGGTGCTCAAGTCGTACGACGGCGAAGACATGCTCGACGTTCCCCCTGAACGCCTGCGAAACGAATAATCATGGCAATGACAGTTCGGATAACGTCGGAGCACTATCCGTAGGACAGCCCTAGTCCTCTTTGTCCTCTTCACGCTTCGCTCCTTACGGCAAAGCGTGCATTTGCCCAATTCTTCGACAGCACTTGCTCTGGTGCTCATGCTTCAGGCTCGGGCGTACTCAGTGCCACGAGCCGGGGCATTCGGTTTCATCCGTCCGGTTGCATTCTCAGGACACCGCAGGTTGTTTAGTCGACATTTTCTTCTTCGAAGCGCCACCCGTAATGGGTGGCGTTTTTTTGTCATTGGAACGGATTCGTCAGAGGCGACAACGGACACAATTTACCACCAACACTCAATGCAAATGTCTCGAAGCAATTTGGGTGCGGGAATGGGCACCCATTCGCTCCCAAAGAGGATAGGGGGCAGGACCCTATTATTAATGTCGCGCTGGCATACGGTTTTGCGGACATCGCACTAAGGCACAAGCGTCAACGAATTTGATAGGTCACTGGAATGGTGACTCACGGGCGAGGATAGGCTCGTTTGAGATCTTGGTGGGGCAGGATAGCGCTATGACACGCGCATCGGCCGTATACTGGAGTTCATGCTCCTGGATCCGGCCTTGGAGAAGGCAAACCTCGTGCAGAAGCAAAGCACCCTACTGCGCGCAGGACGATTTTTTCATCCAACAATTTAAGGAAGATATTTCCCTGTTAATTCCCTGAGCAAACCCTCTGCTGAAAGGGCACTTTGGGAGAACTCCTTCTCGCATAGAGGTTTGTTCTGCTCTTGGACTGCCGAGGACCTTAGGCTGATAGAAATGCAAGTAGGCTCAAGCTCAATGTTCCGCAACATCCCAAAATTGCCGTAACATAGTGGACATCTCAATCTGCCCACGGGCGCTGGTGATGGTTTCATTGTGAAAAGAGATCCAGTCTCAGTCGCAAGGCCTCCGCTCCTTCGCCAAACGAATGCGCATCTTCTATTACGGCTTCTTCGCGAAACGGGTCCCTGTTCCAAAGCTGATCTGGTTCGTGCCTCGGGCCTGAGTGCGCCCACTGTTACGAATGTGGTGGCGCACCTCGCCTCCGCTGGCTTGGTTGCGCCCATCGGCGAGGGGGATTCGACCGGCGGCAGACCACCGGACATTATTCGTTTCAGGGCGGAACGCGGTTGTGTCGCGGGTGTCGAAATCGGTCCAAGTTTTCTTCGTTTCCTACTCGCGGATCTGGACGCAAGGGAACTTGGCAGATCAGAAGCCCAACTTCCTGAGCATTCGTCGAAGCCAGCCGCCGTCTGTTCGCAAATCGCTAAAGAACTTCGAAGTCTGCTTCGCAAAACGAAACAGACCGACGATCAATTGCTGGAGCTTGTCGTCGGGGTTCCCGCTATTGTGAATGTGAAGGAGGGAATCGTCTTCTCTCTCAGCAAACTAACACACTGGACCAATGTTCCGCTCGCAAGGATATTGGGCAAAGAGATCAAGTGCCCTGTAATTGTAGAGAATGATACCAACCTGGCGGCACAGGGCGAATATTATCGTGGTGCAGCTCAGGGTGAACGCAATTTTGTTTTCATTACCATCGGCGAAGGCGTCGGCGCCGGTATTTTTCTCGACGGAAGCATTTATCGTGGATCCCGTTGGTCCGCCGGGGAAATCGGCTACTTGCGGGTGCCCCACATTTCAAGAGAGCGTCCCACTATTCGTGGATATGGACGTCTAGAGAAAGTGTTGGGCGCTCCAGGAATTCTGCGAAGCTGGCACGCTAGTCGTAAACGGCGCCGTGCGCATCCCAAAGTGAACAATGCCGCCGATGTATTCGATCTTGCGGCGGCCGGAAATGCTCAGGCGAAAAAAATCCTCTTCCAGCGATCTGCGATTCTTTCTGACGTTATTCTCGACTTGGCCCTCATCCTCAACCCAAGCATGATTTTACTTGGCGGCGAGGTCGGAAGTCACACACGCCTGTTACAAGAGGTGAAAACTCTATTAAAAGGAAGTGAATTCGCGGTTGTATCCGTGGGCCTGAGCGCCTTGGGTTCTGAAGCCGTGCTGTGGGGCGCGGTTTTTGTTGCAATGCAATCTGCGGTGTCCAGTCTTCTGCAACCTTCCGGCTCGGCTGGCTGAATAATTCCCGCCGGCCGCAACGAGGCGAATCTTCTGTCGCATTTGACCCCTGATTGACTGACTTTCTAAAGAGAGTTAACTTAGTGCATATTCTGTCAATCGACCCATGGCCAAGCTCAAAACAAGCCCGCGCTCACTGCGGTTCCCATCTCCCCCGCACAAGCCCATCAGGGCGAAATATGGACATGTGGTCGCCGTAGACATCGGTGGAAGCAATCTCCGAATCGCCCTGGCCGATGTGACCGGATGTGCGCTCGCCAAATGGGTTGGCTCCACCAAACGCACGTGTTCACCAACGATGGTAATCAAGCAAATCCGCAAGGGCGTAGACCAACTACTACGGCAAACCTCCGTGCCACGCAGTTCCCTGCTGGCTGTGGCCGCTGGCGCCCCCGGACCCACCGACCGCAATGCCGGAGCGGTACTCGCAACATCATATTTGAAAGGCTGGAAAGACGTTCCCCTGGGCAATCTATTGGAGTCCGAACTACGTATTCCGGCGGTGGTTGAAAACGACGTGAAGCTCGCTGCCATTGGAGAGCATTGGATGGGCGCCGCTTGCGGTGTCCGCGATTTTGTGTTTCTGGCGATTGGTACCGGGATTGCCGCGGGCATTTTCGTCAATGGCCAATTGGTCCACGGTCCGGACTGGGTCGCAGGTGAAGTGGGCTACATGATCGTCCCCGGTACGCCGGCTACTCCGGCAAAACGCGGTACTCCAGGAGCACTGGAAAGCACCATCGGAGGTGAGGGCATCAAGCAACAGTGGCTATCTTCCCCCGACCCCGGCCACATTAAGGGGCGGCACGAGCTCAGCGCCACTGGAATCTTTTATCAGGCGCTTGTCGGCGATAAACGCGCCAAGGCTCTGCTTGATCGGTCTGCGAAGATACTGGCCTATGCGATTTACAATATTTCCGTCGTCCTGAATTCTTCACTTTTTGTTCTTGGCGGGGGAGTGGGAACGAACGGTCCGCTTCTCACGGCGACTCAGCGCATTTTGGAGCCGTATACTCAGCCGTCCTGTCCAAAGTTAATTACGAGTGCCTTGGGTCAGGACGCCCAATTGATGGGGGCTATTCGCTTGGCGCTGGACACGGCGGAATCCCGATTGGATCGAAAGCTTTCCGACAACTAGGTTGACTACTTTCGACTTGGCGTACACCTGATTCGGAGCTGACTGAGGCTACGAGGCAGCAATACCGCCAGCTTCTTTCCGAGCGCTGATGCTCTCAAGTTCTCGTCCGCAAGTTTCCGGCACCGCAAAACGGACAAAAATCAGTGTCACAACGCTCATTACTCCATAAATTGCGAACGTCGAGGCACTTCCCACCGCCTTAATTAACGACAAAAATGTCAGCGAAACCGCGAAATTCGAGATTCCCGAAAATAGCGTCGCAACCGCTACACCGCGGCCGCGCACTCGCAGGGGAAACACTTCTGACACAAGAATCCACGCAATAGCCCCGAGGCTGAGCGCGAAACACGCGATGTACAGGACCAGGCATCCAATGGCGATGACCCCCAAAGACGTACCAAGCGCAGCCCCGTGGCCGAACGAAAAGGCTAGCGCGAACAGAGCAATCGTCATCCCGCCTACGCCCACGTACAGCAATGGCTTCCGCCCCACTCGATCGACAAGCGTGATTCCCACGACAGTGGCAATCACATTCACCACAGCCACCACCAGCGTCGCCAGTATGGAGTTGGAATGAGAAGCGATTCCTGCTAGTTCGAAGATCTGCGGACCGTAGTAGATGATGGTGTTGATTCCGGTAACTTGCTGCAGCACCGTAAATCCTACGGCGATGAATACTGAACCGCGCACGGCTGGAGTCAACAGTGCCTTCCACCTTTGCTCGATTGGAGTCTTAAGTCCGTCTCGGATATCGGCAAGAAACTGCTGAGCACCGTTGGCGTCGGTGTAGCTTAGGAGTACGGACTCTGCATCCTTTTCACGGGAATGCGCGAACAACCAGCGCGGACTTTCGGGCACGGTAAGGATGACGCCGAGAAAAAATAAAGTGGGCACCGCGGCAATGCCGAACATAAGTCGCCACGCTTCTTGCGTTGCGAGCCAATAGCCTACCAGATCCGCGAACGCGATACCCAGCGTTAAGGCAAACTGATACAGTCCGATGAGCATGCCGCGCGACTGCGGGGGCGCCAACTCGGAAACGTAAACCGGCGCGGTAACAGAAGTGAAGCCGATTCCGATACCGATGATCGCACGCGCGATAATAAGGACCGTAACATTCGGAGATAGGGGTGCGAGTACCGACCCAGCTATGAAAATTCCGCCGGCCCAGACCAGCGTTGCCCGTCGGCCGATCCGGTCGGCGACTGCCCCTCCTACCATGGCACCGATCATGGCCCCCACGAGTACAATGCTGACTACCAACTCTTCCATCACCGTTGAAAGTGCGAAGGAATGCCGAACAAAAATTACGGCGGCAGCGATAATGCCCATGTCATAGCCGTAGAGCACTCCACCAAGCGCGGCAATGAACGAAATTCGGGCAAGAAAACCATGATTTACGTAAGGCTTACGCGGCGATGGAGCATCAGGCATGTGTTCACCTGAGCCTCATGATATCGTAGTCTTTGTTATGATTCATGAAAAAGCCTCGAATTGAGGAGCGCCATGGAAGAAGCTGCAAACAAAGAGCCGAACTGGATTGCCGGCATCAAGCCCTCCGACGAAATGCTGACCATGAGCATGACAGAGATTTACGACAAGGAGTGCCGAGAACAGCCCGCGCGCCTTGCTGAGCTCGTCCACGCTTATGGCGAGACTGGATCCATTCTCGAGGAATTGAAAGAACTGCGGAAAATCGCCTTAACTCAGGGACCAATTCTTTTTATTGGGATGGGCGCTTCTTACTGCTCTTCCATCGCGGGATCTGTCTGGATGCAGTCCTGCGGACGATCGTCCTTTTTTGCCGATGCCGGTGAATGGCTTCACTACTCGTATCCCGTCTGGGACCAGGTTGCCGGCTCCATTCTTACAACCGCGTCCGGCGAAAGCGCAGAGCTTGTTCAATTATGCCGAAAGGGCACAGCTAAACCGCTCGCGCTTCTCTGCAACAATGAAAAAAGTCCATGCTGGTCGTTGACGAAGCAAAAATTGCCGATTCTCGCTGGACCAGAATACGGTAACGCCACGAAAACGTACACGAACGCCACTGCCGCATGCATCGTTCTCGCTTCTTATATGGTCGGCCGGGCATGGCAAAGTGATGCAGGGCGCGTGCTGCAACTCTATTCTGGCGCTCTCGACCAAGTCTTCTCTCTTCGCGGACAATTGGAAGCGTTTTGCCGAGGTGCCGCAAACATCGAACTAGTCGGGCGCGGGCCAGCTTACGGCTCCGCAGTCATGGGTGCGCTGTGCATTCGCGAGATGGCCGGCAAACGTGCGGCAGCTCACTCCGGGGCCGGCTTCCGGCATGGGCCTTTACTTGACGTCAATGATTCGCACGTCGCGATCATTTTTGCGCTCGGGCGCACCGCTGAACTTGGCGTTAAACTCGCCCACGATTGCAACACACGCGGCGGCAAGGTGATCCTCGTTAGCAGCGAAGAACACGAATCTTCCGACAAACTGCTGCCCGTAAAGCTCGATGCTGTACCCGAGCCTTGGGAAGCCTTAAACTCCGTTCTAGTCCCGCAAGCCCTTACTCTCGGCATGATCGAACAATATGGCGCTAACCTGCGCCCGCGTTTTCATTACGGAACCATGCAGGAGTAGGGTTCGGGCCGCTCCCTATTTCTTCTCCATTACGTTCAGCCAGTTCCTTCCTTCATCACGACACGTGTGCAGGTCGCTCGACCTTCTCCGGGTGACTTTCATCACATCGATGGGTGCCACCAGTCATAGCCGACCTTTCCATTCCAGGTGTTCACTAGCATCCGAAAATTGGACATAAGCGGTCCAATTTGGAAATGCAAATCACTCGCGCAACTGATTACGCCGTTCGAGTTGTCGTCCAACTCGCCACTCTGCCCAAGGGCAAGAAGGCGCAGTTGGCTGCTTTAGGAGTTGCTACAGGGGTCAGCGGCAGCTTTCTTTCGAAAGTCTTACAGCGGTTGGTACACGCCGGACTGGTCACTTCGCATCGTGGCACGGGCGGAGGTTTCTGTCTGCGGCCACACGGCGAGAAGATCACCTTGCTTCAAGTCATTGAGGCCATGGAGGGCCCGACAAAACTGAACCAATGCTTGATTGCCGGCCTGTCGTGTGACCGCAAGCCGTGGTGTGGTGTCCATCCCATCTGGCAAAAAGCGCAGGAAGCGCTAACCCATGTTCTGGCCAGCGTTACGGTCGCAGAAATGGCGAAGGGCACCATGGCCAACCTCGCTAAACAGGCCGATCACAACGGGGCCCATGAAGCGGTAGTTCGTTTAGCGAAAGGCTGACAGCCGGCAGAACTGGCTCAGGAGAGATCCCGATGGATTTCACGTGGATCGCAATCCTCGCAAGCCTGGCAATGGGCTTTGGCACAGCTCTGATTTTTGTTTTTGCGGTCAAGGGGAATTACTTCCAAAACCTGGAAGACGCCAAATATCAGGTGTTTTGGTCGGACTTGGAAGAGTTAGTCGAGGATCCTGAGAAGGAGGGCAGTGATGGCAAATCAGCCGACAACTCCGAACACGGAGGAGAGCGGGGAAGCGATCACTAGAAGGAAACTGTTGTCCTGGCTAACCGGCATGGGTGTATTTGGATCAGTGCTTGTCTCCGCGTTCTCGAACTTCATTTTCATCAAGCCGCGGGCCACTTACGGCCAGCCCAATCGTTTTTCCGTTGGCAAGCCGGACGAATACCCGGCAGGTTCGCGCATGACGCTGGATGCGCGCCGCATTTGCATCGTCCGGGACGGCGATCGCATGGCCGCTATCTCCACCACCTGCACGCACTTGGGATGCATCGTTGCTACCTCGGAGACCGGCTTTGCCTGCCCTTGCCACGGTTCCCACTACGACCAGGACGGCAACGTAACCGGCGGACCTGCTCCCAAACGCCTTCCTTGGTTCCAGGTGCGTCTCGCTCCCAACGGGGAGCTCGAAGTGGATAAGGATGTCGAAATTGAGCCGGGGACATATTTCAACGTATGAATAACCAAACTTCTGTTCGTCCATGGACTGCTTTCACGGAACTGCCCGGAAATGTCTGGCGATCCATCTTCCGCAATCCCATACCTCATTCCGATCTCGGACGTTCCGCCACCAGCTTCACGAATTTCTTCCTGCACGTTCAGCCGGTAAAGGTTCATCGCCACAGCCTGCGTCTCACGTACACGTGGGGCCTCGGCCTCATCTCCCTATTCCTGTTTTTGATCCTCGCGGTCACCGGCGTGCTCCTGATGTTTTATTACGTTCCCTCCACGACTCAGGCATACGACCGTATGCTGGACCTGCGCGGTACGGTGGCCTTTGGCATTTTTCTCCGCAACATGCACCGTTGGTCTGCCCACGCCATGGTGGCAGTGGTCTTCCTCCACATGTGCCGGGTATTTTTCACCGGGGCCTACAAGAAACCACGCGAATTCAACTGGATCATCGGCGTCGGTCTATTCCTGCTGACTATGTTCTTCAGTTTTACCGGTTATCTTCTGCCTTGGGATCAACTCGCTTTTTGGGCCATCACGGTTGGCACCTCCATCGCCAGCTACGCCCCAATTGTCGGCAAAGACATGAAGTTCATCCTGCTAGGTGACTCCAGCGTCGGCCAGGAGGCACTACTGCGCTTTTATGTTCTCCACGTTGCCGTGCTCCCGATACTTGTCAGTCTGTTGATTGCTGTACATTTCTGGCGTGTCCGCAAAGATGGCGGCATTTCGCGACCACCGGAAGAAGATGAAGTCTTTCCTGCCGCGAATACGGAACCGCTGGCATTGGCTGCCGCTGCCTCTGCTGTGGCGCAACCTGTGGCCCCGAAGTTAGCGTTGAAAGCCTCGTTAGAGAAAAAGTTGTATGGCATTCAAGGAATCGTTCGCGGACCGTTCACCAAGATTGGTAATGTGCCGGACCGCTCCGTGTTCAGTTGGCCGAACCTCGTGCTCGTCGAGTTGCTCGTATTCCTCGTGACCGTGGCCGGAGTCCTGATCGTTTCGCTCTATTTCAACGCACCACTCGAAGAGCCCGTCAACATCATGCATCCGCCGAATCCCGCGAAGGCGCCGTGGTATTTTCTCGGCCTCCAGGAGATGGTCAGCTATTCCGCGTTCTGGGGAGGCATCGGCATTCCCACGCTGGAAGTGATCATTCTTTTGCTGGCTCCCTATCTGGATCGTAAGCCCGGCGGCGTGGGGACGTGGTTCTCGCGGGAACGCTTGCTGGCGAATTCCTTGTTCATGACCTTCGTGGTCGTGAACATCATTCTGATGATCATTGGCACCTTCTTCCGCGGACCTAACTGGGAATTTGTTTCGCCATGGTGAGGAGATCCTCGTGAATACCCGTGTCGCACTGGCGATTGTGGCCGTACTCGTGCTCGTCGTACATGGCTTCGTCTTCTACAAACAGTTTTTCAATAACTGGGAGAAGCATCAAACCGCCTATTTTGAACAGGCCCGCAGCCTGGCAAAAACGGATGCGGAACGCGCGGCCTTGGAGGGCCGCAAGCCTCGCATTGAGCAGATTATCGTTACCCAGTTTGGCGATTCCCGTGTTGACCGGTGCTTGACCTGCCACATGGCCGCGGACGACCCGCGTTTCCAGAGTTATGGTCTGCCACTGAAAACTCATCCATATTCCGCCGAGCTTGGCGACTTTCAGAAAGATGGCCGCTGGGAACGCCGTCACAAATTTTCCGATTTTGGCTGCACTGTCTGCCACGACGGTCAGGGCCGCGGCCTGGAATCCTTTTACGCCCATGGCGAGGACACTTTCTGGCCCGATCCCATGCTTGGTTACGTGACCCAAGCCAATTGGCACGCCGAATTCCGGCCAAAGCTGCTCGGCAAGGAATTCATGCAGTCCAATTGCGCGCAATGCCACACCGAAGAAAATTTTACCGGCACTCCGTTGGTTGCAGGCGGCCGCCAATTGTTCTTTGAAAAGGCCTGCTATGGTTGCCACCGCCTTGAGGGCTTGTCTGCAGGCACTCTCGGCCCGGACCTTTCCGAAGCTGGGAAGAAATACAAGATCAACTACCTCTGGGAACACACCGTTAATCCACGTGCCTTTAGCGCCGTTTCCTTCATGCCCAAGTTCGATCTCACGGATGACGAGATCAAAGCCCTGGTGGTCTTTTTGAAGAGCCGCCGCGGCCTCAATTTCTCCGAGACCTCCATCGAGCAATATCGTGCTCGCCTCCACGAGACCAAAGCCGCTCCGGGGGCCAGCTTACCTGCCGCCATTCCCCCGGCAAGCCGTGGCGAACAATTGATCGCTCAGCGCTCTTGTACCGCCTGCCACAAGCTGGGTGACAAGGATGGCCATATCGCGCCGGATCTTTCCTTCGAAGGCCTGATCCGCGACGATGATTGGCTGCTTGCTCACTTCAAGAATCCTCGCTCGCGCGTTCCGGATTCCATAATGCCCTCTTTCGGTTTTCCGGAAACCGACTTCACTGCACTCACTTCTTACCTCGCAAGCCGCAAAACAGTTCCCACATTCAACAACGCTGAAGAAATCTACAAAGGAATTTGCGCTCGCTGCCACGGCGAAAAAGGCGATGGCAATGGCATCACCCACATCTACCTTGATCCTGCTCCGCGCGATCTCACCAAGGTCGCTTTCATGAATAGCAAGCCGCTTGGCCGCTTCTTAACGGCTCTCGCACACGGCGTTCCCGGCACATCCATGCCGTCGCTAGAACGAGTTCTTACAGAAACGCAACGCCACCAAGTGCTGGACTATGTCTTCGTCACCTTCGTCAAGGAACCACGCAAGGAGTTGAAGGAGCACAAACTCCCGGACCAGAACCCGATTGCGATGAGCCAGGAATCCGCCGATCGTGGCGAGAAAATTTTCTTGGAACGTTGCACCGGCTGTCATGGGCGCAAGGCGGACGGCAAGGGTCCAAATTCACTGGACATCAGCCCGCGTCCGCGCAATCTACGCAACTACGCTTTTGTCCAAAACGTGCATGACCGTCGCTTGATGGATTCCATCCTCTATGGCGTCCAGGGCACGGCCATGCCGTCTTGGATCGATTACGGGCTATCCCAGAACGACGCAGGTGATTTGATCAACTTCATTCGCAGTTTGAACCGTCCGTCGCGCTCGTCCGCTCCGGCCGACAAAACGGCATCGCTCACGCATCCGTGAACGAGGAGGCACTATGGCAACAGTTGTTCAACCAGGCAGCACGGGGAAGGTCGGCGAATCACAGCGGCACACGGAGTCCATCTACCAGGACACCACGGCCAAATGGTTCCTGCTCAGCTCCATTGCCTATTTCTTTGTGGTGGGGATTATTGCCCTCACGATCGCAGCGAAGTTCGTCTGGCCGGAACTGCTGGGCACCATCCAGTATCTGACGTATGGCCGGCTCCGGCCTCTGCACGTCAACGGCATGCTGTTCGGATGGCTACTCCCGGCAGACATGGGGCTTGCTTACTATGTAGTGCCGCGATTGTGTGGCGTGAAGCTGTGGAGTGAGAAGCTTGGTGTGGCCACCGCCTTACTCTGGAATTTCATTGTGTTGGGCGCGGTTGTCACCTTACCGATGGGGCTGAACAAAGGTTGGGAATACGGAGAATTGCCATTGCCCCTCACCCTGCTTGTCGTAGTGGCCTGGGTAATGTTTGGCGTGAACATTTTCGCCACCATCGCCAACCGGCGCTACCCCCAGATGTACGTTTCGTTGTGGTACGTGATGGGCTGCATTCTCTGGACAACTTTCGTCTACCCCACCGGCAATATCGCCGTTTACTTCACCACCGGGACCAATCAGGCAAACCTCAATTGGATGTACGTGCATAATGCGGTCGGCTTGATCTTCACGCCCATCGGATTGGCGATGGCTTACTATTTCATTCCGAAAGCTTCCGGTGCACCGCTGTTTAGCCACAAACTCTCCATGGTCGGTTTCTGGTCGCTGGCGTTCGTCTACGTCTGGACCGGGGCGCACCATATGCTCCACGGGCCCATTTCACAATGGCTACAGACCATCGCCATCACTTTTTCGGTGATGCTACTCATCCCCGTCTGGACCGTGGTCTACAACTTTTTCGCCACCATGAAAGGCCAATGGCACCAACTCGGCGACAACGTCCCACTCAAATTCACCATGTCCGGCGTGGTGTTCTACCTGCTGACTTGCTTTCAGGGACCGATGCATAGTCTCCGCTCAGTCAATGCCATCGTGTCCAAGACTGACTGGATCCCCGGCCACGCGCACATGGCACTTCTTGGATGCTTCTCGTTCTTCGCGATTGCCGGCGTGTACTATGCCATCCCACGGATGTTCCATACCACTTTGCATTCCGACGCCTTGGCCAATTGGACGTTCTGGTTCTTCATGATTGGCGGCCTGGGGTTCTTCGTGACTTTGTGGCTCGGTGGCTTCTGGCAAGGCTGGCAATGGAATAATCCTTCCATCCCCTTCATCGACACCGTCGTGGCACTGAAGCCGGTCTGGACCGTGCGTTTCTTCTCCGGAGTCCTGATGTTCCTGGGGATCACCACGTTTCTCTACAACATGTTGGCAACTGTTTTGAGCGGCTCGAAGACGGAGACCGTCAAGGCCGCCGCTTGAGCGGCCCGAAGGAGGATGCATGCTAGGCAAAACGGATAAGAGCGCGATTGGCTTCGTGGTTGCCGCCTTGGTCTTCTTCTTCATCGGTGGCGTGCTCACCACCGTAGTTCCGCCGCTCATCGATAAGAGTTGGTCCAAGCCTTTCGAAAACGATGATGCGAGCAAGGGTCCGACTGGCAAGCTCCGGCCTTACACCGAACTCGAGCTCAAGGGCCGCGCCGTCTATGTTCGCGAAGGTTGCTGGTATTGCCACACGCAACAAACGCGCACGTTGCTGGCGGACACCAAACGCTCCGGCTGGAAGGGCGTGGATTCGCCCATTTCTACTCCGGATGAGTTCGTGTATGACACACCGCATATGTTCGGCACCAAGCGCACAGGTCCGGATCTTTCGCGGGTCGGCGGCAAGTACGACACACAGTGGCATCGCACGCACTTCCGGAATCCGCGCGACCTCGTCAAGGGTTCCGTGATGCCTCCTTTCCCGTGGATCGTGGATAATCCCGACGAATTCACCGCGTTGGTCGCGTATATCCAGACGCTCGGCCGCGCCAAGAACTGGCGTCCCGATAACGACTACGAAAAGTAAGGAGATGGCCTGATGAATGGCGACTACGTTTATCCAAGCATTTTTCTCTCTTACCTTCTTTTCTTCCTGTGCCTCGGAGGCGCCGTCTTCTTCTTTCTCCGCTCTCTGCGCGACGGCTATTGGGGCAAAAACAGTGAGGACGTCAAGTACATCATGCTGGCGGGAGATGAAGATAGAATTCCCGATAATCTCGAAATGAACTCAGGAGACGAACATGCCCGATCCTAAAGTACCGGATGACATCGAAGAACTAGCTGGCGGCTGGATCACGGAACGGAAGAACACAGAGATCCCGGCGTTTCTGAAGTTTTCGTACATCTTCATCGGAGGTGGCTGTCTCCTTTACATCCTCTTTTTCATGAATGGCGAGGTGAATCACTCGACGCGCGGGAATCTTGTGCGCCAGATGAATGCCCACACGCAATCTTCAAGCCCTTTCATGTATTTCGTCGCCGCGCTGATTTTGATCTACCTGGTCATCGCCATTGTTTTTGCTTTCAAGAAAACTCACAAAGACTGAAGCCCTATGAGCAACCTCAGGCCACTGTTCGAAACCATTGAAGGCGCCGACTATTGGATCAAGATGGTCAAGTGTCAGCACGCCTGTCCTGTGCATACGAACGCTTGTGGCTATGTTACGGCCATCGCCGAAGGCCGCTACGAAGACGCTTACCGCATGGCGCGAGCGACCAATCCTTTCACCTCCATTTGCGGCCGTATTTGTGGTGCCCCTTGCGAAGCCAATTGCCGCCGCGGCTCGCTGGATGATCCGGTGACGATTCGTGCTCTGAAGCGTTTCGTCACAGATCGTTTCGGCCCGGAAAACGGCGATCCCAGCATTCATCGCTCCGCGTGCGACCAACGCATGCTTCCTTCCAATCGTGGCGACTATGAGCGTATTGCTATCGTCGGTGGCGGTGTCTCCGGCCTCACCGTCGCCCACGATCTCGTTCAAATCGGTTACAAGGTCACCGTCTTTGAAGCCAACGCGGAACCGGGCGGCATGCTCACCGTTGGTGTTCCCGTTTTTCGACTTCCGCGCGAACTCGTGAAGCGCGAGATCGATGCGGTGCTTTCGCTCGGTGTCGAACTCCAATGCAATATGCGGCTGGGCCGCGATTTCTCCATCAGCGATCTTCGCCGCGACGGTTACGCTGCTATTTTCCTCGGCATTGGCCTTCCGAAGGGACGTAAGCTCCCTTTGCCCGGTGCAGAACATCCTATGGTTTACGACGGCATGGATTTTCTCCGCGCTTTCAACGAAGGCAAGCCCATGCCACTTGGCAAGCGTGTCCTGGTCATCGGTGGCGGAAACGTCGCCTACGACGTGGCGCGCTCCGCGGTACGGCCATTTGAATCCATGAGTTCCTCCGAAGCCATATCTGATATGGGTCGTGGGGAACAAGTCGCTTATGACGTCGCGCGTTCCGCTTTGCGCATGAGCAGCGACAAGGAAGTTCACGTCGTCTGCCTCGAGAAGCGTGCCGAGATGCCGGCGGACGACATTGAAGTCCACGAAGGAGAAGAGGAAGGAATACATCTGCACAACGCCCGCGGGCCCAAGGCGATTGTCAGCTCAAATGGCAATTTAACAGCGTTGCGCACCGTCAAATGTGTCGACGTCTTCGACGCCAACGGCCGCTTCAATCCCACCTTTGACGAGTCCGATGTCGAAGACATCCCCGCCGACACGATAATCTTCGCTATTGGCCAATCCTCGGACCTGTCCTTTCTCAAGCCCGAAGATGGTGTAGAGAGCGAACGCGGGCTCATCAAGGTCGACCGCAGCACGTATCAGACGACTGCGCCAGATGTCTTCGCCTGCGGCGATATCGCCCATGGCCCCCGGCTTTTCATCGATGCCATCGAGTCTGCGCACATCGCCGCGCGATCCATGCATGACTTTCTTCGTGGCACGCGTACAGACATCGTTGTCCGCAGCCAGTGGGTCCCCGCCGCGTACACCATGGCAGAGGGCTGGGAGCGTTTTCCGCGCACGAACCCGCCGGTCCTGGACGCTTCTACGCGCGCAGGCTCATTGGATGTGACGGAAGAATCTTTTCCCGAAGCTGTGGCCCGGCGTCAGGCTGCGCGCTGTCTGCGCTGCAATGTGAACACTGTCTTTGACACGGCCACCTGTATCGCCTGCAATGGCTGCGTGGATGTTTGTCCGGAAAATCTCATTCGACTCGTTGGGCTTAGTCAACTTTGCTCGGACGAGACCTGGGCCAACTATTTTGCTAACGCCCTGGAAGTGGCTCCGGAAGAGATTCGCGGCATGGGCAGTGCGGAACTCGATTCCATCGGTGGTGTGATGCTGAAGGATGAAGCCACCTGTATCCGCTGCTCGCTTTGTGCCACGCGTTGTCCCACCCACGCCATCACCATGAAAAAGTTTGAGTTTTACCGTGAGTGCGTCACCGTCCCGGCCCGCAACCCAAACTTGCGCTACACCAGCGAATCGCAACCTGTGGCGCACTGAACTCTGCTTCGAATGACTCGTGAGGATGATGGACTTTTGGATCATGTTCGGTCTCGGCCTTATCAGCAGTTTGCATTGCATTCAGATGTGTGGGCCGATTGTCATTTCGTATACAGCCGCAGCCGGATTTGCCCCCTTACCGCTTTCGCCGGTGCGGCACTTTAATTCTTCGTTGGTTCCTCCACATCTTGCTTACAACGGCGGCCGCATCCTCACATATACAGCTCTCGGAGCCCTCGCTGGACTTTTCGGCCGCAGCGTCCAGTTCGTGGGACGACTTGCGGGCATTTCCAGCGCGGCCATGATTCTCAGCGGGGTTCTCATGATCCTCGCCGGCATATTCATGTTTGGCTCTTTCGCTGCTACCTCTCGGTTGGGTAGCGCTTCGGTCCGGTTCACCTCGCGACTACTTAAGCCCCCGCGCAACTTACTGTCCTCCCACAATACCGCAGACCGATTCTATCTTGGGCTCGCACTGGGATTTCTTCCTTGTGGGCTGGTCTACATAGCGTTGTTACGCTCCGTCGCCACCGGCACCGCCGCCAAGGGTGCCCTCTGCATGCTCGCGTTCGGTCTCGGTACTTCGGGTGCCCTGCTGGCCATTGGGATTTTTTCCTCGGCCATCAAGCTTCGCCTTAACCGCTTTGGAAGCCGCCTGGCCGCGGTCAGCGTCATGGTGCTCGGACTCTTCTTGCTCTGGCGTAGCGCACTTCCGCTCAGCATCTCTGCAGGAATCCAGGCGTGCCATGGCCACCACTGAACAGCACACCACGCCGAATCCAAAAATTCTCAAACCCAAGCCTCGTCCGAATTGTGCGAACTCTACTCCGTCTCTGCAACATTCCACTAACTACCATCGCTTCCGCAAAGCCATTCACGTCTTCTGTGTGTTTGTGTTCTTTGCTTTGCCGCTCTCCAACCTCATGCGTTTCGATATTCCCCGCCAGCGGTTTTATTTTTTTGGCCAGGAACTGTGGATCAGTGAATTTGCGACGATTTTCTTCACCTTGATGTTTTTGTTATTTGTCATCGTGGCCATGTCCATGCTCTACGGCCGCGTCTACTGCGGGTACCTCTGTCCACAGATGATTTTCAGCGAAGCTTCGATTGCCGCCGAAAGCAAGATTAAGCGCCTGGTCACGAAATACGTGGATTGGTCTCCCAGAAATCGCAACATTCTCTCTCGTGCGTTGTTCTATCTTGTCGTTTCCCTCGCCTCCATCGTGCTTGCCTTCGTCTTCATCTCCTACTTCGTCGAGCCGCGCGACCTTATCCATCGCCTGTTTTCCCTGGACATCAAGACAGCCGGTGGCATCGCTGGTGCCGTCACGACTGTTCTCACCCTTCTTGATTTTCTTTACTTACGCCAATGTTTCTGCACTACCGTCTGCCCCTATGGTTACCTGCAGGGAATGCTCGCCGATGGGGATACCTTGCTGGTCCAATATCGCGATGAGACCCACGAGTGCATCGAGTGCAAAAAGTGTGTTCGTGTCTGCCACATGGGCATCGATATTCGCACCTCGCCGTATCAAATTGAATGTATCCACTGCGGCGAATGTATCGACGCCTGCGTGGATGTGCTTGGCCGACTGGGCAAGCAAGGCCTGATCCACTACGTTTGGGGCGAAAAAGGGGAACGCCTGGGCCAAGTCGACGCAAGTAGAAGCCTGTTTTACCGTCTCGGATTTCGCAACGCCAAACGCGTCGTCGTCTCTTTGGTCGTCCTCGCCTATGGAGCTGCGATTTTCACGGCCTTTGCGGTGCGCACCACCGTCCTCGTTCAGGTTTCTCCGGATCGCTCGGTTCTCTATCGCCAGACGCCGGACGGCACCATCTACAACACGTTTCGACTGAACGTGGCCAACCGTGGCCGTCAGCAGACCACTGTTGTCCTCTCAATCGAGGATCTTCCCGGTGCCCGTTTTCTTTCTTTCGAAAATGCCATTGTTGTTGGCCCGGAGGAAACCAAGCAGGTGAACTTTGATATCGGCGCATCGCCCAGCTCTCCGCTAGCACCCGGCGTCAATCACTTCCGTATCGTCAGTCGGACCGCTAAGGATAAGACCGATTTTGACGAGACGTTCATTATGCCGTTTAAGACTTCACCTTGAGTGCGGCGTGCGTTAGTGGATCAATTAATATTGAAGAATACATAAAGCGAAGGAGCACCCAATGACTAGCGTTCCATCACCGCCGATTGCTTCGCAAAGAAAAATGCCCCCGCTGCTCTATGTCCTCGGTTTCGCTTCCTTGCTCTTCATCGGCATCTTGGTCGTGGTGTACTTCATCACGAAGCAATCCAACCCGGTTATGCTCGACGAACATGGCAAACCCGTGGCCACCGCGCCGTTTTACGGGCCCGCCCAGAAAGTGAGTTTGATGCGGACGTGATCCAGCACGACTGCCAACTCTGCGGCCTTTCCTGTGGCAAGCATCCGCACTCGACTTGCGTCGGGAATGTGGAGCGCTACTTCTGTTGCCTGGGATGCATGAACGTCTACATCATCCTGGCCGAGAGCGGCGTTCTCGCCAGCGGGCAGGACATTCGCGAGACGGAACTATTCAAACGCGGATTGCAACTCGGACTGATCTCTCAGCCCAACGCCGAGGAGACCAAGGCGAACGCTGTGAACGTTCCATCACCGTCAGATGCAAGCAGTTGCGAACTGGTCTTGCAAGTGACCGGCATGTGGTGCGTTTCCTGCGCCTGGCTGATTCAGCACGCACTGCACTCTCTTCCGGGCGTCCTTTCAGCAGATACGTCCTTCGCTACGGATCTCGTCAAAGTGAAATATCAGCCGCAGGCACTTCCCCCGAACCGAATCGTGCAACGTATTGCAAGTCTTGGATATAAAGCCAGGGAATTTACTTCGGGTTCGCAGCGAGATTCTGCCGAACATCGTGACTTAGTTCTCCGCTTTGGCCTTGCCGCCTTTTTCTGGCTGAACATCATGACGTTCAGCCTTGCGCTCTACGTGGGTTATTTCGAACATATTTCTGACAGTGTCCGTCAGTACATGCCGTTTGTTCTGATGGCGCTGGCTACGCCAGTCGTTTTCTATTGCGGCTATCCCATCCTTCGCCTGGGATGGCTTGGATTGCGGAACCGCACTCTCCGCATGGAATCGCTGTTAAGTCTCGGTGTGCTAACCGCTTATCTCTTCAGCGTGGTCCAGGCTTTTCGCGGAGCGTCGCACGTCTACTTTGATACGGCGAGCGTCATAATTACCTTCGTGTTGGCTGGCAAATTGATCGAGCGCAGTGCCAAGCAACGGACTTCTCAATGGGTCACCCTCCTGTATCAAATGGTGCCCAACAAAGTTCGCCTCATCAATGACAATAGGGAATATTTCGTCAGCTCAGATGCACTAATTCCGGGCCAGTCATTTCTTGTCAAGGTGGGCGAGCGCTTTCCCGCTGACGGCTCGGTCGAAGTGGGCGAGTCGCACGCCGACGAATCTCTTCTCACCGGTGAGGCAGCCCCGGTCGCCAAGCGGGTTGGCGCCACCGTGATTGCGGGCAGTGTAAACCTGGATGGAGTCCTGCGTATCCGCGCCACCCACAGCGCGTCGCATTCTACGCTTTCCCGCATCATCAAATTGGTGGAGAACGCTCTCAGCAATCGCTCGCCACTGGAACATGCGGTTGACCGTGTTTCTCGTTTCTTCGTGCCCTGCGTGGTGGTTCTGGCGGCCACCACGTTTGGCGCTTGTTGGCTGGATCACTTCACTACGTTCGGCACGGCGCTCATGCGCGGAATCACCGTCCTCATCATCGCTTGTCCGTGTGCTCTGGGGCTGGCCACGCCGCTGGCGATCACGGCAACTCTTGGCGCCGCCTCGCGCCGTGGCATCCTGATCAGCGACACCCGTATCCTGGAAACCCTGGGCCGCGTAAACCACTTCGTCCTGGATAAGACCGGCACCATGACCGAAGGATCTTTTCAGTTGCTCGGCTGCGAGCTCGTTCCAGATTTCTGTTCTTCACGGGCTTGGATGCAAGCCAACGCAGTCAATTCAGAGCAGGATCCCTTGCCGCCGGATTTCCCGTTCGACCTCATCTCTCCCTCGTATGAGCACACCTTTGCTCTCCTTGCTTCCCTCGAACAATATTCCGAACATCCCCTCGGCAAGGCTTTGGTACTTTTCGCTCGCGAGCGCGGCATTGCGCTTGGGGAAGCCACGTGCGTCGAAATCCATAAAGGTCTCGGCATTACCGGCATCGTGGATGACAAAAGTATGTTCGTCGGTGGACGTCGCTTGGCCGAGAGTCTTGCGATCACGATTGATGCGCGGTCGGAATTGATTGCGCGGCACTGGGAATCCGAAGGGCGAACTGTAACTTTTTTCGGGTGGAATGGCGGACTACAAGGGTGTCTCGCCTTCGGCGATACATTGCGTCGTCACGCCCTTTCGATGATCACGGCTTTGAAAAAACGTGGTATCGAGCCACATCTCATTTCCGGAGACTCACGAGTCACCACGGAAACAATTGCCCGGCAAGTCGGTGTGGAAAGTTTCCGCTCTGACGTCTTGCCGGAGCAAAAATCCCAGGTCGTTCGCGATTTGAAAAAAAGTGGGGCCGTGATCGCCATGCTCGGTGATGGAATCAACGATGCCCCGGCTCTATCTGAAGCGGATCTCGGGATCGCCATGGGCTCGGGTACGGATATTGCGATGCACGCGTCTTCTGTGGTCCTGATGGACAATGATCTGCGCAAAATCCCCGAGATCTTCGACCTTGCTCAAAGAGCCCTGGGCATTATCCATCAGAATCTTTTCTGGGCCTTCTTCTTTAATGTTGTCGGGATTTCTCTGGCCATCACCGGCGTGCTCAGCCCGATTTTTGCTGCCGCGGCCATGATCCTCTCGAGTTTAGCCGTAGTCACCAACTCCTTACGGATGCGCCACACCTCGACCTATAACAAGTGAAGTGACGGCTGGATGGTACATCTCGCGGCAGAGGTGATCCGCTGCTTAACTCGGATGTCGAACCCGTTCGGCCAGCGCCCGGGCTCGTTGACGTGCAATTTCGACAAAACGAGAATCCCCGGCGATTTGGTCCAGCAGCGGCAAAACTCTTTGAGGTTCCGGCAGTACACCCTTTGAAAGGTCTGCATCCAATTGGAGGAGCGCGTCGTTGACACCCAACCGATCGTACTTCATTCGGCGTTGTAACAGGTCGATGAGTTCCTGCTGGCGCGCCAGGCCTTCACAGATTTGCAGCAATTGCGTCGCATCTGGATTTACCGTGTAATTGAACTTAACCTCGTGCGCTTCCGTCCCGCGTTCCCAGCGGAAAGTTTTTTCACCTAGATTGGCGATCTTTCGGTGGACGTCCAGATCCAATGCTTTGAAATAATTTAACTTCGCCGTTAATTCAAAGATCTTCGCTCGCAAAGGGTGACTGACCTCGAATGGCGTGGCACCAGGATCATCCTCGAGTTGCCTGATCTCATAAGAACCCCTGTCCGAGTCCTCATTGATCCTGATCTCGATGAATTCCGGAGTGCTGGATTTGAAAATTCGGCGGTACGTAAAGACACTTGACCCTGCTGGTGGTGAGCAAACACCCCCAGCCGCGACAAGACAAAGAACCAAGGACACAGCCAGAATGCAGCGGGACATTGCGTTCATCGGACTGGCTGGATGCGGTTACTGCGTTCGATGGTCGTATGGACGCTTGGCGTTGATCGTTTCTGCGTTCTCGCTGGCCTTCCATTTCCCGAAACGTCTGTCTTTCTCACGCCAAAGCGGCGCTCTAATTGATCTGCTTGCAGGTGGCAAAGGGCCACCGCTAACGCATCCGCTGCGTCGGAAGGTTCGGGTACCTCTTTCATCCCCAATTGCGCCTTCACCATCGCTTGCATCTGCCTCTTATCCGCGTGGCCATATCCCGCAACACAGGCTTTCACTTCCCGTGGCGAGTAACTGCGCACTTCCACCCCCAGTTGCTGGCCGGCGAGAAGTACGACGCCTCTCACTTCAGCTAGCCGCAGGGCGGTCCTCATATTCAGCGCTGTGAAAACCGATTCCACTGCCATGACGTGAGGTTTAAATTTCAGAATCAATTCGCATAGCAGCGTGTGCACATCCTGCAACGCCGCTCCTGCCGAAGATTTCTGCCGTTTCGTGGCAACCTGGAAGGCACCATAGTGCAGTACCTCACATCTCCTGCCGTCACGTTCGATGATCGCATAACCGGTTGGTCCCGCTGCTGCGGGATCCACGCCCAGCACCCTTAGGCAGCCAGAGAGATTCTTGCTCGGAGGATTTTCACCCATGCTTGCTAGTCTAAGGCGAAGGGCGCGCCCGTTCCATCCAAATGTCGCAAAAAGAAAACGGCCACCTTAGTAGCAAAGATGGCCGTTTTCGGGAAAACTCAACAGGTCAGTTTGCGCTGACGGCTGCCTGAATTTCAGACTCATCGATGTCAAAGTTCGCGTACACATGCTGCACGTCGTCGTGCTCTTCCAGAGCTTCTACCAACCGGAGCATCTGCGTGGCCTGTTGCCCGGTCAGCTTAATGTAGTTCTGAGGCACCATCCCCAGTTCCGCAGAAGTTGGCGTAATCCCAGCTTTCGTCAGCGCTTCCTTCACCGCTTCCAGCGATTCCGGCGGTGTGACGATATACCATGCTGACCCGTCATCCTTCATATCTTCCGCGCCGGCTTCCAGCACCAGGTCCAGCAGTTTGTCTTCCGATGCGGCTTCCTTGGGAATGCTGATTTCGCCCTTGCGATGGAACATCCAGCCTACCGCCCCGGCCTCGGCCATGTTGCCGCCATTCTTGCTGATCAAGTGGCGGAATTCACCAACGATACGGTTTCGGTTGGTGGTGACTACCTGAATCAGCATGCCAACACCGCCCGGTCCATATCCCTCGAACATCGCTTCTTCGTACTGCTCGCCTTCCAGTTGACCGGTGCCGCGAAGGATGGCGCGCTCAATGTTTTCGTTCGGCATGTTCTCGTTCTTCGCCGCAAGAATCGCGGTTCGCAGCCGAGGATTTGAGTTAGGATCGCCTCCGCCAATGCGTGCGGCGATGGTGATTTCACGAATGATACGCGTGAATACGCGGCCGCGCTTTGCGTCCGTCGCAGCCTTTTTATGCTTGATGGTGGCCCATTTTGAATGCCCAGACATGACAATTCCTCTTTTGTTGCTTGTGGCCACGATGGCCATCAAAATTTGGATTAATTGGCACCCCGCCACTGCCAAGGAATGGACTCGTGGCTCATTCTTCCCGCATTGCGGGGTTACCTGTGCGGAGACCCACGGTGTACCATGGAAAGACCCAGCGCAAGCCGCCGCTTGATCTTCACTGGAACCCATGCATTCTAGCATACTTAGTAGCCTTCCGAAAACGTGTATACTCGCCGCCAGAATGGCCGTCCTGCCGAGTTTGTGTCCTCGATTTCATGCTGCTTTAAACCGTTTTCGCGCAGAGGTGGCCTTTGCCTGACCCTCGCTACCGCGTGCTGGCCATCGGAAGCCACCCCGTTCAATACAATGGCTCAGCAGCCGCAGCTTGATCTTTCTGTTGCATATTGCACCTTACGCGGCGCGCAAGCGGCGCATGATCCAGACTCGAATGGCAATCGTAATGGCGAAATCAGTTCTTGGCGTTATTCAGCACAGCCTTGCGCGTTGCCTGTAATGTGAACTCGAGGGTTTCCTTAGGAATCTTCGTGATAAATGGCTCAATGAGCCAGGCCAGTCCTGTCGGAATATCCCGCGTCAGCGTCACGACTTGATTTTGGACATAAACTCCGCCTTCACGCTCTTCCATCCGCCACCAGGTTTCCATCCGCCAGAGATAGCCATCATCTTCGCCCGGCACTTTCTCTTTTTCCTTTGATCCGCCAGGATCTTCTACTTGCGCGATCCGGGTAGCGGAGCTACGGCTGTGTGCCTTCGCCGGCGAATCTCGAAAGTAGGTCACCCGGTGTTCTGTGTCCAGAACCACAGTCACAATATTGTGCCGGCGAAAGCGCAGGAACACACGAAACTCGTTACCATTTCGCGATTCGATTCGGGCTTTCTCCACGTCGGGCGAATAGTAACTTGCATGGTGATCGTAGTCCTGCAAAACGTTCAACGCGTCATCGATCTTTACTCCGGGGATGAAGATGATCCCTTCCCAGTCGTGAATCATTCCACCCGGAACATTGAGGTTTGCGCCGTCGGGGTCTTGGCTGAGGCGTCGGATCTGCACTTCTCCGCCCTTTAACTTGGCCATTGCCACGGTTCGCTCTTTTTCAGGCAAGCCATCCACCCAAAGAAAGGGACCATCACGGAGGCTAGTCGTGTTCTGTGCTTCTGTCTTAATCACATACTTGCCAAATGCTTCGATGGTGGCTTGTCGAAGAGAGAAAAGCCTTATTGGCCTGGCTTTAACGTCCATTGCCAGCAAGCTAAACACTATGAGACCAGTGCTCAATACTGCTTTACGTTTGGAGGTCGGAGCTTTCATCCGTCGCCTATTTCCACCTGCCTGGGATATGCTTGGCCAGTAACCCCTGACAATACAATACGATCCAAGCCTGTCTATAAGGTGGATGCACGAGGAGTTCCGAATGGTGCGTTCGATGTGGGTAGATACAACGAGTCGTTTTCGAACCGGCCGCCAGAGGAGATTACTGGCGGGTTGGGTGGCTCGCACACGGCCCCTTGCGGAACCGTTGTCCCCGCGCGGCCCCCAACCCGTCGGACCTTAGAATGACGGTGCCCTTCAAATCTCTCAATGGACCGCTAGCCCCAAAAAAACGGTACGCCGGTCGTGGTACTGACGCGCTATAGGACCCAGAAGCTTCTGCCGAAATTAGGCCCAATTGGTCCTCCCACGTCCACATCACCACCCCATTCGATAGCCGTTTTCAGCAACGCGCCGACATTATTACATAATTATGTTAACCCAGTAGATTATATTAAAATTTTTGCCGACCCGAGTACAAGCACCGTGTTCGAAGACACAGCCTGGTTTCGAAACAGAAGAATAGGCGAGGCGGTCAACAAATACAGACGAGTCTAACTGCTCTAATTATTCTGTTTTGTGGGTAAGGTCCCGCTAAGAGCAGTATTGCCGTTCAGCAGATGTAACGTGACTTCCTTGGTTTGCCCCAGGCGCACTGGAATATTCTTCTCCCAATCGGAGTATGCACCATTCGCGGTAGCTCGCAGGTCATAGGAATCTTGTTTTAATCCGGAAATGAGATAGTGCCCTTTCGCATCCGTGTGCACGACGCGTGGACGCACGCCAGCCGAGGACTGGCACGTCACGGCTGCGGCCGGAACAGGTTTTCCATCCGCTCCTAAAACCATTCCCTTAATGGAGGTACCAGATTTGCCAGAAGACCCTTGTGCCCAGAGCCCTGCAGTGCTGGCGATGAGGAACACCGTCAACAACAATAGAATAAGTTTGCGATTCATCTCCCGGACACTCCTGTCACGATGCACTCAGTCTAGACCCCTCGGCAAGAAAAGCCGCGGTTTCGGCTGAAGCTGTGTCTGGGGACTAACCTGCCAAGGCGAACAGGATCGTGAACAGTACGTGACAGACGTCAGGGCAGCTTCAGATCTAACGCATAAAACATCTACGTGAGCTCGGCTTACCCTCTGAACCCAACGGGATTGACCGCGACCGGTGTCCTCCGTCAGAAGCATCGGAGACGGACGCGGCGACTCCCTGACTCTCCACTTAGCTGAAATACATCGACTTCTACCAGCCCTAGGCATAAGCTCCCAACAGGCGCTAACGGGTAATATTTCCACGGTTGAGTGGGGATCCAAAGATAGGTAATGTGAGCCTCCTAATGCCCTATCTAATAGGCCACTCAGTAATTTACGGGTCTACAGGACATTGTGTATTGGGTTGGCCGCGAGCTTGCCGAGAGATTACGAGTTGGCTGCGCTTTTCATGGCTCTAGCGAGGGCCTAGGCATTCGACCCGGTTGCAACATTCACAGTATTGAATGGCGTCCATTAACGCGGTATGACACAGTTTCCTTTGTTTAGCGGAGTTACTATGCGCACGACGCTCAAACTCGTCCTTCCGCTGACAGTGAGCGTTCTTTGTGTGTCTCTGCTTTATGGCTTCTACCAGGTTCAATTGGAGCGGAGAAACTTGCGCAACGACCTTTCGCATCGCTCTGCGGTTCTGGCGGAAACCCTCCAGGAAAACTTGGAGAACACTCCCGGCCACGCGACTGACCGAACCCTCGGTCATTTCGTCGACAAGTATGGCCAGCGAGAACACCTTCTGGGCGTGGCGGTTTACGACAAAGCCGGAAAGGCCGTCGCGATTACACAGGGACTTTCGCCGGCTTTCGCTTCTCAGCCGGCCCCGGCGGCCCGCGCCTCCGCGACCAACCAGGGCGTTTCAGACTTCCGAGACGTGAATGGCGAGCCTTTGCATCTGTACGCGGTGCCGCTGCATCGCGAGAGCGAACTGATTGGCAGCCTCATGGTGGTTTACGATGCTAGTTACATTCACACCCGAGTGTTGTATGCGATTCGTGACTCCTTATTGAGCATGCTTATACAAACATTGCTGATCACGGGATTAGCAGTGTTCTTGGTGCGATGGGCTTTCACTTCTCCTCTGGCAAAAACTGCCAAATGGCTGCGGCGCCTGCGAGCGGATCCTTCGGATGTTCCTGCGGCACCGCCACAGGGAGAAATATTCGACCAGATTCATGCCGAAGCTCGCCATCTTGCGCGCGATTTGAGTTCGGCACGAGCGGCAGCGCAGGAAGAGGCGCAGTTGCGGGAATCGCAACTCTCGCAGTGGACACCGGAAAGGTTGCGCGTGAGCCTGCAAACGAAGTTACGGGGAGACGCGCTGTTTGTAGTGTCAAACCGCGAGCCCTACATGCATGTGTTCGACGACAAAGACCATGCCATCCATATGCTCGTGCCGGCCAGTGGTCTGGTGACCGCCCTTGAGCCCGTCCTACAGGCCTGCGAAGGCACATGGATCGCCAATGGCTCGGGGAATGCGGACAGGGAAGTGGTCGACGAACATGATCGACTTCGGGTACCCCCGCATCGTCCGACATATACCTTGCGGCGCGTGTGGCTGTCGGAGGAAGAGGATCGTGGCTATTACGAGGGGTTCTCCAATGAAGGGTTGTGGCCGCTATGCCACATCGCTCATACCCGGCCACTCTTCCGGCCCGGAGATTGGATGTACTACCAACGAATCAACCGGCGATTTGCGGACGCGGTCTTGCAAGAGATGGAAGGAACGCAATCCCCGGTAGTTCTGGTGCAAGACTACCATTTCGCATTGTTGCCCCGAATGGTCAAGGAAGCCCGTCCAGATGCGCGGGTCGCGGTTTTCTGGCATATCCCTTGGCCCAATGCGGAAGCGTTTGGGATTTGTCCCTGGCAACGGGAACTGGTCGATGGCCTGCTGGGAGCCGACCTGATCGGGTTTCATATCCAAACGCATTGCAATAATTTTCTGCAGACGGTGGACCGGGCGGTCGAAGCTCTGTCGGATTGGGACCGCTTTGAGGTCAGCCGCAAGGGCCACATCACCCGCGTGCGGCCTTACCCGATCAGTGTCGCATTCCCGCAGGAACGTGCGGGAAGTCAGGTGGTTCGGATCACCGGAGAAGGGCGGGGCGCTCTGTTTGCCGAACTGGGTATCGAAGCATCCCTATTGGGTGTCGGCGTAGATCGACTCGATTACACCAAGGGAATTGTCGAGCGCCTGCGAGGAGTGGAGCGATTCCTGGAGCTGTATCCCGAATACCAACGCAGGTTCAGTTTTGTCCAAATTGGTGCACCCAGCCGCACGGACATTCCGCGCTACCAGCAATTCTTGGAGGAGGTTACGGCTGAAGCGGATCGCATCAACGCGCGGTTTCAGGCCGGTCGCTGGAAGCCCGTTGTGCTGCTGAAGCGGCACCATTCTCACGAGGAGATCGAGCGATACTTTCGGGCTGCTTCGGTGTGCCTGGTGACTTCTCTCCACGATGGCATGAATCTGGTGGCCAAAGAATTCGTGGCCGCACGCGACGATAACCGCGGGGCTCTGATTCTGAGCACATTTACGGGAGCGGCGCGTGAACTGGGCGATGCCCTGCTGGTGAATCCTTACGACATGGACCAAGTGGCGAACGCAATCCACCAAGCGCTGGAATTCAGTCAGGAAGAACAGACCATCCGCATGACCCGGATGCGCAAAATAGTGTACGAGCACAACGTGTACCGGTGGGCCGCGAGTCTTCTGTCGGATCTGACGGACATTCGCGTAGAGAGCGCGGAAAAAAGTAACGTCGCCCGGGCTTCGTGATAACCACGACCGCTATAAACACTACGTTAGTTCGGCCGCAGTCAGGCTGAGAGTTGGCGCAAGCCTTGCTCCAGATCCGCGATGAGATCATCAGTGGCCTCTAGCCCAATGTTAAGGCGCACTATGCGATGTTCGTAGGGCGGCCGGCCGGCAATGCGCCCGATATCGTAGGCAACCGCCAGGCTGGCGACTCCTCCCCAGCTGTATCCCACTCGAAAAAGCCTAAGAGCATCAACGAAGGCATGGACCTGCTGCTGCGTTGGGCCGGGCTTGAAAACAATCGAGAACACCCCTGAAGAACCCAGAAAATCACGCTTCCAGAATTCGTGACCGGGGCAGGAAGGCAACGCGGGATGGAGCACAAATTCAATCTCAGGTCGCCCGTACAGCCATCTCGCGATCGAAAGAGCGGAGGATTCGATGGCAGAGAGACGAACAGCCAGTGTTTGCAGACCACGAAGCGCCAAGCTGCAATCGTCGGGAGAGACCGCGCAGCCAAGCACTTGTTGCGCAGCTCCAAGCCGTTGGTAGAGCGCATCATCGCGAACGGTGGCGGAACCTAACAGCAGATCGCTGTGGCCCCCTATGTATTTCGTGATGGCTTGCATGGTGACGTCGACGCCGTGAGAGAACGCGTCCAGGAGCACGCCCGCTGACCATGTGTTATCCAGAACTACCTTTACGTTTTGCTCGTGTGCGGCTGCGACGATTGCCGGAAGATCCTGAACTTCCATGGTGATCGATCCCGGGCTCTCGCACCAGATTAACCGGGTGTTTTTCTGGATCAAATCAGCGATGTTCCGTCCAACACCGGGATCATAGAAATCGGTGCTGATGCCAAAGCGCGAAAGCAGCCGAGTGGCCAATTTGCGGTTCGGGTAATAGACGCTGGCTGGAACCAGCAGATGATCGCCCGCCTGTAACAGCGCGAGATTGATCAGCGAAATGGCTGCTTGGCCGCCGGGTGTCAGGATCGTGTGTACTCCCGATTCCAGTTCACAAACGCGAGCGGCAAGTTCCAGCACCGTCGGGGTGCCGTAGAGGCCATAGGTGTAACCCACCCTCCACTGATCCCACGTGTCCACGACCTCGGACGCAGAACGAAACACGGTGGTGGACCCACGGAACGTGGCGCTGGCAAGGGAGAGGTAACCCTCTGGAATCTTCGTATCTGTATGGATTAGCTTGGTCTTCCAGCTTTTCGTCATCCTTGTCGCTCCTCTTGTCCGTGGCCGTTCTGCACCCTGACAAGGCAAAGTATAGTTGACTGCCAAAACAAGAAGGAAGGGTTCCGTTGCGTTGACGCAGAGTTCTAGCGAATGGTATAAATAGTGGTTCTGTGAGGCAGCTTCAGGCCCACCGTACGCTCCTACCGGGTCGGAGGACGGAGTAACTGCCCACCTGAAACTTTAGGCGCCACAATTCAATGCCAAGCTTGGTTCACCAAATCGGCGAACTGTTCCTCCGGGCTGTGCCCGTTGCCATCATTGTCCTCGTTTTTTACTTCGTTCTACGGGCCCTCTTTTTCAAACCAATTCTGGCGGTAATGGCGGAACGTGAGGCTCGAACCATTGGTGCGCAAAAGTCTGCCGAAGCCGCGCAGGCGGCGGCTGCCGAAAAGATCAGGCAATACGAAGAAGCCTTGCGCCAGGCCAAAGCCAAGGTCTATGCAGAGCAGGAAGCGGAGCGCAAGAAACTCCTGGATGAACGAGCTGCCCTTCTCAAGGAAGCGCGAAAGAAGGCGTCGGCGGAAGTGGCCGCGGCCAAACAACGTGTGACCGGCGAGTTCGAAACTGCCCAGAAAGATATTGACGTAAGCGCCTCCCAGTTGGCTGCGGAGATCGCAGGACGCGCGTTGCAAGTGTCGCCCGGGCCGGGTAGTCCTTCGAGAGAAGCAAGATGATTCGCAGGCTGACAATCGTACGCGGCTTCCTTGTGCTGGCGATCCTGTCGGCGTGCACAGCGGCGGCGCGAGCCGCCGAAGGCGGAAATCCAGCGGAACAATCCGTTGGGGATGTCTTCAAGTGGATTCATTTCTTAATTGTCGCCATAGCGGCGTATTGGTTATTCGCGAAGGTCTTGCCCCCGCATATTCGTCACAATGCAGACAGAATCAGCGCCGCGATTACCAAGGCCGCAGCGGCAAAGGCTGAGGCTGAGCGGCAACTGAAGGAAGCAGCCACGAAACTGACCAGCCTGGAACAGGAAGTGGCCCAGTTTCGGGCCCAGGCGCAGAAAGATGCTGCTGCGGAACTGGAACGGCTTCGCACGATAATGAAGATCGATGTAGAAAAGGTCAGTGTGGCTGCCAAAGCTGAGATTGAAGCAGCGGAGCGAGCCGCTCGTGTGGAACTGAAGGCGCTGGCGGCAGGGTTGGCTGTAGATCGCGCGGAGTCGCTCGTGGCCAAGCAAATGACGCCAGCGATCCAGGAAGCAATGATCAACAATTTTGTACAGACGTTGCAGGGGAGGCCGAATTGAAATCGGCTAGCTTGCAATACGCGACGGCTTTGGCGGACATCGTTCTTGAACAGGGAGCGGCGGAGCCCGCAAAGAAACAGTTGGGGGATTTTCGGGAAGCGTACGATGAATCAGTGGAACTCCGGAATTTTTTGATCAGTCCGGCCATCCCGCGAGAAGCTAAGCACGGCGTGATTGAAAAGCTGATAGCCCGGTTAGGTGCCAGCAAAATCATACGCAATTTTCTTTTTGTAATGAGCGACAACCAACGCATCCATCTTCTGCCGGAGATCGTCGATATGTTTGAGCTGGTTCTGCGGCAGCGGCAGGGAGTGGCGGAGGCAGAAGTGACCTCGGCAGCGGATCTGAGCGATCGGCAAAAGACGGCGCTGGTGCAGACGCTGGAGCGCCTATCGGGAAAAGAGATTCAGGCAAAGTACTCGCTGGAGCCGGCGTTGCTGGGCGGCGTGGTAGTTAGAATTGGGGACACGATTTATGATGGCTCGGTCCAGAACCGGTTGAATCAACTGCGCGCGCAGCTGGCTGCAGAGTAGGTATTCGCGAACGGAGCAGGTATGGCACAAATCAAGGCAGACGAAATCAGCAAGATTCTGCGTGAGCAGATTGCAAATTATGAGCAAACAGTCTCTGTGGACGAGGTCGGCTCGGTCATCAGCGTGGGAGATGGGATTGCCCGCGTTCACGGACTGGAAAAGGCCATGTATGGTGAGATGCTGGCCTTTCCCCATGACATCTTTGGAATCGCTCTGAACCTCGAAGAAGAGGAAGTCGGCGTCGTGCTGCTGGGTGAATCATCGGAATTGAAGGAAGGCGACACGGTCCGGCGCACAAACACGATCATGTCCGTGCCAGTTGGCGAGGAAATGGTCGGCCGCGTGGTGAATCCTCTCGGCGAGCCGGAAGATGACAAGGGACCGATCCAGGCAAAACAGCGCATTCCGTTGGAACGCCTCGCGCCCGGAGTTCTGGACCGCCAACCGGTGCGCGAGCCTTTGCAGACCGGTATCAAAGCTATTGACTCAATGATTCCCATCGGCCGCGGACAGCGCGAGCTGATCATCGGCGACCGCCAGACAGGGAAAACCGCGGTCATTCTGGACACCATCATCAACCAGAAGGGCAGCGACATGATTTGTATTTACTGCGCGATCGGTCAAAAACGCTCGACCATCGCGCAGGTCATCAAGACGCTGACCGATGCGGGGGCGATGGATTACACCATCGTTGTAGCTTCTTCGGCTGCGGAGCCGGCTTCACTGCAGTACATCGCTCCCTATGCCGCATGCGCGATGGGTGAATACTTCCGTGACACAAAACGGCATGCGGTGGTGTTCTACGACGACCTTTCGAAACACGCTCAAGCCTATCGCGAAATCTCTCTTCTATTGCGCCGGCCGCCTGGACGCGAGGCTTTTCCGGGCGACGTGTTTTACCTACACTCTCGTTTGCTGGAACGCGCCGCGAAACTGAACGACAAGCTCGGCGGCGGATCGTTGACCGCCCTTCCTGTGATTGAGACTCAGGCTGGCGACGTATCGGCCTACATTCCGACCAACGTAATTTCCATCACCGACGGCCAGATTTATTTGGAAGCAGACCTGTTCAACGCCGGCATCCGGCCTGCCATTAACGTAGGTATCTCCGTCAGCCGCGTCGGTGGCAATGCGCAGATTAAAGCCATGCGCCAAGTGGCGGGAACGCTGCGGCTGGACATGGCGCAGTACCGCGAACTGGCGGCGTTTGCACAATTTGGTTCGGACCAATTGGACAAGGTGACCCAGGCACAATTGGCGCGCGGTCAGCGCCTCACGGAAGTTTTGAAGCAGGATCAGTACGCGCCTCTCTCGGTGGAAAAGCAGGTTCTGGCTCTGTACGTGGCGACCAGCGGCGCCCTGGATTCCATTCCGGTCAACGAGGTGCGTCGCTTCGAGAAGGAATTTCTACAATTTGCGGAAACCAACTATGGTGGAATGCTGAAAGACATCGCTTCGAAGAAAGCGCTGGATGACGGCATCAAAGCCAGCATCAAAACCGCGCTCGACGCATTCAAAGACCGCTTCTCCGCGACAATTGCCGTGGGAGCGTCCCAGTAACGGCTAATAACGGGAACTCATGGCCACCTTACTCGATTTTCGGCGACGCATCCGTTCGGTAAAGAACACGCAGCAGATTACCCGTGCGATGAAGTTCGTGTCTGCCGCGCGGTTGCGGAGAGCGCAAGAGGCCGCGCTTGCTGCCAGACCTTACGCCACGGAACTGGCGAGAGTCTTGCGCTCCACGATGGCCAGAATTGAAACTCCGCAACACCCGCTGCTCGCCAAGCGGCCGGAGGAGCGCATTTTGGTCTTGGTGCTCGCCGGAGAACGTGGCCTCGCCGGGGCATTCAACGCGAACATACTTAGGGAAGCCGTAAAATTCATCAAGAGCAAGCAGGGCAAAAAAATTGTAGTGATTCCGATAGGAAAGAAATCGCGTGACGCATTGCGCAAGACCGGCATTGAATTTGCCGGTGAGTATGTCAACGTTTTAGCCCGTGTCGATTTTGGGATTGCACGGGAAATCGCTAACCTAGTCACATCTTTGTACTCAGAGGATAAAGTCGACGCGGTTTATGCCGTTTTCAGCGAATTTAAGAACGTGATTGCGCCAACCCTCGTGACGGAAAAGCTGCTGCCCGTGGAAAGAACGGAAGCAATTGGAGAAAGTGCAAAAGAGGGTGCCTCGAATCAAATCGATTACATTTACGCGCAACCGGCTGCACAGATTCTGGACCGCCTGTTGCCGCGCTATGTGGAAACGCAGGTCCTCCGCGCCCTTCTGGAATCGTCCGCGGCAGAACACGCGGCGCGTATGACCGCCATGGAAGCAGCGACAAAGAATGCGGGTGACGTCATCGAGGCGTTGACGCTGCATATGAATAAAGTCCGGCAGGCGGCGATCACCAAGGAAATCATTGAAATTGTCAGCGGTGCATCTTACACCGCGTAGGAGAAGGCATGGCAGAGCAATACGCAGCAGTGGGACATGTGGTGCAGGTCATCGGACCTGTGCTGGACATTCAGTTCGAAGCCGGACATCTTCCCTCCATTTACAATGCGGTGCGGATCACGAGCGAAGGCTATAACTCCCCGCAGCCTTTGGACGTGACCGCGGAAGTGCAGCAACATTTGGGCGAAGGGCGCGTCCGCGCGATTGCCATGGAGCCCACCGAGGGGATGGTTCGTGGAATGAAGGCGTTTGATACCGGCAACCCGATTGAGGTACCAGTAGGACGCGCCACTTTGGGTCGCGTGCTGAATGTGCTTGGTAAGCCTGTAGACGGACTCGGGCCAGTCATTACCAATACACATTATCCGATTCATCGGCCGTCGCCGGCTCTCGATGACCAGTCCACCACGTTGGAAATGTTTGAGACCGGAATAAAAGTGGTGGACTTGATCCAGCCGTTTTTGAAGGGCGGAAAGATCGGGTTATTCGGCGGTGCGGGCGTCGGCAAGACCGTGTTGATTCAGGAATTGATCCACAACGTGGCCATGAAGCACGGCGGTGTTTCTGTGTTTGCAGGCGTCGGAGAACGCACCCGCGAAGGCAACGACTTGTACCAGGAATTCCAGGAGTCCCAAGTCATTGTCCCTGGGCAACCTGATAAATCGCGCGCCGCGCTGATTTATGGACAGATGACGGAGCCCCCCGGAGCGCGTTTGCGCGTGGGCCTGACAGGTTTGACCGTAGCGGAGTACTTCCGCGATGAAGAACATTTGGACGTTCTTCTATTCATTGACAACATTTTCCGATTTGTACAGGCTGGCTCCGAAGTCTCCGCGCTTCTTGGCCGCATGCCTTCGGCCGTGGGATACCAGCCGAACCTCAATACTGAAATAGGCGAATTGCAGGAGCGTATTACTTCGACGAAGACGGGATCCATCACCTCCGTTCAGGCAATTTACGTACCGGCGGATGACTATACGGACCCAGCTCCCGCAGCAACCTTCACTCACCTGGATGCGACCACGAACCTTAGCCGCCAAATCGTGGAACGGGGCATTTATCCCGCGGTCGATCCTTTGGCCAGTAGCTCGAGAATTCTGGATGCACGCGTCGTAGGTCAAGACCACTACGCTGTGGCGCGCGGTGTCAAGTCCATCTTGCAACGCTACAAGGATCTACAGGACATCATCGCCATTTTGGGTATTGAAGAACTTTCGGACGAAGACAAGCGCACCGTGGCGCGCGCGCGCCGCATCGAAAGGTTCCTGTCACAACCCATGTTCGTAGCGGCACAGTTTACCGGCTTGGAAGGCAAGTACGTCAAGATCGAAGACACCGTGCGCAGTTTCAAAGATATTGTCGAAGGAAAGTACGACGAAATCCCGGAGCAAGCGTTTTACATGGTGGGCACCATTGAAGAAGTCCTGGAGAAGGCCGAGAAGATGAAGGCGGGCGTCTAGAAGAAAATGTTTCCAGAAGCCATCGAATTAAGCGTGGTCACTCCGGAGCGGCAACTGCTGCAAGAAAACGTTGTCGAAGTGATCATTCCCGGCCTGGACGGGGAATTGGGTATTCTGCCCGGCCACGCGCCGCTGATCACAGAGTTGGGCATCGGCGAATTGCGCTACCGCACCGCCGCTTCAAGTCAGCCCATCCTGCTGGCAGTATTGCGCGGATTCGCGGAAGTTTTACCGGACCGCGTGACGCTCCTGGCAGAAACGGCGGAGCGCGCCGAAGAAATCGATCTCTCACGGGCGGAAGCGGCCAAGGCTCGCGCAGAAAAGCGTCTGGCGTCGAACGACACGAATATTGACTGGGACCGCGCGACAGTTGCGTTGCAACGTGCTGTCATCCGCATTCAAGTCGCAAAGAAACACCGCGGCGTGCCAATCGAAGTCCACTAGCGCACATTTTTCCAAGCATGGAAACGATTACGATCTACAGCACAGGTTGGTGCCCCGATTGCTGGCGCGCCAAATCCTTTCTGAAAGAACGTGGCATCTAATTTCAGGAAGTGAACATAGAGCACGATGCCGACGCCGAGGAGATTGTCATTCGCGCCAATCACGGAATGCGCAAAGTGCCAACCCTGAAGGTCGGGCAACGCTACTTTGCTTGCAGTCCATTCAGTGCACAAAAACTCGCCGAAGAATTAAACATTCCGTTGAATAGGTAAATTTCGGAAGAACCGCGCCTAAACAGGCAATCCGCGGGTGTAGACTTGCGTGACTTCCAAGGCCTCATTAAGCAGAACCACATCTGCGTCGGCATTTGGATGCAGCACACCTTTCTTATGTTCTATGCCGAGCAACTTGGCGGGATTGAAGGTCAGCATCTGCAATGCATCTCCAAGGGTAGAACCGAGCTTTACGATATTTCGTAAAGCACGATCAAGAGTGAGCGTACTTCCCGCCAGTTTGCCCTCCAAATTGCGGCAAACTCCTCCGCTAACCGTGACCTCGAATCCACCCAGAATATATTTGCCGTCCGGCATGCCGGTTGCGGAAATGCCGTCGCTGATCAGAATTACGCCGCCAGCGCCTTTGGCTTGCAGTAACAGCCGCATCGCGGTTTCGTCGACATGTACCCCATCAGCAATGAGCTCTGCGGAGATTTCCGGTGAAGTCAGGACGGCACCGATCACCCCAGCGTCGCGGTGGGAAAATGGCCGCATCGCGTTATAGGTGTGAATTGCGTGATGCGCACCCCTCGCCAGTCCGGCACGCGCCTGTTCGTAGGTGGCATCCGTGTGGCCCATTCCGACCACCATCCCGGCCTTTCGCGCGGCGTCGATGCACGGCATGGCTCCCAGAAGCTCCGGAGCGATAGTCAGAATCAGAGCGTGCCCTTGGGCAGCGGCTACGAATTTCTCCAGCAACTCGGCGGAGGGCAGCTTGATCCACTCCGGAGGATGCACGCCCCGACGTGCGGGACTGATGAAGGGCCCCTCGAAATGAATGCCGAGAACTTCTGCCCCGGGCTGCGAGCGGGAATGTTGACTTACGATGTAATGGGCAATGTTTTCGCTGCTCTTGCAAATGGCGTTGGGATCCGCTGTTACGGTGGTGGCTACGAACGAGGTCGTGCCATGCGCACCGATCATGGAAGAAATTGCCTTCAAGGCATCTTCCGTCCCCTCCATGACGTCATGCCCGCCAGCGCCATGAATATGAACGTCGATGAAACCGGGCGAAGCGCTTTTGTCCGTGGCGACGATCTCTTCAGCGCCCGCAGGCAAATTCAGCGCACTGCGGGGGCCGACTGACTCAATCACGCCATCGCGAATGAGAATGCCGGCATCGGGAAGCTCGCCTTTGGAAGTGAAAGCGCGGCCGACATGCAGGAGTGTTGTACTCATGGCGGAAACATCATGGTATCGGAAACCGAAGCGTTCGCACAAACAAAATGGGCAGGACGCAGGCCCTGCCTATCACGACAAATTGCGTTTGTGTCACTTGGCCATGGCGATGCTGGCCAGCTTCAAGTTATCCCCTTCGACGCTGCCCCTCACGGTTACGTGATGGCCGGCGTGGGCGGCGACTTTGTCTTGAGCGTCGATACTGTAGACCTTGTGGTCTGTGTCATTCACAAACACATACTTCCCATCGTGTTCCTTCACGCACTTCGTGGCGCACTCTTCGTGCCCTGCTTTCGCACCTTTCGCACCACAGTGACTGTCCGAAATATATCCCGTCATGGTGCTATCCGCTGCGAAAGCAAATGTTGCCGCAGAAAGCAGAAATGCGAGACCTGCTACTGCTTTAACTTTCATATTTCCTCCCCCTACCTTCACTCTAAGACCACCCCGTCAGTCCCAATTTAGGATTGCACAACCCAAATTCGCTAGTCCAGAGAGTCCTGACTAAAGCCATTGGCGCCAAAAAGAAAAGGGAGGAACCTTGCGGATCCTCCCTTTCGCTACTCTCTCAAGAAACAAAGGTACTCTTCGCTGCCGGATTTACTGAGCAGGTGTGTTGCTCGCAGCCGTAGCCGCTCCTGCCGATTTGGGCGTGGACAGATAGCCAGTCACCTGGTTTTTGCCCACGTCGAACACAACCAGTTCGTAAGGCGCGTACCGTGCTGTGCCCTTCACGTAGAACTGTACGGGTTCACCCGCGGTCTTGTCCTTCTTCTCGATAGACTTATCGTCTGCGAGCACCGTCACAGTGTACTTGGACTTTTTCTGATCGGCTTTGCTCAGCGAGATCTGCACCGGTCCGATGCGCTGGGGAGTCTTGGATTTCTGTAGTGTGAATTCGTAGTAGTTTCGATCACCTTTGCGCTTCAGTTCTTCCAAGTCGTCATGGTTCCGCGCGATCAAACCGCTCATCACGCCCATGTCGCCGGTTGCCCGTTCTAACTTGGACTTGGTGTCTTCCAAATCGTTCTTTACGCCCGTTACGTCACCGCCAAGTTTATTGACGTCTTCCGCGCTGGCCTTTGTGGCGAGCTGCGTATTGACGTTCGATTCCAGACCTGTGAGCTTCTTGTTATAGGCGACCACGGACGCTTTGGACTGTTGCCGAGCCTTCTGCAGGTCTTCCTGGGTAACGTTCAACTTGTCGGTAACGACCTTCAGGTCACTCTGCAGTTGTTGGTTCTGGTCGTCTTCCTTAGCCAAACGTTGCGTCAGTTGATCATTCTGCTGTTTCAGGGACGCCTGAAGCGATTGTTCTACGGACTTGGACTGATTCAGCGCACTCCACCCAACGCCTAGGCCTAACAATGAAATCCCACCTAGAGCGGCGACAGCGAGCCCAACCCACCGAGGCGTGCCTGCGCTGCTCTGAATATTGCCTTCCTGAAACTCACTCATGGCCTTCATCTCCTTTGGGCACTGCGCCCTGTGCTGTGGAAAAAGGGCATCCTAACAACCAAAGTCTGGCAAAGACCCGTTCAGCCCATAATTCAAAGATAAAAAAGGGGATGATGTGAATGCGGCAGGCACCTTGGGCAGCATCTATAAGTACTAGTACCAGTAAAGATTACTTTCTACAGGATTTAAAAGTAAATTTTGCAGGATTTTGATGACTCACCGAGAGGCCACAGGCTCGATTCTACGCCCCGAAAAGGCTCGAAACGAATTGCACACACGTCCATAAGGTTTTGAAATTGAAGAGATTAAATGGGGGATTAGGCTGCTTGCGAACTTGCTGCCACTTTACTTGTACTGAAATATCGATCGAGTGTGCTCGTGGCTGCTTCCAGGACTAACCTGCAATCCGCACACGATGTCAAGTGATGCTCAATCTCTGTTTGGACCGGGGCAGAGAGCTTTCCCTCTAAGTACATGCAAATCAAATGGATAGTGTCCCGACAGCTCATTTCCCATCTCCCCAAGTCCCCATCCGATAGAAGACTATAACGATATGTTTGATGCACTTGGCGCACCAAACGAAAGTTTTCATTTGGAAAGCACTAAGTCCTTCAGGAAAAGTATCTTAGATCGGCCACGGAAAATACCTGATATCACCAGGCAAGACCTAGGACCGGAAAACTTTACCGAGACTTGAACGATTGCTGCTCATGCAATGCAACGCGTCCCGACCTCGGTAGCTCAGCGGAGTGGGGTAACCGACATTTCCTTCAGAGCAGCAATGCGGTCCTCAAGCGGAGGGTGCGTGCTGAACAGAGAACTAAGCGCACCCGTCCCAAAGAACGGCTTAACAATGCAAAGAGACGAAGTACTCGGTGAAATGGCTGACGTGGGAATGCGTTTGTTGTAGGCGCCAAGCTTTTCCAGTGCACTGATCAGTCCCTGTTGATGGCCAACCATCTGGACGCCGGTCTCGTCTGCGGCGTACTCGCGTGTACGTGAAAGAAAAAGCTGGAGAAGGAGCGCCGCAAATGGTGCGAGGAATATCATGAGAAGCGCGGAAAGTCCGCCACCTCCCCGCTCATCATCCCGACTACCGCCCATTCCGCCGAACAGCATGGCCCACTTACCCATTTGGGCCATATACGTGATGGCCCCTGCAATTGTCGCGGCAATCGAACTGGTCAGGATGTCGTAATTGCGCACGTGCGAGAGTTCGTGCGCGATCACTCCCTCGAGTTCATCGTCATTCATGATCTGAAGCAGACCCTGAGTGACCGCGACAGATGCATGATTCGGGCTACGGCCCGTGGCAAACGCATTCGGCGCGGCATCTGGCACGACATACAGTTTCGGTACGGGAATGTTAGCCTTAGCGGCCAGGCGCTCCATCACCTGATAGAGTCGCGGCAGTTGCTCGCGAGTTACCGGCTGGGCGCCGCTGGTTTTTAGCGCGATCTTGTCGGAAAAGAAGTAGGACACAAAGTTCATGACCACCGCGATGACCAGCGCGATCTGCATCCCGCCGCGTCCGCCTAAGGCGCCGCCGACCACAACCAGAACGACACTGAGAAGAACGAGAATGGCACCAGTACGAAGAATCTTCATGAAAGTAACCTTCCTGGCGGAAGAATCAGTTTAGAAAGCAGGAGCGAGAGCGTCAAGCCGCCACGCTCTTCTCTCACGGTTACTCTTATTTGGTTGCCGCAGCCGCCGGCTTTCTAGCTGGTATCCGTTCAAATCGCATGGCATCTTTCTTTCCGTCGCGATCTACGCGCACGTGATCGCCCGGCAGAACCGCGCCTTCCAGGATTTGCATCGCCAGCGGGTCTTGGATCATGCGCTGAATGGTGCGGCGCAATGGCCGCGCGCCGTATGCCGGATCGTATCCTTCGCTGAGCAGTAGCTCATTCGCCGCAGGCGTGAGCTCCAGCGTAATCTGCCGTTCGGCGAGAAGTTTTTCGACGTTCTTCAGCAACAGTCCAACGATTCGTTCCAACTGTTCCTTGCCCAGCGGATTAAAAATCACGATCTCGTCAATGCGGTTGATGAACTCCGGACGGAACGCTTGACGGAGCGCTTCCATAGCCTGCTTCCGCGCGCGTTCCGGATCTTTCCCGGCAAGTTCATAGATGGCAGTCGAGCCCACGTTGCTGGTCATTATCAGAACTGTGTTCCGGAAATCGACGGTGCGGCCTTTCCCATCGGTCAGCCGGCCATCCTCCAGAATTTGCAGCAGAACGTTGAACACATCGGGATGGGCCTTTTCGATTTCATCGAAAAGGATCACCGAGTACGGGTGACGGCGGACCTGCTCCGTGAGTTGGCCACCCTCTTCGTAGCCGACATATCCCGGAGGCGCACCGATCAGGCGTGACACCGTGTGCTTTTCCATGTACTCGGACATGTCGATGCGGATCATGAGCTTTTCGTCGTCAAAAAGGAATTCGGCAAGAGCCCGGGCAAGCTCGGTTTTGCCAACTCCCGTCGGCCCCAGAAAAATGAAAGAACCAATGGGACGTTTAGCATCGGAAAGCCCAGCACGGCTCCGTCGAACGGCGTTGGAAACACGTGCGAGCGCGTCTTCCTGGCCTACCACTCGCTGACGTAGGCGTTCCTCCATGTGAACAAGTTTCTGCGCTTCGCCTTCCAACAAGCGGCCAACCGGAATACCGGTCCACTTACTGACCAGCTTAGCGATGTCTTCTTCGTCGACTTCTTCCTTCAGGATGCGCGCGCCTTTCTGCATGGCCGCAAACCGTTCCTGAGCCTGCTGAGCCTCGCGCTCTGCCTGTGCAATCTTGCCGTATCGAATCTCCGCCACTTTCGCCAGATCCCCCGCACGCTCATATCGGTCCGCTTCCGCTTTCAATTGCTCAATCTGCTCCTTGAGCTTGCGGATTTTGGAGATGGCGTCTTTTTCCGCCTGCCAGCGCGCTTTTCGCCCGCTGGAATCTTCGCGAAGCTTGGCAAGTTCTTTTTCAATCTGTGCTCTACGTTCCACGGAATGCGCGTCCGTTTCTTTCAGCAAAGCTTGGCGCTCGATTTCGAGTTGCAAAATGCGCCGCTCGATTTCGTCGATTTCCGTTGGCAGTGAGTCGATCTGCATGCGCAAACTGGCCGCTGCTTCATCGATCAAGTCGATAGCCTTGTCCGGCAGGAAGCGATCGGAAATGTACCGGTGAGACAGCGTGGCCGCTGCGAGAATAGCCGCGTCCTTTATGCGTACTCCGTGATGAACCTCGTAGCGATCTTTCAGCCCACGAAGAATCGCGATGGTGTCTTCCACCGTCGGCTCATTCACCAGAACTGGCTGGAAGCGGCGCTCCAGAGCGGGATCCTTCTCAATGTATTTCTTATATTCATTCAAGGTCGTGGCGCCAATCGCGCGCAACTCTCCTCGAGCGAGCGCAGGCTTCAGCATGTTGGACGCGTCCATCGAACCTTCCGCGGCTCCAGCTCCAACCAGAGTGTGTAACTCATCGATAAAGAGGATGATCTGACCCTCCGCCTCGGAAATCTCCTTCAGAACGGCCTTCAGTCGATCTTCGAATTCTCCGCGGAACTTTGCGCCCGCCACCAGTGCGGCTAGGTCCAACGCTACCAGTTTCTTGGTCTTCAGCACGTCTGGCACATCGCCGGAGACGATGCGCTGTGCAAGACCCTCTACGATGGCGGTCTTGCCCACGCCAGGCTCGCCAATCAGCACTGGATTATTTTTGGTTCGCCGGGCGAGGATTTGCATGACTCGCCGGATCTCTTCATCGCGGCCGATCACCGGATCGAGTTTCGAGCGGCGCGCCAAATCCGTCAGATCGCGGGCGTACTTTTCCAGCGCGGCGTACGTCGTCTCCGGGTTTTGCGAAGTGACCCGCTGGCTCCCACGCACTCCGGCGAGCGCCTGCAGAATTGCCTCGTGAGACGCGCCATGCTTCTTCAACAGTTTTCCGGCAGGATCCTGATCCGCTCCCGCGATCGCCAGAAACAGATGTTCGGTGGATACGTACTCGTCCTTGAATTTCGTTGCTTCATCGAAGGAGTTTTCCAGAATATCGTTTAACGCACGCCCCAGATGCTGTTGCGCAAATCCCTGAACCTTGGGCAAACGGCCAATCTCCCGCTCAATGTCTTGAGCCAGCAGTTCACCGCGTATGCCCAAGCGCGCCAGCAGTGGCGGAACAACGCCATCCTGCTGCTGGACCAGCGCGGAGAGCAGATGGATCGGTTCTACGGCTTGGTTTTCATGACGGGCGGCAACTTCCTGGGCCTCTTGAAGCGCCTCTTGCGCCTTCAGCGTCATTTTGTCGAATCTCAACATAAGTCCCTCTCTCGGACAAAATCCCCACAAAAAAGGGGCTGGCGCGCGGCCAGCCCCCATATGCTAACCCACCACGGCTTCTGCCGCGTGGACCTTTCGCGGGTTACTTTGCGGCAGCAGCCGCAACCGGGGCCTCCACATGAACCTTGATCTGCTTCGGCTTGGCTTCCTCGCGCTTAG
>Ga0074045_10000405_pt1 | contig 42626 bp, 33 predicted proteins | sample BogForMeECP23OM2_FD_94442 | JGI IMG/M metagenome (GOLD analysis project Ga0074045, IMG submission 94442) | Bog forest soil microbial communities from Calvert Island, British Columbia, Canada - Bog Forest MetaG ECP23OM2 | ecosystem: Environmental > Terrestrial > Soil > Wetlands ...
CGAAAGCTCCCGGTCGCAGCCTGCCTATGCAGATTCGCCAAGCGATGCTGCTCGGCTTGACCTTTAACCTCTATCGCTTGAGGCACCGCCGCGACTCCAGAGGATGTCAACAAAGCTACTTAGGCGCGGAATCGGTGTATCAAGGGGAAACAAAAGACTTACCAGGGAGAAGCGACGAAGAGGTGAGCATCCAAGGTTCAAAGTGGGAAGACAGGTTGAGAGCCTTGGCAGGAATGTTGACACATAGCGACCCCGATCCCGAACAGTCATGACTGATGATAGCGCACACTATACTGTCTGTCTATATAGACTATAGTTAATATATCGACCAACGGAATGGTGCAAACTTCTGACGAATTTTGGAACTATAGTGGTTGCAAGCGAGACGATCTTGTTGGCCAGTGCAACTGATATTAGCGTGCGAAAGTCTCCTAGCGGCTTTGAAGGCCGGGAAGGTCACCGGACCCCTTCGCCCCCAGGGAAGTATAGGGGTTAGGCGCGGGTTGCTTCAAAGCCGACGGTCTGATTTCGTTTGAGAGTGGCGACCAGGTCGTACAGCACGGGATTCGTGCACACTTCGTAGTAGTTGTGGTCCGAGGCTTTGCCGATTTTGCCATCGGGGAGCAACTGGCGCGCCACGCCTTTGCGCAGCACCAACAGTTCCACGGATTCGCCCATGGGCACCTCCCCGTAATACAGAATCACTTCTTCCTTGCTCCATGGATATTCCAGCGGGGTGTGAACAGTTTCGAGTGAGATTTCCTCGGATAGTTTTTCGAATCCCTCTTCATTCAACTCAATGCCATTCATGTTGTAGCGCACCAGGAATTCATCCAACTCTTCCGCGGAAGCACCTTCCATCGCGGTCAGGAACTGAAAGATCGAGAACAGCGTCTTCTGCCCTGACAGCATGCGTTTGGCGAGCTTCGCGCATCCAGACAAACGGTCCGATAGGTTCAGCGCTTTGGAAATCATGATGCGCGATTCCCCATCCGTCCAATACGTTGGGGCCGAACCTTGAAAGGCTACGCCAATCCCGAGTTCCAGAGGCGGCAACTGGGAAGAGGCTGCCTGGTCGTTATAGGAATTGCATACAACGAGGATCTGCTTGGAGAGAGCGCAGGCCCTTGCCACCGGCCGCGCATACGCACGGCTCGCTTCCGTCTCAAAGATGGCCAAAACGATCGCGTCACCCTCAATGAAGACTTTTTTGGCGGAATATCGGTCCAGTAACCGCTTGACCGGCTCGTGCAGGTTCAGGCTGAAATGCGAGGCGGGGCTGAGTCCTTTCGCCAGCAGGTCCTGGGTCATTTTAGTGGAACCGCGCACGTCGGCCTTGATGATCACGTGCGACACCACCTGGTCGTGTTCCGGCCGGGCTTCTTCTCTCAGCAGACATTCGTACAGCTTGTTATTCATGCGCGATAGCTCGCGCACCTTCTCCGCGGTGACCAGATTGATGCGTTCCATGCAAGCGGAAAGGTGCTCGGCATCGCGCAAATCTCGCCGCAGCCGCATGAAATCTGTGGCAAACTTCAAGATCATCGTCTGCGTTTCTTCCCGCGAATACCGCCGCATCCGTTTCGTCAATTCTTCAATCGGCTTCATGGACAAGCGCTTGGCCGGCACCTGTTTCAGCAGCTCTTCCACGCGGCGAGATTCTTCTTTGGAAACGAGTGCCTTCTTCAATTGCTGCAGGTGCACCGGGGGACAAAAATCGCTGGCAATCGGGCGGATTTCATAGCTGGCCAGAATGTGCACAGTGAGCTGCTTTTCTTCCAGCCGGGTAGTCAACTGACCCAGCAGGCGCGCCCGCGCCGGTCGATCCGATTCATCGCCATTGGCTGGATCAAAGAGCCGGCGGGCATTCTCCGGATCGTTCAGATAATCACCCAGTTTCCCTTGTGTGTCCTTGTGTACGAAATCGGCTTGCAGCTTGGCGTGTTCGAGCTGGGGCGCGAGTTGTTCCAGCTTCAAATGAAGGTCTTTGATGCGCTTTTCTGTATCGTTCAGGGACGCCCGCAGCTCCGCCGGATTTCCCGAGCTCAAGAACTTGTTCAACAGGCCATCGCCGCGCTCCAACTTTTTTCGCAAGGATTCCCGCTGCTCCTCGAGCGACGCAACTTCCGAGCGGCTTTGTTCCTCTTCTTTCGCGAGTTCCCGAAAACTCTCTACCGCTTGGCTTACAGGACCTTCCTGCGGAAGTTCCACACCGGCTTCTTTCAGGAATTCCTGGAACAGCGCGTCCATCGCTTCAAAGCGGTCGGGGTCGCGGGCGTAATTCCCCAGCAACACATAGTGTTCCAGAAAATAGAAATCGTCCTTGCCGCCGTCCAGGAAAATCAGGCGGTTCTTCAGAAGCTCGTAATAGGGCGCGTAGTCTTCACCGAACAGCGCCTTGCGGGCCTTCGCCACGAGGTTTTCCTCGATATCGATCAGGATTTGCGCCACGGTCTGGCCGATCAGCCGCAGAACATCGCGCCGGGCCGATTGCATCTCCGTCAGACGCGCTTTGATGACGTGCGCCTGCTGGCTGCGCTCGAAATATTCTCCGCGCTTGCGGATGTACTCCTTGCCGTCCAGAATCACGTTGGCAAATTGATTCTGCAGTTCGGAAGTCAGAAATTTCAGGATGGCCAGCCGGAAGAGCAGGTCAATTTCCATGTTCTTCTGGTGCTTGGCGGTGGTTAGCGAGTTTCGCAGCAGGTCCGCGAGCACTTTGCGGAACGTCGAAGAATCCGCGGGCTTGCTGCTTCGAAACTCCACGCCGGAAAGAAAGCTGTTGCTGGCGTTTTGCCGGATCAGCTCAAACAGATAGTCTCGCGCGACCTGCACGAATTTCGGGCTGAGGAAAACGTCGTGGCGGATGTTATCCACGCCGATGGCCAGGGAACTCATCGGCAAGGTCACATTGTAGGATTTCAGCGCGTTCCGATTTGTGTCTGTCACGTTGGGGTGCGCGAATTCACCGGACATACCGCCGCCGGGTTCCCTTCCTTTTCAAGCTAGCAGCCGGCCAAGTTGGCGGCAAGCAACCGAAGGTACAGTGGTGGCGGAAGAGTAAGCGCTATAGGCTTCAAAGGGCAGGGGTTAGCAGGGTGATCCGTCGGGCATCACCGCCGAGGTGTTCCAGCCGTAGCCGCAGCAGCGGCCATGGCGTTTTCAGAGGGAATTTCTCGCTCCACTCCAGAATGACAATTGCGGGTTGCGCGAACACGTCTTCCAGACCTAAGGTCTCAAAGTCGTGAAAGCTCTCGATTCGGTACAAGTCTCCGTGAAAGACCTTTTTTCCACTCCCATATTCATGGAGCAGCGTAAAGGTCGGGCTGGTAACTTCGTCCTCCGGCGCCGCGTGCAGTCCCGCTACAATCCCCTTGGTCAGGGTTGTTTTGCCAGTACCGAGTTCTCCGGAGAGCAGGACCAACACGGGCGCCTGAAGCTTTTCTGCCAGCTTTCTTCCCCACGCGATAGTCTCTTCGGCGGAATGTGTGATGACCTCTTCAGTCACGCCCTTGCAGCTCCTGCAGCAATTTGCGTCGCGCGAAGGGGATGGCGTGCGCGACTTCGCCGGCGAGAACGCCTGAGGCATCCGACTGTTCGCTCAGCAAGTCTGCGGCCCGTCCATGCAAATAGACCCCCAGGGCGACGACACGGACGAAATCCTCGGTCCCGAATTGCGCGATGAGCGCTCCCAGCAAACCGGTCAAAACATCACCTGACCCGCCCTTTGCCAAAGCCGGATTACCGGTTGTGTTCACGAACACCTGGCCGCCGGGACCTGCAATGATGGTGTGAAAGCCTTTCAGCACCACAACCGTGTTCCACTTTTTTGCTGCTCCCGACGCGGTCTTCACGCGGTCTTGCTGTACCTGTGCGATGGAGGTGCCCAACAGGCGTGCCATTTCTCCCGGGTGCGGCGTCACCACCAGGAACTTTGTTTTCTTTTTCTGGAACAAATCTCCTTGCCCTGCGAATGCGTTCAACCCATCGGCATCCAACACCATCGGCAAGGCCGTTTCTGCGACCACGCTGCGAATGAATTCCTGCGTTTCAGCGGGCTGGCCAATTCCCGGTCCGACGGCGACCACGGTTATGCCTTTGAGAATTTCTGGCAACCTGCCGGATCGAATTCCCGCCATCGCCAGCGTCCCTTCGGACGTCGCTGGCAGAGCCTCCGTCATGTACTCCGGGTGCACTCCTGCAATGATCGGCTGCGCCGGCTCGGGTGCGGCAATGGTCACCAGGCCTGCACCACCACGCAAGGCCGATTGGCCGGCCAATACCGCCGCTCCGGTCTTCCCGAGCGATCCCGCCACCAGTAACAGATGCCCGTACGAGTTCTTATAAGCTTCCGCAGCTCTTATTAGCGGCATGCCCGCGAACTCATCAGCCCCCGCCCAACGCAGACTTCCCTTCCCAATTTCTTCGACCAGCGCGGCAGGGGAACCAATCTCGCGCACCACCAACTGCCCACAGCAGCCCGCTTGGGGGGAAATCAATTGCCCGATCTTCGGAGCCGTGAATGTCACCGTCCAGTGCGCCTGGATCACTGGCCCCACTGCCGCTTCGCCATCGGAGGGCAATCCGGATGGTGTATCTACCGCGACAATCCAACCAGGACGCGCTGCGGTCGCGCCACGCGATAGCCTGTTCACATCTTCAATCGCGGGGCCGATCAAACCCGTTGCGGCGCCGCGAACGCCCGTACCCAACAAGGCGTCCACGATCACTTCTGCACTAGACACTTCGGCCCACGCCTTATCCCAATCGGCCGCGCTCTGCACCATGGCCACTTCGCCGCCTTGTTCCTGCCAGCGCCGGAAATTCTTGGCGGCATCACCGCGCAGTTCTTCCGGCTTGGCAAACAGGTACACGCGTACCTGTTCGGCTTCTTCCTTCAGATAGCGCGCCACCACAAATCCATCACCGCCATTGTTCCCTTTTCCGCAGAGCACCGCCACGCGTCCCGGAGGATCGGACATTTTGTGCGTGTACTGTTCCAGGAAAACTTCGGCGACGCTTTTCCCCGCATTCTCCATCAACTGGTGACTCGGCACAGCAAACCGCTCCGTCGTCAGGCGGTCCACTTCCTGCATTTCCGCAGCCGTCAGTGCTTTCATGTCAGTTTCCGGGGAGGCTCAGAGCATCCAGCCGCCGCTCACATTCACAACCTGGCCAGTAACGTATTCCGCCTCTTCCGAGGCAAAAAACGAAACAGCCGCCGCAACGTCATCCACCGTAGGAGGCCGCCCGATGGGATAGCGCGCATCTTTCAGTTTCCTGGCTTCCTCTAGCGTCAAATCCTTCTCATCGATGCTGGAAGGATTCACTACATTGACGGTGATGCCGTTCTTCGCCTCTTCCAGCGCCAGCGAGCGCGACATCGCGACTACCGCTGCTTTCGCCGCCGCATAGGCGGAGATTTTGGCTTGCCCGAATGCGCGCTCTGCTCCCACCGCCCCCAGGTTGACGATGCGGCCCCAGCGTCCTTTGCGCATAAGCGGAAGAGCCGCTCGGCACATGTAAAAAACCGTGGTCACATTCGAAGTAAAGATGCTGGTCCATTCGTCCACCGGAGATTCGGCCAATGTGCCCCAACGGAAATCGCCCACATTATTGACCAGCACGTCGATGCGCCCATAGCGGTCGGCTACGGTCTTGACCAACTGCTCCGCTCGCGCGTGCTGAGTAATGTCTGTCTCCACGGCCACACAGTCGGCACCCACGGCTTGCAATTCACGCAACGCCATTTGTGCAGCAGCTTTATTGGCGCGATAGACCAGAGCAATTTTTGCCCCGTCGCGCGCCAGCCCCAGTGCGATTCCCCTGCCGATTCCTCGTGTACCGCCGGTTACCACCGCCACACGGTTTCTCAACGACATTCGCCATCCTCGCAAAACGTGTCAGTATAGCCCACTCCGTCCCCACTACCTTATCTCAATTTCCTCAGTGGGTCAGTTTCCAAGACAACACCAGCTTTTGACCAGGCATATGGCTACTCTCGACGAACGAAACGAATGAACAGGGCTTCTGCGCAACGGCTCAACAGATACCACCACAACGTACCAGCCACGAGCGTCCACAAGTAAGCGAGCACGCTGTATTTCCAAGCCAACCCATAGGCCACAATTGAAACGGGGAGATCGGCTAAGAGCACCAAAGAAAACAGTATCCCAAGATGCTGAAGAGGTATGGCAAGACCGATATAGCTAATCAAACAAATGAAAACGTGAAAGATAGGCAATACATAGACCCAATAGCCATGCTTTTTCCAGGCGATCATTCCCTCTAGCACTTCACACCTGCAAATTGCGAAGGTAGGGAACGCTCGCTTTCATCATGTCCAGATTCATTTCAACGAAGTAATTCTTGATGCCGCCGGTTTTCGCCGCAGTGAAGATCTTGTTCCAATCCAATGTGCCCTGACCCACCGGCACAATCTTCTTTGTTTCCGCGGACCAGCCTTGTACGTGCATGGAGATGAAGCGGCCGGGGTATTTCGTGAAATACTCTGCGGCATCGTAGCCGCGGCTGATGGTGGATACCTGGAACTGAAACTTGACCAGCTTGGGATCAAGGAGGTCGAACAGTAGGTCATAGGTGCGCTTGCCATCGACCGTGGACAGCTCGAAGTCTTCGTTGTGAAGCCCCTGCTGGATGCCGGCCTTGGCAGCCTGTTCGCCCATCTTGTTGTACTCGTCCGCCGTGTGCTTCACATCATCCATGGTGGGCTTGGCGGGCCCACTGAGGGTCGGCACAAGCATCTGTGTCAGGCCGACATCTTTTGCCCAAGCAATTCGCGCAGCCTGATTTTCCCGCAGCTCACTCATCGTGAAGTGAGAACTCACGCAGGTGACACCGGCGTCGCCCAGAATCTTACGCAACTCCGGCCCCGAGTATTTGGCGAGGCCAGCGAAACCGTTGTCGGCGTAACCTGCCGGCGAGCAAAGCTCAATGGTCTGAAATCCAGCATCGGCGAGCTGTTTGATTGTCCCGGGAAAATCCTTGGCGATCATTGACCTGACAGGCCAGGTTTGACATCCGATCGGCAGGCCCAGCGGATTGGCGCGAAGTTCCATTCCGGACACGGCAAGAAAGCTGACGGCCGCGGCGTTCGCCGCGGCACTCTTAAGAAATTCTCTTCTCGAACTCACATACATTGTATTGCCTCCCTGTGAACCTCTACGAGCAAAGTGTTCCACGCACTATCGACTTCCTACTCACAACGGACTTGCTAGAGTTCCCACCCGCTCCGGCGATCCGGACGGATGTACTTTTGAGCCACATCCGAGTTCGTGACTTTCATGCTGGAGCGATCCCAATTGAGTTTTTGACCCGCGCGAACTGCAACGTTTCCAAGAAGCAGAGTCTCCGTGACCATGCCGGAGAATTCGAAATTGGCACCAGGCTTGTCTTTGCTGCCCTTACAGGCATCCAGCCATTCGCGTTCGTTTCCCGGTGATCTCGGCAACGTTTTCGGCGGCTGTTTGTAGCTTTTCATCTTCGCTTCGGGAATCAGTCTTGGATTCGCGCCACTGAATTCGCAGAGGATTTTTCCACGGTCCCCCGCGAAGAGAAGCCCTTCGTCCATTCCTTCGCCTTCCTTGAGGGGGTGATCTTCGTCCAGTTCCTCGGGCCGTGAAGGCTTGAGACCACCGTCGTACCAGGTGAACTTCACGGGCGGCATGTCGCCACGCGAAGCAAAGTTGTAGCGAACGATCGAAGCCTCCGGATAAGTCTCGTCGTAACGCGCGGTCGAGCTTGCTTCCACGCTCACCGGCGCGTCTAGCTTGAGAACGCGAAAAATCGTGTCGAAACTGTAGGAACCCATATCGCCGAGCGCACCACAACCGAAGTCGTACCAACCCCGCCAGACAAAAGGCAAATACACGTTGTTGAACGCGCGTTCTGTCGCGGGTCCCAGCCACAGGTTCCAATCCAAGCCTTCCGGCACAGCTTCCGTGTCTTTCGGGCGCTCGATACCTTGAGGCCACAACGGCCGGTTCGACCAGTTTGTGACTTCGCGCACCGGCCCGATCGCTCCATCCCAAATCCATTCACAGAGCAAGCGCGTGTTTTCCGATGCTTGGTTGCCGACGGCAATCTGGGTTGCCGCGCCCGTTTCCCGTGCGACTTCAGCCATACGCCGCGCTTCGTAGATCGTGTGGGTCAAGGGCTTCTGGCAAAACACATGCTTGCCCTTCTTCATCGCCGCAATGGACACGGCTGCGTGCAGATTGTCCGTGGTGCACACCACAACGGCGTCCACGTCCTTCTGCTTCGCGAGTAGCTCGCGGAAATCACTGTAAGCCGCGCAACCGTGATACTGGCCAGAGCGCTGTTGCGTGCCGTAGTAGGCATCCACAATCTTCTGGCAAGGTTCCCAGCCCGCCACGCCACTCGTGACCCGTAGAGTATGGTTCAACTGAATGGGTTGATCGGGGCTGAGCCATTCCCAGCCGCTATCGACACCCAGCAACTTGCGCACGGAGTGACAAAACTCCTGGGTGTCCCATTGTGGATAATTCGCGCTGGATTTGTTGCAGTCGCATACCGCCACGCCCTGCACGTCGGGTTCGCGCAAAAAATGAAGCATTACGCGCAAACCTTGGGAACCGACGCCGACGAACGCGATGTTCACCTTGTCACTGGGTGGCACATAGCCTGCGCCACCCAACACCCGGCGCGGAACGATGGAAACTCCGATAGCCGCTGCAGCGCTTTGCGCCAAGAACTTGCGTCGCGAAACTGAAGCCTGCGAAAGATTGCGAGGTTCAAGTCGATTCTTCACTGTCCCTCCGTGACCACCGTCCTCAGATGCCGAATGATATACGCCACTAACCGAATCTTGCTGTGATTTGGCACCAGCACTTCCAAGCCTGATGCCGTCAACGAATCGCTGCCCATTGCTGTCTTCCTGAACGAATAACTCTGGCCCGTTACCTCAACTTCGCCACAATCACGGTCATGTCGTCAGCCTGTTCTGGGCTGCCGGACCACTCTTCCGCTGCGGTCATGAGCGACTCCGCGATTTTGCGCGGCGACGCGTGGCGCACTCTATGTGCCGCCGCCTCCAGTCGCGAGACGCCGAACTCTTCGCCGTAGGCATTCTCGGGCTCGACTAGTCCGTCACTGTAGCCGATCACGACGGCGTCGGGCGGCACATCCACATAGCCTTCCTTGAACTCGTAATCGTCCACAATGCCTAGCACAATCCCACCCACATCGAGGTGTTGCGGCTTTCCTTCGGACAAGCAGAAGCCCGGCAGGTGGCCTGCATTGGTATAGCGCAATTTGCGCGCGGTGAGGTCATAAATTGCAATCAGAAACGTGGCAAACCGGTCGTCGCCCGTGTTGCGCACCAGGTGTTTGTTCAAGCGCGACACCAGTTCCGCGGTGCTCAGGTTTTCGCTCCCCGACGTCAGCAACTGGCTTCGCAATGCCGCCTGCAAGCTGGCCATCAACAACGCGGCGGAGATTCCTTTGCCCGAAATATCCGCAATCGCAATGGCCACCTGTGTGGGACTGAGTTGAATGAAATCGTAATAGTCGCCACTTACACTGCGCGCGGCCTTGCAGATGGCCTCAATCTCCACGCCTTCCACGTGCGGCAGATTCTCCGGGAAAAGCTGATCCTGCACTTCGCGCGCGATGGAGATCTCATTTTCCAGACGCTGTAACTGTTTCTGTTCGTTGATCAGCCGCCCAATCGAACCGGTCATGGAATTGAAGGATTCTCCCAGCATCCCAAGCTGATCGCGCCGCTCGACCGGCACGCGCGCTGCCAGGTTTCCCTCCTGGACCGCCTGAGTCGCGCGGGACAAATCCGAAATCGTGCGCGTGATTGCGCGAGTCAGGCGCACACCAATGACCAGTGCCGCCAGCTCAATCAACAGGAAGATGGCCCCTATCAATCGCAGCTCAAATCCCTTTGCACCGCTCAATTCTCCCATCGAGGCGAAGATCCGGTGGTTCAGTTGAGAACGTCTCGCTTTGAAGAAGGCAAAGACCGGGTGATCCCGCCCAAGGACCTGATCTCCTGCCAGAAATGTGGCGTTCAGTTGCGTGAAACCGTCCACCACCGGGTCCATCCACGTTTGCGCGGGCAATAAGGGTCTGTTCTTTGTCATCACCCGGGAGATCGCGCGGTAACGCTTGCCTCCAATCGGCACCGCTGATTGGCCGGGATCGTCCCCAACGGTTTGCCACAGCGTAAAATCCACTGGCCCGAGGTCCGGGGCGAGCCCCTCCAAAAACTCTGGCCTGACCGGAACACTTAATTCAATGATCTGCCTGCCCCGGGGGGAATCCACTTCTCTCATCGCGATCAGCTGGAGCTGCATTCCTTCCTGCACGAGCCCCGCGTACGCCCCCGCGTCTCTTCCTGCGACTTCTCGAAAATATTCAGGATCACCGCCAAAATTCACAATTAACCCCGGCAATTGCTTTTCTTCCGCCAGCAACACCTGCCCAGCCAGCGCGCGATCCATCGTCAACTGGTCCATCTTCGCTGGGAGAGTGGATTCTGCCGCGGCGATGGCTTCCGCGGAATTCCTCAGCATCTCCAGGCGGTCTTCCACATCGTGATAGAGGAGATAGGCACCCAATTGCGAATAAATGATTTGCCCCAAGAGGCTGGAGAAGATCAGCAGCAGGATTATCGGCACAACCGCGATGAACAGATAGGCCACAATCAGCCGGTTCCGCAAACTCCACAGGACCTGGCTGCGCCAGCGCGTCCAAAAACGGTAGAAGAGATAGAACGCAGCGAGTATGGCAACAACCTGTACCAAACCTAACCCAGGAACTCCCTGCAGGTATTCGCGGTCCCACATGACCAACAGACCAAGCAGGCACAAAACCGCGGCCAGCCAATCCAGAACGGACAGGCCCTTCCAAAACGAATTCTGCTGGTTTTCTCTCCCGGCCATGGCAGATAGGGTTAAGGGCTACAGGAACACTCTACCCGATTCGCAGCGACGGCACGAGTCTTGCCCTTCGCTCCCGGCAGGTGGCCAAACAGCACTAAAGTTTTTGTTCTGGTAACTGTGGGTTTCTGACGCGGCTGTGATGCCGGCCATATGTGAAGTACACGACGAGACCAATGATCAGCCAGATGATGAGCCGTGCCCAATTGACCCATCCCAACTTGTACATCATGTAGCCGTTGAAGCAAATCCCCAGTATGGGCACGAGGGGCACGAGTGGCGTGCGGAATGGCCGGGACTGCTCCGGATTCGTGTTTCGCAAAACCATTACCGCGATGCAGACAATCACGAATGCCAGTAATGTTCCGATGTTCACCATCTTCCCGATGTCGTCAATTGGTGTAACGCTGCCGACGACCGCCGCCAGCAAGCCGACCAAGATGGTGTTCTTATAGGGCGTGCGGAATTTCGGATGAATCGCGGCAAAAAACTTGCGTGGAAGAAGACCGTCATTGGCCATGGAATAGAGCACGCGCGTCTGGCCAAGCAGCATGACGAGCATAACGCTCGTCAGACCTGCCAGCGCTCCCAGGGTAATGATATGCGACGCCGTGGAAAGGCCTCGGTCCAGAAATGCCCGTGCTACCGGAGCCTCAATATTCACGTCTTGCCAGTGAACCATTCCGGTGAGCACGCCGGCGACCGCGATGTACAGGACGGTGCACACCAGAAGTGAAACGATAATCCCGATGGGCAGGTCTCGTTGCGGATTCTTGGCTTCTTGCGCCGTGGTGGAAACGGCATCGAAACCGATGTAGGCGAAGAAAATGTACGCCGCGCCGGCTCCAATTCCGCTGAAACCCATGGGCGCGAAAGAATGCCAGTCAGTGCCCCAGTTGGCGAAGTTGATATAGCGGAAGCCGAGCACAATCACGAAGAGGACCACTGACACCTTAATCACCACGATAGAGGTGTTAAAGCGCGCGCTTTCCCTGATCCCTATCACTAGAATCGTCGTAATGACGAGAGCAACCAAAAATGCGGGCAGGTTGAAACCGATTTCCACGCCGAAGATTCTCGGCGCGTTCACCAGTTCGTGCGCGCGTTGCATGAGCTCGGCAGAGTGGCCACCTAAAATTGCATCCACTTTATCGAGGAAGGCTTGCGTTCCTGGAACCAAGGATGGGTCTGCCGCTCTGGCCATTTGACGGGCCACGATTTTCTGCGCTTCCCCTAATCCCGTCCAGTGGTCGTAGGCCAGCCACAAGGGCATCTTGATGCGAAATATGTTCAGCAGCTCAATAAAATGGTTGGACCAACCTGAAGAGACGGTGCTCGCACCCATGGCATACTCCAGCGTCAGGTCCCAACCGATAATCCAAGCGAAGAGTTCGCCGAGCGTGGCGTACGCGTACGTATAGGCGCTCCCCGCCAGGGGAATCATCGCGGCAAACTCGGCATAACACAGTGCCGCGAAGGCGCAGCCCAGCCCGGAGAGTACGAACGAAAGCATCAAGCCCGGTCCGGCATAGTGCGCGCCCAGCCCGGAAAACACGAAAATGCCGGCACCAATCACCGCGCCGACACCGAGTGCCGTCAACTGAAACGGCCCGAGTGTTTTCTTCAAGCTGTGCTCGCCGCTCTCTTTTGATTCCGAGAGCAGCGCGGCCATTGTTTTCTTTGCAAACAAGGGGTTGCCCATGCAACTCCTCCTTCGTTTGTCGCCATTCATGAAACTACGAATCTATTCGCGAACTCACCGAAGACCTGCTCCGCCTGTGCCACAGCCAGTACACCGGCACCCCGAGGAGGACAATAACCATGCCCATGCCCGCCGTCTGGGTCTCATACAGCAGCAACACGCCCATGATTCCGGTGGCTGCCACTATATAGAAGAGCGGCAGCAAGGGATACCCAAATGCTTTGTAAGGCCGCTCCGCATCTGGCCGCCGGATGCGCAGCAGGAAAATTCCCGCGATCGTCAACACGTAGAACAGCAGCGCCGCGAAGACCACGTAGTCCAGGAGATTGCTGTACAAGTTGCCGTAGGTACCGTCTGGCTTTCGCGTGCGCAACAAGATCAGGATGGCAATCCAGATGCCTTGATAGCCAAGCGCCACTCCTGGAACTCCGTGATTGTTTAATTTTCCAGTGGCTTTGAAGAACAGTCCGTCTTTGGCCATGGCGTAGGCTACGCGGGAACCCGCCAAAATCAGCCCATTGTTGCAGCCAAATGTGGAGATGATGATCGCCACCGCCATCATCGCCGCGCCTTTGGCACCGAAAATCGCCGAGAGGGCCGCCGTGGCCACCCGATCGTCAGGTGCGTTCTGGATTTGGTTCAAGGGCAAGGCGCATAAATAGGCGAGATTTGCCAGGCAATACAACGTGATAACAATGATGGTTCCAAACGCCATGGACAGCGCGACGTCACGCTTCGGGTTTTTCACTTCAGCCGCGGTGAAACCAATATTGTTCCAGGCGTCCGCGGAGAAGAGCGAACCTACCTGCGCAACAGCAAGCGCCAACAGCAAGCCGTACCAGCCGCTCCCGGCAGTTACCGTCGGCATAATCCCACGGAGGAAGCCCACCCCTGGAGCAATCGTGTTCGCGCCACGAATGGCCCAGAAATGAGAAAAATTATCCGCAATCGCCGAAGCGTTTCTAGCCACGAAGATGCACAAAAAAATCACCCCGAGCAGCGAGAGCATCTTCGCCGATGTAAAAATATTCTGAATCCATTTTCCCAGCCGCACGCCTCGGGTATTCAGGAAGGTCAGAAACACGATCATCAGCACGGCGACGAGTTGCTGTACGGACAAGCTGATCGCAAATTTCGAAGAGAAGTTAATGGGAGGAATGATCCAGGTGTTTGGCGAGATCGAAGGGAACAGAACTCCCAAATAGCGAGCGAACCCAATGGCGACTGCCGCGATAGTTCCGGTCTGAATCACTAGGAACAGCGTCCAGCCGTATAAAAATCCCCACAGCGGCGAAAATGCTTCGCGCAAATAAACATACTGCCCGCCAGCATGCGGGAACAGCGCCGCCAATTCCCCGTAGGACAGTGCCGCGGCAATGGTCAAGATTCCTGTCAGCACCCAGGTCAGCAACAAACCGCCCGCCGAACCTGTCTGCCTGCTGATATCCGCAGCCACAATGAAGATGCCGGAGCCGATCATCGAGCCAACAACGATCATGGTGCCATCGAACAAACCGATGGCGCGCACGAAGTGATGTTCTGTTTTGTTTGCTGCCGGCGGCTGAAGGCTGGTGGATTCTGGCATTCTTCCCTGGCCTCAGGCGTTCGCCGCAGGTTTAGCGGCTTCCAGTCGTTGGAGAAATAGTCTGGCCTGCTGCACGGGATCCTCTGCCCGCAGGATGTCGCTGATTACCGCCACGGAGTTGGCCCCGGCTTCAATCAATTCTGCGGCGCGTTCCAAGCGGATTCCCCCTATGGCCACGATGGGCTTTTTCGTCAACGGCCGTAATTCGCGAAGAAGTCCCGTTCCCACCACGGGATCGGGATTCGCCTTGCTGGTCGTCTGAAAGATAGGGCCGATGGCAATATAATCCGCCGAAGTGGCCGCTGCCGCCTCAAATTGCTCTCGATTGTGTGTCGAAACCCCTACCCAGCGATCTTGCCCCACGATGGCCCGTGTCTGCTCCACGCTCAAGTCGTCCTGTCCCACGTGAACTCCGTCCGCGCCCGCGAGATACGCCAAATCCGGCCTGTCGTTCACAAAGAGACTTGTCCCTTCGGCGCGGGCCATTTGCGCTAGCTGCTTGGCCGTTTCTAACACTTCCCGCGCGGACACACCCTTCGCGCGATATTGCAGCAAACGCACACCCGCGCTCACAAGTTGTCTGGCAATCGACTGTACAGGCCCCTGAACTAGTCCAGCGTCTAATATCACATAGAGCCTGGGCATCTCAAGGCGCATGGGCGGCTTATTTTCCGTTGTTCAGCAGCTTTTCGATGAAGTGCGTGTCCAGGTTTCCGGCCACAAAATCGGGATGTGCCAGAATCCTCCGGTGGAGGGGAATGGAGGTCTTTATCCCTTCGATCACGAACATTTCCAGGGCGCGCTTCATGCGGCTGATGGCCTCGGCGCGGTCCCGGCCTTTCACAATGAGTTTGGCAACCATCGAGTCATAGTAGGGAGGAATGACCGCATCCGAGTAGGCCGCAGAATCCACACGTACGCCCGTCCCGCCGGGCGCCTGAAACGTCGTGATACGCCCAGCGGAGGGTACGAACGTCTCTGGATCCTCGGCGTTGATGCGGCACTCGATGGAATGCCCGTTGAAATTGACTTCGCCCGCCGCGTCCTGGAGTCGCTCGCCCGCAGCGATCCGGATTTGCGCCTTGACGAGGTCCACGCCGGTTATGAATTCCGTGACCGGATGCTCCACTTGAATGCGGGTATTCATCTCAATGAAGTAAATCGAGCCGTCCTCATCCATAAGGAACTCAATCGTGCCCGCGTTGGTGTAGCCGATCCCCTCCATGGCCTTGATGACCTTGGCACCCAGTTCTTTCCTTCGCTTCGCATCGATCGCCGGGGAGGGCGATTCCTCCAGCAACTTCTGGTGGCGGCGCTGGATGGTGCATTCGCGTTCGCCGAGGTGGATGACTTTCCCGTGCTGGTCGCCCAGCACCTGAAACTCAATATGCCGCGGATGCTCCAGGAACTTCTCCATGTACACATCCGGAGTGCCGAAGGCCTGCTGGGCCTCGCTGCGTGCCGTTTGGTACGCGCTGAGGAGTTCTTCATTGCTCTTGACCACGCGCATGCCGCGCCCGCCGCCGCCGGCCGCCGCTTTCAGAATCAGCGGGTAGCCGATCCGCTTGGCCTCTTTTGCCAGGTGTTGTTCGCCATCCACCACGCCTTCGCTTCCCGGTATGGTGGCCAGGCCCGCCTTCTTCATTTCCCGCCGCGCGCGGTCTTTCTCTCCCATCATCTCGATCACTTCAGGCTTGGGACCGATGAAGGTGATCTCCGAAGCCTCACAGACCTTGGCAAAGTTCGCATTTTCCGAAAGAAAGCCATAACCCGGGTGGATGGCGTCCACGTTGGTAATTTCCGCGGCGCTGATGACGTGAGGAATGTTCAGATAGCTTTCGCTGCTCCGGGGCGGCCCGATGCACACCGCTTCATCGGCAAAGCGCACGTGGAGGGCATTACGGTCCGCTTCGGAATATACGGCAACTGTCGCGATGCCCAATTCCTTGCACGCACAGATGACCCGTAGGGCAATTTCCCCACGGTTAGCTACAAGAATCTTGTGGAACATAGTCGGGTGGGCTTACCGTTTCCGGCTCGGCCGAATGCCAAACAACGGCTGGCCGTACTCGACGGGCTGACCGTTCTCCGCGAAGATGCGCAGCACTTCGCCACTGGTCTCAGATTCGATTTCGTTCATGAGCTTCATGGCTTCCACGATGCACAGCGTCTGCCCAGACTCCACGTAGCTGCCAACCTTGACGAAGGCCTCCGCACCGGGGCTCGGCGACCCATAAAATGTTCCGACGATCGGGGATTTAACGAGGAACAGATCTTCCCCGCCACGCAAATCCGCTTCGGCGTTGGCATTGGCCTCGCTGTTGGCCGCTGCCGGCGCCGGCACCGCTCCAGGGACGATAATCTCTCCCAAACGAGGTGCGGCCACCACCGCAGTGGATCCCGGCTTCTTCAGCCGGATGCGCAGATCGCCGCGCGAATACTCAAATTCCTCGAGGTTGTGCTCGCTCATGAAGCGAAGCAATTGCTCGATCTGCCCGATTTCCGGGTTGGCAAACGACTTACTTCCAGTCTCTTTGGACGGTTTTTTCCGTTTCATTGCCTATCTTAGAGTTCGATGAGATCCCGCGTAACACGGGTCAAAACTTCACTGCCCCTGAAACCTACTGCCACATCATCTTCTATGCGAATGCCACCGACGCCTTCGATATACACACCAGGTTCTATGGTAATCACATTCCCTGCTTCAAGTCGAATCGACTGTCCCCGGGCCACCCGCGGTGCCTCGTGCACCTCCAGCCCCAAACCGTGCCCGGTGCTATGCACGAAGTGCCGTTCAAGCCCGTTCTTGTTCAGGACGTTCCGTGCGGCGGCGTCCACTTCACCGCAGCTTACCCCCGAACCGACAGCCGCTATGGCAGCTTGATTGGCGTCCTGCACCGCACGGTACCACTGACGGATTCGCCGCGTGGCGCGGCCCACATACACTGAGCGCGTGATGTCGCTGCAATAGTGGCCGAGTATAACACCCAGGTCTAGCACCACCAACTCATTTTTCCTCAAGCGCTTGGCGGTAGGACGCGCATGAGGAAGTGCCCCGCGCGCGCCAAACGCCACAATGGTCTCGAACGCTGGTCCGCTGGCGCCGCGCTTTTTCATCTGGAACTCAATCTCCGCTGCAATCTCGATTTCCGTCACTCCCGGGCGGAGAAGCTTCACAGCACCCTGCAGGACTTCCCCCGCCAGAATGGCCGCCTTTCGCATTGCCGCGAGTTCCTGAGCGTCTTTCTTCATTCGCAGACTCTCGACTACGCCTCGCGCCTCGATCGCACGGCATTTCGCGCCGCTGGCCTTTCGGAGCGTTTTCCATTGCGCGAGCGTCCACTGCTCCGGATCATAGCCTGCCCTCCGGATTCCCTTTTGCGCCAGCCAATCAGCCAATGAAACGTACAACCCGCCTTTTTGCAACTCCAACTGGACCGAGGGCGACTCCTGCTTTGCCTGAGTGGTGAAACGGCCGTCGGTTATCAGCGTGGACCCGCCGGGGGTGATCACCAGGATTCCCGAGTCGCCCGTGAAACCGGTCAGGTAATACCAGTTCGCCGGGTGCGTCACCAGCAGGCAATCCAATTGCCGCCGCTTTAGTTCCCGCGTCACTTCCCGCCGTCTTTTAGCGAAGGTTTCGTTCATAAAAAAATCGAGGAGACTCGCGTCTCCTCGATTCTATTTTAACTGAGATCTGGACGCTTGCCGAAACCCGCCGAATTACCCAGGAATAATTCGAGGCGTCAGGAAGAACAACAGTTCCGACGAGTTGATGGTTACAGCCTGTTCGCGGAAGAGGTACCCGATGATCGGCAAGCTGCCGAGAACGGGAACTTGGTTCCTGCTGGTCTGCTGCTGGGTGACGATGATTCCACCGATGACCACGGTGCCACCATCGGCGACCAGCACCTTCGTTTCCGCGGATTGCGTATCCAACGCGGGGATGCCCTGAACGCGTGGAATACCGTTATCGATCTGGGTGTTCTCCACCAGCACATCCATGAAGACCGTGCCTTCAGCGGTAATCTGCGGAGTGACTTCCAGCTTCAGCACCGCGTCGATGTACTGCACCGAGATGGTGTTGTTGATGGTCGTCTGGATTGGAATCTTCGTACCTTGCTTGACGGTTGCCTTTTCGTTGTTCTGGGTAACGATTTTTGGCTTCGACAGCAACTTGCCGACGCCCTTTGCTTCCGCTGCCGTAATGTACAGGTCGACGGCGAAGTTGGGTGAGCGGTGGCCAAAGTAGAAGCCGCTGGTTGGCGCTCCCGCACCAAGATTCACGTTGAACGGAAGTCCGGAACCAGAGGAACCGCCAGTCGTCGATGTGGCAATGAGCGGAGGTTGAGGAATGCCCATGCCGGTGGTAATCGGGCTAATTCCCGTCTGCGGCGCGCCACCAAAAATCGTGCGACCGCTGGTGGTCGTTCCCGCAAAGCCCCATTGCACACCGATGTCCTGGCTGAAGGACCGCGACGCCTGCACGACACGCGCTTCAATTTCCACCTGCTGGGATTTGCGATCCAGCTGCCGGATGAGGTTGTCGATGGTCGGAATAACCGACGGAATGTCGCGGATCACCAACTGGTTCGACCGGTCATCGGAGAAAATATCGCCGCGGGTCGAGAGGAACTTCTTCAAGGTGTCCTTCATGGTGGCAGCCTTGGCATAGCTGAGGACGCGCGTCACGGTGACCGGCGCCACAGCTTCCGCCTGGGCTTTCTGCAGGTCGCGAGCGGTCTCAGCTTCCTTCTTCAACGTGTCGCGGGTGGCGACGCGAAGAACGTTCCCGTTGAGCTGCTTGTCCAGACCGTTGTTGATCAGCACGATATCGAGTGCCTGATCCCACGGCACTTCATCCAGCACGATGGTCAACGTACCCTTCACGTTCGGATCCAGCACGACGTTGAGCCCGCTGATCTCGTGAATCAACCGGAAGAAGTCTTTCAAGTCCACATCTTTCAGGTTCACGGAGATGGGTTCGCCGGTATAACGGCCTGCGGACGGGCTGGGCGTTACCGTGGCCTGCTGGGCCGCCACCGTTGACGCCGCGGTAGAGGCTTGTTGCACGGCCTGTTGCGCCGCCTGCTGTGCGCTGGTTTCCGAAGGCGCCGGCCCGGAGGTTTCTTTCGCCGCGGCCAAAGTCACGGACGGCTGGGTCAATTGATTCGGCAAAGGGAAATGTGCGTTAGCTTCTTTCTTAGGCTCGTCGGTCGTCGTGGAGGTCACTGCGGGTGCGCTGGCATCTGCCGGTTGCACCTGCAGGTACACCACGACCGCATCGCCGTCGTGGGCGATCTGGTAAGGCGCGGAACCTGTCAGGTCGATGACCACGCGCGCAACGTCAGGCCGGAATTGTCCCATGCGCACTCCGCGCACCGGAGCCGAGACTCCAGGGATCGACGTCTTCTGCACGTTGAGCCGGGCTCCCGCGAAGTCCAGCACCAGCCGCTCCGGATTCTGCATCCGCACGGCGTGCACGTCGAGGTGCCCAGCCCCTTCGACACGAATCGCCGCCCGTTGCGGATCCTGCGTGATCGCCACGCTTGAGATCACCGCCGCGGTCGAGGTCGCGCCAGCGGACTCCTGCCCTCGAACGATTGCCGGGCCCCCGCCCAGCAGCACGCTCGTCAGTATCAGGCAGCCACACCTTAAGGCCCGCCAGTTCGTCGTCATTGCTGTTCTCCTGCACTGGAGTAGATTCTCTTATTCACTTGCCGCTCAATCGGTTTCCCGAATGCGTCTTTCCCGATCTCGTGGAACGACACACCATCCAAAGCTATCTTGTCCACTCTTCCGTCGTACAACTGGTCACCTTCCCGCAGAAAATAGGTCCTTGCCTGCGGATTGGTGACCACCGCGATCATTCCGTTCGGCGATTTCACGATGCCATCGAGCCGGAGCGACGCCACTTGCAATCCGGCCTTGCCCGGGGGCAGATTCGCCGCCACCTTCGCCGCGGCATCCTGCCGCGTGGTCAACGATTCAAACGGATCTCGCCGGGCAACTTTTCCTTCGGGTTCACCCGCCGGCTTTGGCGCGGGAGCGGCCTTCTTCCCTGAAGATTTCGGGGCCGTGGTTGCAGGCTTGGCGGATGGCTTTGCCGGAGCAGGCGCTGTCTGCGCTTGCGCGCCGAACCCTGCCCCAGTCAGCAGTATTGCGATTATCAGTGTTTTCAATCGACGCATAGCTCGCTCATTCCCGCTCACGGTTTTTTCACGGGCGGTGCTGGTACTTTTGCCCCACCCGTTACAGCCGGAGCCGTATCAGCCGGCTTCGTGAAGAACGTTGTGATCGTAAATACGCCTGTTACTGTTTCCCCTGGACGGATCGGATACTTCGTGCCTTTGCCGGCGTTCCCCGTGGGGTCGTCAAACTGCAGATCTCCCACATTGATGATGCGCGACAGCCGGCTCAGCCTAGAGAAGAAATCCAGCACGTTGAAATACGGGCCGTCCGCCTGTGCCTCAAACGGCATTTCATAGTGGAAGTCCCTGGGCACAACGGTCTGCGCCGTGAGCCGGCGCAACTGCACGTTCGACGCGCTCGCTGCTCCCTGTACCTGGCGGATGAATTCGTCCACTTCTTTTTCTTCAGGAACAATCGTCTTCAGGGTATCGAGCTGTTTATTCAGCGCGTCCATCTGCTGCTTCAGTTCGCCGTAACGTTGTTTATAAACCTGGAGTTGAGTGACTTCCTGGTTTAGCTTGGAACGCTGGGTGACAGCCGCGTCGACTGCGGAGCGTTCCTGAGCGACCGGGGAGACCGGAACGTACAAGCCCGCGAGGACCAGGATCACCGCGATGGCCAAGGCCACCAGACCCTGCATGATCACCGACATATCTCGGAAAGGATTCGCCATGGTCTGCCTTATCCTTTCTTCGCCGGTGCCGCGCTAGTTGGGGCACTGTGAGCGGGCGCACTCGCCGGTTGGGCCTGCGGGGTTGCGCCTGGGCCGTTGGGAGCAATCTCGGCGTTGATCGTAAACAAGAAAGTCTGTACGCCGGTATTCTTCTCGTCCTGCCGGGATTCCTTAATCTCAACCTTCTGGAAATAGCCGGACCGTTTCAGCGCGGTAATGAAGTTTGCTACCGAATTGATGGAGGCGGCCGCGCCGTCCATGGTGACGGTTGTGCCCTTCTTGGACATCGAAGTCAACCAGAGGTTCTCTGCCCGGGAAACTGTGTTGGCAACCTGATCCAGAAGCTCTTGTCCACCAGTGCGGTCTCTCTGCAATTGCTCGATGGTACCGACGCGCTGCTGCAACACTTGCTTCTGTTTCTCGAAGGCTTCCACCTGCAGTTTGATCTGTTCCAACTCCGTTTTCTGGCTCTGGAGTTGCTTGATCCGGGCATTCTCTTCGTTCAACTGGGTTTGCCAGGAATGATAGAAGTAGAACAGGAATAACGCCCCGAGAAGTACGCCGGCTCCAATGAACACCAGCGGCATTGCCGCGCCAGTGTCCACCGGCCTTCGTGCGGTTTTTGGCCGCGTTTGTCCGAGTAAGTTTATGCGGATCATGGCTAGTCGAAGCTCCTCAATGCCAATCCCACCGCGACCACCAACCGGGGCGCCAATTCCCGGATCTGATCTTCACTGTGCTTCCCCGGGTTGATTAACACCTTACGGAATGGATTCAGTTCTTCTACCGGCATCGCGAATTCTTCCCGCAGCAGGTCCACCAGTCCGGGCACGCGCGCCGTTCCTCCGGCCACCATGATGCGTTGAATGTTTTCACCGCTCGCCGTGGCGCGGAAGAAATCGAAGGTCTTTTGAATTTCGAGGGTCAAGATATCAGAAACGCTGCGCAGAATCTGGCCCTTTTGCTCGTCGGTGACGCTGGGCAGAGTCTCGCCCTTCTTCAGGCGCTCCGCATCGTCAAAGCTGAGGTCCAGTTCCTTTTGCAGCGCGTCGGTGTACTGGTTGCCGCCGACGCTGACGTCGCGGGTAAACAGCGGGATTCCGCCGCGGACGATATTAATGTTCATCACGCTGGCGCCGATATTCAGCAGCGCCACGGTCTGCCCGGCATCCGGCTCATAGTTTACTTCGAAGCAATTCTGCAAGCCGAAGGCATCAATGTCCACGACCACCGGCGTTTTTCCCGCCTGCGCCAACACGTTGGTGTGGTTCAGAATCTTGTCTTTCTTCACCGCCACCAGCAGGACATCCATTTGGGAGTCCATGGCTTCCAGTAGCTGGTAGCTGAGGTTCACGTCGGCGATGTCGAAGGGAATGTGCTGGCTGGCTTCAGAGGGAATCCGGTCGTACAGTTCTTCCTCGGTCATCAGCGGCAAAGGCACGCGCTTGACGATCACGGAGTGGCCTGACACGGAGGTCGCCACGCTTTTGGTCTTGATCTTCTCTAAATCGAAAATCTTAGTGATGGCGTTAGCGACTTGCGGCGCATCCATAATCGCGCCGTCCACAACCGTGTCCTGCGCCAAGGACTCCATGCCATAACTGACCAACTCGTACCCGGCCTTGGTCGATTTCAGCTCCACGGCCTTGATGGAGCTGGAGCCGATATCCAGACCGACAAGCTGCCTATTTTTCTTGCCCCCGAGTAACCACATATCGCGGCCTCTTTCCCTCACGCTTCGGTGAACCTAGCGGCGCCGTGCCACCACTTGGCTCATCTTGCGTTCCATCCATCGATCCAGGATCGTCTTCCTAAGTTTCCAACGATTTCCCAGCTTAAATGCAGGTATTTCGCCTTCTGTGATGTACCGATACAGGGTATCTGGACTGATCCCGAGATACTGGGACGCCTGTCGTACGTTCATCACTTCGCGCGATTCGCTCACGAGGAACGCCCATCCTGACTGTGACACGCCCGACCTTGGAACATGTTCGCACCCGATGCGAGTTGCTGACAGTGATTCCCTTCGAGCGCGACCTTGTCCCCGTTATGTCATTGAGGCCGCCCGACCGTCAAGCCTTTCTCTCCCGAAGTTGTCCTAACAACATAGGCAATCTTAGGCAATTGACCTGGTATTCTAGGCAGGTAGCCCAAGCAGTAGTGTCATCCATCGCTCAGTACTACTATTACTTGTGCTTCTTCTTGAATTCGACCTGTCCCCCGGGACGGTTATTCTTTATCCGCACCCTCGGTCCTTCTCACTCCTCTCTTCCTATCTCCTGCAAAACAAATGCAGTGTTCCATTCGCCGAAGTTATACTGATGCGCCAATTCAGACCACAAAACTCGGGAGACTTCGAATGAAGAATGTGCTCTTGCTGTCCAGTTTACTCCTTTTGCCATCGACAACCTATGCCCAGCGCCTTCTGGTCGCAAATCAAGGCGACCATACGCTGCTCATCATCGATCCCGCGTCTCGAAAGACCGTCGCCACTGTCGGAGTCGATATCAACGGGCACGAAGTGATTGCTTCACCCGACGGAAAATTCGCGTACGTGCCAATCTACGGAAACTCTGGAATCGGCAGGCCAGGAACGGATGGAAGCACAGTGCAGGTGATCGATTTAGCCACAGGCCGCGCGGTCCATATCATTGATCTCGACAAGCCCTCACGTCCGCACTGCGCCAAGTTTGGCCCCGATGGACTCCTGTACGTTTCGGCCGAACTCGTCAAAGCGCTGGACGTGATTGATCCAAGCACGCAAAAGATTGTCGCGCAGGTGCCCACGGGCCAAGTGGATTCCCACATGTTTGTGATCACACCTGACGGCTCCCGCGCTTACACCGCCAACGTGTTTGCCGGCAGTGTCAGTGTTTTGGATTTGCAGAAGCACTCGCTAGTTGCCACGATTCCGGTTGCAGGGCAGGTCCAGCGCATCTCGATTTCGCCGGATGGCCACACGGTTTACACGCACGACCAGCAAAAACCGCGCATCGCTTTGATCGACACCTCCAAAAACCAGATAGCCACATGGTGGAGCGTGCCCGCAATTGTCTATTCTTCCGCACCTACGCCAGATGGGCGCTGGCTGGTGGCCAACGCTCCCTCTGGCAAATTATTTGTTTTGGATACTTCGTCGGGCAAGGTGGCGCACTCTTACGACATTCCTGCCGCACAGGGAGAATCCATTGTGGCGCCTGACGGTTCTCACGCCTATGTGAGTTGCCCGCAAGCTGGCACGATTGAAATCCTGAACCTCAAAACCTGGGAATTGGAAAAGCCCATCCAGTTGACCCGGGGCGTAGACGGACTCGCATTCGCCTCTGGCGATGCTGCAGCGCATTAATTCGTCATTCCGAGCAGAGTCCGCGAAGTAAGGAACCCCTCTCGACCGCTAAAATCGAAGAGGGATTCCTCGCTTCGCTCGGAATGACGATTGGATCGAAGATCAGATGCCCAGGCTCTTCCACAAAGCGTCGACGCGTGCCTTCGTGTTTTGATCCATCAGAATCTCGTCCGGCCAAGGACGTGTAAATCCTTCAGTCGGCCACTTCCGGGTGGCATCCACTCCCATCTTCGAGCCAAAATCCTGCATGCGTGCGGCGTGGTCCAGCGTATCCACGGGTCCCAAGGTAAACTGCACGTCGCGCTCCGGATCGATGGCGCAGAGAGCTTTCCACACCACTTCCCGGTAGTTGTGGACATTGACGTCGTGATCGACCACCACGATTACTTTTGTGAACATCGCCTGGCCCAGCGACCAAATTGCGTTCATTACCTTGCGCGCGTGCCCGGGAAACGACTTACGAATAGACACAATCATCAAGTTGTGCACGATGCCTTCGGCAGGCAAGGACACATCGACGATTTCCGGATGAGTCATCTTCATCAAAGGAAGAAAGACCCGCTCGATGGCATATCCCATGTAAAAGTCTTCTTGTGGCGGAGGTCCCACCACCGTGGTCAGATAGATGGGATCCTTGCGGTGCGTAACGCATTCCACATGGAAAACCGGATACTCACCTTCCAGCGAATAAAAACCGGTGTGGTCACCGAAAGGCCCTTCGGTCCGCATTTCATTTAAGCTAACGTAGCCTTCGAGAATAATTTCCGCGTTCGCCGGCACTTCCAACTCGTTGGTCTGGCACTTCACCAATTCCACGGGCTCCTTCTTCAGGAATCCGCTGAACATCATCTCGTCCAGATCCGGCGGGATCGGCAGAATGCCACCGAGTGTTGTGGCGGGGTCGGATCCGATCGCGACGCTGACAGGGATTGTTCCCTCGGGGTTCGCGGCACGTGCGCGACGAAAATGCTCGGCGCCGTGTTTCTGTGTTTGCCAGTGCATCCCGGTGGTGCGCTCGTCGTACACCTGCATCCTGTACATTCCCACATTTCGTTTTCCAGTGACCGGACTCTTGGTAAACACCAGTGGAAACGTGATGAACCGGCCACCATCCTGCGGCCAGCACTTGAGAATCGGGAAATCGAACAGGTTAACGTCACTACCTTTTTTCACTACTTCCTGGCATGCGCCGTCCTTCACCGTTTTCGGGAAGAACGAACCCAATTCCATCAGCTTGGGCAACATCTTCATCTTGTCGAAAAGCCCCTGCGGCGTTTGCATATCCAGGAATCCGCGAATGCGCGCGGCCACGTCGTCCAGTTTTTCCACTTCGAAGGCCAATTCCATCCGTCGCTCGCTACCAAAGGCGTTGATCAACAGTGGGTAGCGCGAGCCCTTCGGTTTTTCAAACAGCAGCGCCATCCCTCCCGGATTCCCTTTCGGCCCAGGCAATGCTTGCGCCCGCTGGCCCACTTCCGCAATCTCCAGCACGGGGTCTACTTCGACCTTTACGCGGCGCAATTCTCCTTCTTTCTCCAGTCGGTTCACAAACTCCCGCAAATCCGCATATCCCACTGCGTGCCTCCGGAACTTCCATTCAACCAGCGTTCAACCGCACACACTAACACGCCCCTCAAGGCTCGCGCAAAACAATGCGGCTCTTGCCGATCTTCCGTTGATTTTCTAAGCTTTGAACCCTCTGAAATAACAAATCGCGCGGACTTAGGTGTCTTGCGGCTCGCTGCCGGTCTTCTAAATCATCGCTCCAGGTACGTGGACAAGTTCTTCTGTTGTAGATCGCGGATTTGGATGCAGGCATTCACCTGGTCCTTGGCGTTCTGCAAGATGCGTTCCGAGCCAGGCAGCTTTTGATCCGCAAAGAATTTCTGCGAGTCGTCCCGCAGATGTGCGTCGCAAAATGCGCCCGCGACCTGCGCCAGTCCGATTGCGTCCGACGCGTCTATTTTTTTCATGATGGTCGGAAAATCGGTTTTAAACAGTTCCCAGGCTTCGGTCTGCGTTCTGTAATTGATGAACGGAGAGGCCAGCGCGAACATGTCCTGACTCTTCACTTCGGGTCCAAGAACCAGGTCAAACGTACGCTTCGCCAGCGCCGGTTCCGGAAAAAATCCTAATGCCTGCAGGTAGAATCCATACTCCTCGGGAGTCTTGGCGGTTTTCAAGTGGGCAACATATTTGTCGTAAAGTGCTGCGTCTCCGTTCATCGCCGAAACCGTTAAAGCTTTCCCTGCCAGTTCTGGGCTCACCGATTGCGGGTCATTCATGTACTGTTCGGCAGTGGCGCGAGCCTTCTGGATTAGCTGGGGATCACGTCCGTATTGCGCCAGCATGGCAAAAACATCGCTGCGCAACGCTTCCCGCTCGGCCGGTTCGCCCGGCACCGGAGTTTCGCCCAAATCCTTGGCGATCGGATTCAAGAAATCCCGCACCCATTTTTCGAACGCGGGCCGGTCGGCTTCCGTCACAAACTTGTCGTGAATCTCCGGGATGTGCCCAATCATGGTCTGGATCACTTCCCGCGAGCGTTCCCCTTGCATTTGCTGCAGCAGGTTCAGATAGTCGGCAATGTTCAGCCTGCCGATTCGGACCAAGGCCCAGGCATCCGCCGGGAATCGATCGCGCTCCTCGGCCGAAAACGCGGTCTCTACCTCGGTGCTCATCTTCCTGAATGAAGCTGCATCGTAGCTGGTGCGGTAGTATCCCCGCGCACCAGCATTCGCATAAACCCACGCCGAGCACCCCGGCAATGGAAATGTTTCTTCCTTCTTGGTCAGCAGGCGATAGACGGGTTGCTTCGTGTTGGAAGGAAGCAGGTTCACGGGAATGGGCCAAATTTCCGCGGAGCCCGCGGCCATCTTCGCCGCGTCCGAGATATAGCGCTCCTGCATCAATGTCACTTCCGTCGTGTCGCCTTTGCATTGGCTCTTTATGTTTACCAGCGGGGCTCCGGCCTGCTCGGTGAAACTCGTCATGATTTTGTCCACGGGCTTTCCGGAGGTTTCCGTAATCTGATTCCAGAAGTCCTCGGCGGTGGCGTTTGCATAGGCGTGTTTTGCAAGATAGGCGTTCACACCCTTCTGGAACACCTCGGGACCGACGTACGCTTCCACCATGCGCAGCACCGAAGCCGCTTTTCCGTACGCGATGCCATCAAATAATGCGCCAATGTCCGCAGGAGATTCCGCGTCGGCCCGAATCATCCGCACCGAAGAGATGGAGTCAGCATTCAACGCCCCAAGGGTCTCCCCGATCTCCTGTTGGCCCATATTCCATTCCGGCTTCCAGGCTTCCAGTGGCTTCCAGGACATCCATGTGGCGAAGCCCTCGTTCAGCCAGATATCGTTCCACCACTTCATGGTGACCAGGTCTCCAAACCACTGGTGAGCCATCTCGTGCGCAATGACACTGGCGACTTGTTGTTTCGCGTCGTAGGAGGCGGTCTTCTCGTCGATGAGAAGCGCACTGTCGCGATACGTGATGGCCGCCACATTTTCCATTGCCCCCTCGGAGAAATCTGGAAACACGATGTGATCCAGTTTCCCGTAGGGATATTTGATGGCGTAATACTTGTCGTAAAATTTCAGGATGTTTTCTGACGCTTCCAGCGCAAACGCGGTCAGTTCCTTTTTTTCTGGCAACGCGCAGACGCGAATGGGAATGCCGTCCGCACCGCCTTCCTGACAGACAAAATCTCCCACCAGCATGGCCACCAGGTAACTGGACATCTTGGGCGTTGGTGAGAACTTTACGGTGTGCTTGCCATCTCCGGGTCCGGGCACATCGGAAACAATTTTTCCATTCGAAATTGCCGTGTCACCTTTGTCGATGACCAGCGTGATGCGAAACACCGCTTTGAATGCCGGTTCGTCAAACGATGGAAACGCCCGGCGCGCGTCTGTGGCCTCAAATTGTGTCACCGCGTAATTGCGGCGTTCGGATTTGCTGAGGTAAAAGCCGCGCAGCTTGTCATTGAGGATTCCCGCAAAGCGAATGTGGATTTCCGCCGGACCGGGCGGCAGTTCCTTGTCCACGGTCAGCGTCGCCTGCTGCTTCGCTGGATCCAAGCCCACTGTGGTTTTCTGGGTTACGCCGGCAGCCGTAATATTGGTTTCCTGGAAGTCGAGTTCCGCGGCGTTTAGGGTGACGCTGGAGGTTGGCTTAAGGACCTTGACCTGAATGGTCTCGTCGCCAGTAAATGCCGCCTTCGCCAAGTCTGGGGCAAAGGTCAGGTCATAGCTCTCTGGCACAACCGTTTCTGGCAATCTCTGCGCCCTGGCACACAGACTGGCCCCCAGGCTTATCAAAGCAAAAAGAAAAATACGCTTCATGGTTTCTTTCCCCCAGCGTTTGAATGGCGCGTCCACAACTACCCGTGCAACATATACGAAACTCGTTACCCAATTGTTTCCGCCGGTACGGCCTCCCCAAAGGCCGCGAAACCCCGCGGATTCTACATCTTTAGTTGGCCGACCTCTAGTCCGGGAAGGTTCTGGACACTGGCCCCTATGCCCTCTATCCTGAATTGAGGCTGGTTTATGAAGCGAATTTACCTGGACTACAACGCCACCACGCCGGTGGACCCCGCGGTCCTCGAAGCTATGCTTCCGTATTTCTCCGGCGATTTTGGCAACGCCTCCTCCATCCATACGTTTGGCCAGCGTGCCCGCGCGGCGGTCGAAACCGCGCGCGAACAGGTTGCGTCTCTCCTTAACGCCCGGCCGCAGGAAATTATCTTCACCAGCGGCGGCACCGAATCGGACAATCACGCCATCTTCGGTGTGCTTCAGTCGCTGCTCCACACACAACCGGCCGCCCATATCATTACCACCGCTATCGAACATGAAGCCGTTCTTAATACTTGCCAGGCTCTGGAGAAAGAAGGCGTTGCCGTCACGTACCTTCCCGTCTCCCGCCACGGCCTGATCAATCTGCAGGACCTTCGCAAGGCTATCCGCCCGGAGACGATTCTGATCACCATCATGCATGCTAACAACGAACTGGGCACAGTTCAGCCTCTCGAGGAGATTGGGCGCATCGCGACGGAGCACGACATCTACTTCCATAGCGACGGAGTGCAATCCGCCGGCAAAATTCCCGTTGATGTGAAGGCCTGCCAACTCGATCTGCTTTCGCTGTCCGGGCACAAACTCTACGCTCCCAAAGGGGTGGGCGCGATTTACATCAAGGGCGGCACGCGACTCCGCCAACTTCTCTACGGCGGTCACCATCAGCGCGGTTTCCGCCCTGGAACGGAAAATGTGGCGGGGATTGTTGGCCTCGGCAAAGCTGCCGAACTCGCGCGCTCTTCCCTGGCCGACGACGCCGCCCGCATTTCTGCCCTCCGCGACCATTTGGAGCAGGGACTGCTCGCACGAGTTCCTGATTCGCGTGCCAATGCCGCCGCTGTGCCGCGCACTCCGAACACTTCCAACATCACCTTCCCCGGAATCGAGGGGGAAGCTTTGATCATTGCTCTCGACCTTAAAGGACTGGCTTGCTCCACAGGAGCGGCTTGTTCTTCCGGTGCGGTCGAGCCTTCGCACGTCCTTACAGCCATTGGTCTAGCAGCATCCGAAGCCCGGGCCAGCATCCGCTTCAGCCTCGGACGACACACTACCACCACGGAAATCGAAACCACCCTGGAAATCGTGCCTGCGGCTGTTGCGCAGCTCCGCCAGCTTTCGCCTACCTACAAAAAAGAGGTCCCCACGCATCACTGACGCATTCCCTGTAAAATAGTTAGACGTATGTCCACGCAAGCAAATCTCGATTCCCTGCCGGTGGCTGGCGAGCTGAAGCCCGGCTTCGTCGCCGTGGCCATGTCTGGCGGTGTCGATTCGTCCACGGTGGCCGCGCTGCTTCTCCAGCACCACCGGCCTATCGTCGGCCTGACCATGCAATTGTGGAATCAGCGCCGGCTGCCCGAACTTCAGGGAGATGGTCCCGCGCAGCATCGTTGCTGTTCGCTCGACGATGTGTACGACGCCAAGCGCGTAGCCCAGCACCTGAGCTTTCCTCACTACGTGGTCAACTTTGAAGAGCAATTCGAGCAGCGCGTGGTGCGCCCTTTTGTTGAGCAATACCTTGCGGGACGCACCCCCATTGCTTGCACCAACTGCAACACCGACGTGAAGTTCGAGCCGCTTCTACGTATGGCCCGGCAGATTGGAGCGGAACGGCTGGCCACCGGCCACTACGCGCGCATCCGCAAAGACGATCACTCTGGCCGCTACCAGCTCCTGCGCGCGCGCGACGATTCCAAGGATCAGTCTTATTTTCTTTGGGGCCTCACGCAGGAACAATTGTCCCGCAGTGAATTTCCTCTGGGGGAACTGACCAAGGAAGAAGTGCGCCAACTGGCGCGCAGCGTCGATCTACCCGTCGCCGACAAGCCCGAAAGCATGGAGCTGTGCTTCGTGCCGAATGGCAACTATGTTCAATTCATCCACGCCTACGCGAGGGAAGAAGGCAAACCGCTGAATGATAAGGAAGGTGACATTGTCACCGAGGGCGGCACTGTGCTTGGCCGCCACACCGGCGTGCACAATTACACCATTGGCCAGCGCAAGGGGCTGGGCTTTACCACAGGAAAGCCCATTTACGTTCTGGCCATCGATCCGGAGAAAAACCGCGTCACTGTGGGCGAAGACGATGCGCTGCGCGCCGCGACGTTTGAAATCGAAAATGTGAACTGGGTGTCCATCGACGCGCCCAACGTGCCATTGCGCGCGCAAGTGAAGATTCGCCACAAGCACGAACCTGCTGCCGCAACCGTCGAAGCGCTCCCCGGCCTGCGCGCCTTCATCACTTTCGACGCACCACAGCGGGCTATAACTCCCGGCCAAGCCGCTGTGGCTTACGACGGGGACATCGTTCTGGCGGGCGGCTGGATTCGCAATAGTCGGTAGTTGCCAGTCAGGAGTTGGGACTGGGCAGGTATCGCGTAGAGAATATCTTGAACGATCAGACTCTGGTCAGACGTCGCTGCTACTACAGACTAGCAATCACAGACTACTGACTTTCTCAAATGAACAGTTCGTCTTCCTGCTCCAGACCCTCTTGCACGTTTTCTCTGTGGCTGCGCCGCGAACGCAGGAAATCCAGCCCAACTTTGATGCCGTGGACCACCGCGGAAGCTCGCTGCACCGGCCCAAGAAAACTGCGTCGCACCTGGGTACCGGCCTCTTCGACCGCCTCCAGCGTGCCCGTCAGAATCCTGTCGGCGCGCACCAATTGCCCACGCAAGCGGTCGGAAGCTTCCGTGAAAACTTTATCCATTTTCTGCGCCTGCGTTCGCGCGAGATAAACTACGTGCGATGCGTCATCGACAAGAGCAGTAATTTTTGGTTGCGTATCATCCAGAAGGATCTGTGTTCGCGTGAGGATGGGTCCGATTCGGGTATGCAGATCGTTGACCATCCGGTTGATCGATTCAGTGGTGCGCTTGAGCTGCAAGAACAATCCAATCAGAATCCCTACCTGCACCACAAGCGCGATGGCGGCTACAATGCTAAAGAACTCCATCCAAAATTGCATTCACACCCCACCCTTTCCGGTTACACACGGAACCGCCTGCCCGACCCGATGACAAGTTAAGATTTGGTTTCGCGCAAAAACGCTTCCCGGCCTGCTTCCACCGCCGCAGAGAGCGAATCCCGTTTGCGAGAAGCTGCATCCTTGCCCCTCTCAATAAGCTCATCCGCGCGGTCGCGCAATTCCTTGGCCTTCTTTTGCGCGAATTCCCGGCCGTCATCAGCACGCTTCCCCAAGTATTCCCGCGTCTCTTCGCCAGACTTTGGAGCAAATAGCACACCCAGCAGTGCTCCGATGCCCACACCAACCAGGAAGAAACTCACCTTCGATCCCACGTTGTCAGCCATGTTAACCTCCAGAAAAAACGTAGCATAGCAAGATGAGAGAGGCAATATGCCATAACCGCTATCAGGCACAATACCGGTTACAGCGCTTTCTTCTCCTCGCCATAGTACTCGATGATCTTTTCCGCGCTTTTGCGTGTTACCAACCGGCTCAACTCTTCGACGGTGGCCCGCTTCAAGTTTGCAACGCTGCCATATCTCTGCAAAAGCTTTTGGGATGTACGCGGGCCTATCCCAGGTATTTCCAGCAGAGCGGTGTGAGTTTGCCGGGCGCCTCGCCGCTGGCGGTGAAAGGTTACGGCGAACCGGTGAGCCTCGTCCCGAATCTGTTGGATCAGGTGTAATACGGGTGAATGGCGTTCCAGAATGCACGGCTCATTCTCTTGTCCGAGCACATAGAGGATTTCTTCTTTCTTGGCGATGCTGGCCATGGGCTGATTGATGATCTGCAACTGTTCCAGAGCGTGTGCGGCTGCATGGAGTTGTCCCAATCCACCATCAATCAAGATCAGGCTCGGCATCGGCTTCTGCTCTTCCTGCAGGCGTTTGTAACGCCGGGTCACGGCCTCATGCATACTCGCGAAATCGTCGTTCTCACTACGTGCACGGCCGCCTGGACCGGCTTCGCCACGAATGATAAATTTGCGATAATCGGACTTCTTCATCCGCCCGTTTTCCCACACCACCATGGATGCAACTGTATCCGTGCCCTGGATGTGCGATATATCGAAGCTCTCGATGCGCTTGGGCTCCTCCGGCAAGTTCAGGGCATTCTGCATCGCCTCGCCAATGGCTTTGGATGTCGGCTGGAGCACGCGGAAGCGTTGTTCGAAAGAATGCTTGGCGTTGTTCTCTACTAAATCCAAAATCGCCGCTTTGCTTCCTCGCTGCGGCGTGCAAATTTCCACTTTGTGTCCAGCACGTTCGCTCAAAGTCTCTTCCAGCAGGTCGCGCTCCTCGAAATCAAGCGGCACATGAATCATCTTCGGCAAGTATTCCGCTTCCAGGTAGAGTTGCTTCAGCAGCGAAGCCATGAATTCGTGCGGCTCGAATGCCTCCAGTTCTTCCCAGTAGAATTCGCGCCGGTCCACGATGCGCCCACCACGCAAGTGAAATACATTGGCGGCGACCAGCGGGGGCTCCGCGTAATAGCCCACCACGTCCGTGTCATCGCCTTGCGCCGACGCAATCCTCTGGCGCTCTTCGATATCCTCCATGGTGCGCAACAGGTCGCGATACGACGCCGCTTCTTCAAATCGTTCCTGTTCCGCCGCGGCCATCATCCGCTGTTCAATGCTCTTCATCAGATCATGCCGGCGGCCTTCCAGGAACATGCGCACGTCCCGCACCGCCTCCGCATACCGCCCGTCGGTAGTAAGCCCGGCGACGCACGGCCCCAGGCAGCGCTTGATATAAAACTGCAAGCACGGACGCGGATGGGTCTTCGTCAGGTCCACGAAACACGACGGCACCAGGAATCGCTTGTGAATGAAATGCAGAATCCGCCGCGCCAAGCCGGCGGGAAAGTACGGGCCAAAATACAGCGCCCCGTCTTTCTTCACCTTTCGCGTGAAATAAACACGGGGATATTTTTCTCCCATGGTCAACTTGATGTACGGGTAGGTCTTGTCGTCCCGCAGCATCACATTGAACTTGGGCTTGTACTGCTTGATCAGATTGTGCTCGAGGGCCAGTGCCTCGCGCTCATTCTGGACAAGAATGGTCTCGAGATCGGCGATCTCTCGTGCCAGAGAACCGGTCTTTGCGTCGGTCCAGCGTGACTCCAGGAAATACGAGCGCACGCGACTGCGCAACGAGCGTGCCTTGCCGACATACACGACTCTTCCCCCGGCGTCTTTGAACAAATAAACGCCAGGCTTCTCCGGTAATAGCGCGGCTTTTTCTCTGGGTTCCATGCCGTGTGGTATGCCTGAGGCTTGACCTGCCCCTCTGCTTCATTTTACGGCCACTGGCTGTTCGATGCGAATTCGCGTGATTTGGGCAATTCCTGGCAAGCCTCTCGCCCGCTTTGCGTATATACTTTCAGGAGCCGTGCTCCACGGCTTCACTCCTTCAGAAAAGAGGAACCTCCCGTGAAAGCAATTTTCCTTGTCCGGCAAGCCTCGGGCGCTTTGCTGGCTGCAGCGCTCCTCTGCCCTGCCATCCCCGCGGACGAAGGCATGTGGACTTTCGACAACCCTCCGATTAAGCAACTTCAGGAAAAATATAATTTCACGCCCACGCAGCAATGGCTCGACCATTTGCGGCTTTCATGCGTGCGTCTGAATGACGGCGGTTCCGGCTCCTTCGTCAGTCCTCACGGATTGCTGCTTACCAATCATCACGTGGCTCTTGGGCAACTTCAGAAGAATTCCAGCGCTGATCATGACTACGTTCGCGATGGCTTCTACGCGGCCACCCCGGAAGAGGAAATGAAGTCGCCGGACCTGGAAGTGAATGTTCTCGTTGCCACGGAAAACGTCACGGAACGAGTCAATGCCGCCTTGAAAACCGCCAAGAATACCGAGGAAGAATTCGCCAAGCGCAAGGCCGTCATCGCCGACATCGAACGCGAGAGCACCGAAAAGACCGGTTTGCGCTCTGATGTCGTCACTCTATATGCCGGAGGCGAATATTGGCTGTACCGCTACAAGAAGTACACGGACGTCCGGCTGGTTTTTGCGGTTGAGCAGCAGACCGCCTTTTACGGCGGCGATCCCGACAATTTCACTTACCCGCGGTATGACCTGGACATGGCGCTGTTCCGCGTGTACGAAAATGGCAAGCCCATCGACAGCAAGGATTACCTGAAATGGAATCCCAAGGGCGCCGGTGATGGGGAACTCGTCTTTGTCTCTGGCCATCCCGGCGGCACGGAACGGCTGGTCACTTACTCCTATCTCGTCAATCTTCGCGATGACACCCTGGCTTATGTCATCGAGGCGCTCAAAAACCGCATCGCGGTGCTAAAGCAATACGCCGCGCGCGGCCCGGAACAATCCCGCCAGGCCACCACTCTCATCTTCGGACAGGAGAACAGCCGTAAGGTCTTCGAGGGCCGCCGCGACGGACTCCAGGATAAGAATCTGATGGAGAAGAAACGCAAGGAAGACGAGGACTTCCGCAACAAAGTGAATGCCAATCCCGAATGGAAGAAGGAATACGGCGGCGCCTGGACGATGGAAGATGAAGCCCTGCAGAAGCAGCGCCCACGGATCAAACAGCAATTCTTCCGCAACACGGATTCGCAATTATCCGCCTTGGCGGTGCAGCTTGTGACGTACGTCGCCGAAATCAAGAAGCCTGACGGGGAGCGGCTACCGGGCTTCCACGATTCGCAACTGGAATCCCTGAAGCACCGGCTGTTTTCGCCCGCTCCGATTTATCCGGAGATGGAAATTGCCCGCATGACCGGCGCCCTCGAGCTCGACGTGAAGGAACTTGGGCCGGACGATGCTTTTCTCAAAGCGGTGCTCGACGGCCGCACTCCCAAGGATGCGGCCAACCAGCTCATCACCGGCACGAAAGTGGCCGATCCTGCATTCCGCAAATCGCTGGTCGATGGCGGCCAGTCTGCTGTGGACGCTTCCACGGACCCCATGATCGTTATGGCGCGCCGCGTCGATCCGATTCGACGGGAGCAGATCAAGTGGTTTGAAGACAATGTACAGAGCGTTGCGCAGCGCGCCGGCGAACTTCTGGGCAAAGCCCGCTTCGCGGTTTACGGCAAGAACATGTATCCCGACGCTACCTTCACTTTGCGGCTTTCCTACGGTCAGGTGCTTGGGTATCCCATGAATGGCACCGTCGCGCCGTATAAGACCACCTTTTACGGCCTCTACGATCGTGCCGCAAGCTTTGATTACAAAGTCCCGTTCGATTTGCCGAAACGCTACGTGGACGGAAAGGATAAACTCGATCTCACCACTCCGTTCAACTTTGTTAGTACCAACGACATCATTGGCGGAAACTCTGGCTCACCCGTAGTCAACCGCAATGGCGATATCGTCGGCCTCATCTTCGATGGCAATATCGAATCGCTAGTGGGTGATTTCGTTTACGACTCTTACCAGAACCGTGCCGTGGCCGTTCACACCGGCGGCATGACCGAAGCGCTCAAGAAGCTTTACGGCGCACAAAAGCTCGTCGATGAGCTTCTCGCGCAGTAGGTTGCGGGCAACTAATCGCCGGCAACTGAGAATCGGAGGGAGGAGGAGGCTTCCTGCGTTGAGATGGAGAAGCATTTGTTCGACTGCATTTTTCCCTGCGGTGGCAGTTCTCTGCCTCGCGGCTCAACCTGCCTTCGCGCAAGACGCAACTCCTCCTCCGCCCAAGCCGCAGGATCAGCCCAAGCCGAAACCGAACACAGATTCTGCCACCCAATCAGCGCCAGACCAACCGAAATGGGATCCCTTGCGCGCAGAAAAAGACCTCGAGGTTGGCAAGTATTACATGAACAAAGGCGATGTCGATGCCGCCATCGATCGTTTTATGGACGCCGCCGACGCCAAGCCGGGCTACGCGATTCCCTTCCGCTATCTTGGAGAAGCTTACGAGAAGAAGGGTCAGAAAAAACCTGCCGTGAAAGCCTATCAGCGTTATTTGGATCTTTATCCCAAAGCCGAAGATGGCGACAAAATCCGCAAGAAAATTGAAAAACTTCACAGGGAAATCGACAGGGAAAAAGCTGCCGCCAGTTAGCGCGCCAGGTGATCGAGGAATTTTCGCGCAATCGTAAACTGCGCGAAACGCTTTTCTTCCGCGCGAAATTCCGGTGAGTGTGACAGCAGCGAGCACCCCGACCGTCGCGTCGGATGCTTCACGTGCAGCATCTCGTGATACAGCACATACTCCACGACGAGTTGCGGGATTCCCGGCCGGTCCATCCGCCGGTTCAACACAATCTGGTTGGGCCCTGGATCATAACAGCCGAATTGCCTTCGCCAGCTTCGCGTGCTCCATCCGATGTGTGGCCGCTGCAGTTCGCCACTAAAATACTGCTGGTTCAACTGTTCGAACAAAGCCGCCAGGTCATGATGCCGTCCCTGTGCCAGTGTCGGTACGCGGCGGACGCGGCGGCTGCGCATGCGGTTGATCTGCCCTCGCACGCGGTCGGAACGCGCATATTCCAAGTACTGTTGCACGAGCGCACGCGGCGCCTTTCGCCGGTACATGCGGGAAAGAATCAAGGCTGCGGCTCCCTCTAAAACCTCGAATGGCGCGCGCTGCAACAGGTCCGAAAAACGAACATACACCGATTCTTGACGCCGCCGGATCGTCAACACCAGGCTGCTGTACGGGTAAAACTCCACCTGAAAGTGCGGTGGCCGAGCGTCGCAGCCGATGCGCGTGTACATGCGTTGCATCAGCGCCTCTCCGCCCGGTACTTGTTTCGGATTGCGGCGGCGCGGCCTCAATTCTTTCGCCTCACCGGTGGCGGTGCGGCCTTCTTCTTGGCCTTTTCCGCTTCATTGAGAGCGTCTTGTGTGCCTTCAATCGCGTCGTCCAGATTATCCTTGTAAATCTCCAGCTCCGGCCCTTCACTGGCAAATTTCTGAAGGATCACCAAAAACTCTTTTGCTTTTGTGGCCATCAGATCGATGCCTTGCCGGATGTTCTCCTGCTTTCCGAGTGACACTTGAATTACGTCCGCGGCGTCATCCACGCATCCGCCGTATGAATTCATCAGATAGTTCAGCATTTCTTTGTGTTTGTTGGGGGAGGGATGCTCCAGTTCATATTGGAATTTCTTTAGCCGGTCCTCCGCAAAAGTGAGGAACAACGTCACCCGCTCATTCGGAGTTTCCGCGTCGCGAATCTTGTCCGCTTCAATGTCGGACAAATAATCCTTCTCCGGCCGTTGCGCCCTTGCGGGCAAGGGCAGCGCAAGCGCACCTAAAAGCAACACGGCACTTATTCGTGCGGGGAAAACAATCCGCCAACTCATGGTTTTGCCTCCGGTACCGGCGGCACCTTTTGCGGATCCGGCGTTCGCCTGGGAAACAATAAGCGGATCAGTTCATCATCCATATCTAAAATATCCTGATGCACCAATTCGAGCGGCGGCCGCAATTCTGGCGGCGCGGTGAGCAGCGTGTCTTCCACTTCGCGGAGTCCCTTCCTTGTCTGCAGTTCCAGTTGCCGATAGGCGGAGGGGTGCCGGTCCGCATCGGGTTCCTGTTTCTTCAGAAGGTCAAAGCAGGCGCGCACGTTGTCCCGATACTTTTCCAGAATAAAGCCCACAGTAATAAAGTCGCCCGCGGCACTGGCTTTCCGGGCCGCATCGAATTGCGCACCCCCGAGCTTGTCGAGGGCCTTGACCTTGCCGGACGCGTGAGTTTCCTTGTCAAACTGACCCTGCAAGTCGCTTACTTTGTCGAGGCCCGCAACCGTCCCGGGCATCAGGAACACCGCCCACAGTGTCACCCACAAGCCCCATTGTTTGGCCCGGCCTCTACTTCTTTTTTTCGGCCACTTTTTCCAGTACATGAATCCGTTGCGTCGCCTGCCAAACTTGATCGGGATTCCGATTGCCGTCCAGTTCCAGGAATTTTCGATACGCGTCAAGCGCGGGCTTAACTTGATCGAGTTTATCGTAACAGAGAGCCCGGATAAACCACGGCCCCGCACCTGGTGTTTCCGCTTTGGCGATCACATCCAGGGTCGCCAGCGTGGCTGGGCAATTCCCCGTCAGGTAATAGGCAGAGCTCAAATCTTTCCAATACGTGAGGTTATTTCGATCCAGGTTCAGCGCTGCTTTCAGTTCCTTTTCAGCATCCGCGAAATCGCGGGTTTGCAGGTAGGTTCGTCCGAGCTCGCCGTGCAATTGCGCATCGTTCGGCGCCAGGGCAATGGCCTGCTTCAGCGTCACGATTGCCGCATCCAGTTTCTTTTGCCCAATTTCGATGTCAGCTTTCAGTTTCAGGTTTTCAATGCTGGGAGATTGGCCGGGGCCGCTCTTATCAAGCTCCGCCAAAGCAGCGTCGAATTGCTGCTGATCCACCAGCAGGTGTACCAACCTCGCGCGCGCTGCAGCGTCTTGTGGCTGCACCGCAAGATACTCGCGATACGCATCCAAGGCGGCAGGTTTTTGCTGTGCGTCGAGGCTCAACGCCAATCCCTGCAACGCTTCCGGCGATTTTGGCTGTAATTCCAGCGCCGCCCGGAATTTGCCTTCGGCGTCCGCCGGGCGATTGCTTTTCACGCAAAGGCGCCCCAACTCGATCACTGCCTCATAATCCTTCGGGTCTAACCGCGCCGCCCCTTCAAACGATTCCGCCGCGCCCTTGAGGTCTCCGGAGCGCTCTTGCGCCAACCCCAGCAGATACCGAGGCCGGCTTTGCGAAGGAAGCAATTGCACAGCTCTGTGCAATGGTTCGACCGCCGCTGAAGCATCCTTATCCAACAGTATGATTCCCAAATTCAATTGTGCTTCCGCCATTTTCGGATCCAGCGTGACGCACTTCTGATATTCCGCCTGCGCTTCATCCATTTGCTTCAGGCCGGTGTAGGCATACGCAAGCTGGAAATGCGCGAACGCGACATCCGGTTTTTCGACGATGAATTTCTGCAAAGGCGGGATCGCCGCGTTGTAATCATTCTTGTCCAGCGCCGCTTGCGCTTCGTCCAACAGGTCGTTCAGGGGATTGCGGAGTTTTTGCGTTGTTGCTTGTGGCGCCTTTGAAGGCGCAGGCTGTTGCCCCTGAGCCCTTAGCGCCGTCGAGGAGAGAAGACACAGCGCCATCATGAACAAAACATTTCGCGCGCGCATCAAGCCTCGTTCGATAGCCGTTTTCCCTCTACGGGTTTCGTTCCGTTGCGTTTTCCTGGCCCGTTTCCGTCCCCCAACACGCGTCCCAGGAATCGTCCTGTGTGCGACTGCGTATTGCGTGCAACCTGTTCCGGCGTGCCCGTGGCAACAATTCTTCCACCTTCTTCGCCGCCCTCCGGTCCCAAGTCGATCAACCAGTCCGCAGACTTGATGACGTCCAAGTTGTGTTCGATCACCAGCAACGACGCTCCCGATTCCAGCAACTTCCGGAATGCCGCCAGCAGCTTGGCAATATCGTCGAAGTGCAACCCGGTCGTCGGCTCATCCAGAATATAAAGGATGCCCTGATTTTCGGTCCTGGTCAGATGCGACGCCAGCTTCAACCGTTGCGCTTCGCCACCGGAAAGCGTCGTGGCGGATTGCCCCAGCCGCAGATAGCCCAGTCCAATTTCATTCAGCACGCGCAGCTTCGAAACCACCTTCGGCACGTTCACAAAAAACGCCAGCGCTTCCCGCACCGTCATTTGCAGCACATCGTGAATGTTTTTCCCGTGGTACCGCACTTCCAGCACGCTGCTCTTGAACCGTTGTCCACGGCATTCCTCGCAAATCAGCTCCACGTCCGCCAGAAATTGCATTTCCACGGTCACAGTTCCGTCGCCCTGGCAGGTCTCGCAGCGCCCTCCGGGCACATTGAACGAAAAATGCCCAGCGGCAAAACCGCGACGCTTGGCATCCGGCGTATCCGCAAAAACTTCCCGAATCGCGTCAAAGGCCTTCATGTACGTTGCCGGGTTCGACCTCGGCGTCCGCCCAATCGGCGATTGATCCACGATGACCACATCCTGGATGTTCTGGTCGCCCTCCAACCGGTCGCAGAATTCTTTGATGCTCGCTCCATTTCGTTTTGCTGCCAGCGCCCGAAACAGTACGTTGTGAACCAGCGTGGACTTCCCGGATCCGCTCACGCCGGTGATCACCGTCAGCGTGCCTAGCGGCAACATCAGATCCAGATTCTTCAGATTGTGCAGCGTGGCTCCGTACAACCGCAGGAATCTGCCTGTGGGCTTATGTCTCGTCACCGGCACTGGGATTTTCGTCTCGCCGCTCAAATAGCGGCCGGTCACGGATTTCGGATCCTTCAGAATCTCCGCGTAGGTCCCAGAAAACAGCAGTCGTCCACCTAGTTCGCCCGCCCCCGGTCCCAGATCCAGGACGCGATCAGCCGCCTCAATGGTGTCTGGGTCGTGTTCCACGACCAGCACAGTGTTGCCGAGGTCGCGCAGTGATTTCAGAATGTCTATTAGCCGCTGCGTGTCCCGCGGGTGTAGCCCGATCGACGGCTCGTCCAGCACGTACAGCGCGCCGACCAGGTGCGATCCCAACGATGTGGCCAACTGGATTCGCTGAGATTCGCCACCGGACAGCGTCGACGTCAGGCGGTCTAGTGTGAGGTAATCCAGCCCCACTTCGTCCAGAAACTGCAGCCGCGTGCGAATTTCCTGCAGAATTTTGTCAGCAACCTTCGCATGGCTATCCGTCAGCTGCAATTCCGCAAAAAACTTACGAGCCTCTTTCACGGTGAGCTTGCACAGATCCGTAATGGCCCGGCCGGTGATCTTTACCGCGCGCGCTTCTGCCCGCAGGCGCGTCCCACCACACTCCGGGCAAGTGGCATAACCCCGGTACCGGCTGAGAAATACGCGGACATGCAGCTTGTACTTCTTGCGCTCCAGCCAGTTGAAAAACCCCTTCACGCCCTCGTATTTGTTCGGCGGGTCGCCTTCCAGGACCAACCGCCGCTGTTCCGCGGTCAATTGCCGCCACGGAACGTTCGTGGGAATGCCCTGTCCGCGTGCCCATTTCCGGGCTTCTTGCATCAGCACGCGATACCGCGGTTTCGTCCATGGCTCAATCACGCCGTCATCCAACGACTTGCTGCCGTCCGGCACGACCAGGTTCAAATCAAAATCGATGGTGTTTCCGAATCCCTGGCAGCGCGGGCACGCCCCGTAGGGATTGTTGAAGGAAAATAGGCGCGGCTCGGGCTCCTGATACAGCGTGCCATCGTTCTTGCACTCAAAACGCTCATTGAAGGTCAGCCGTTCGGCCGGATTTCCTGCGGAGTCCGCCACAAATTCCAGAATGGCTTCGCCTCCGCCTTCCCGGTAACAAATCTCGATCGAATCCACCAAGCGAGCCCGCGATTCCGGATTCACTGCGAGGCGGTCCACCAAAACATAAACAGGCTTGGCAAAGTTCACATCCAGCAACGTCTCTGGCGAGGAGAACTCGTGGATCGTTCCGTCTTGATAGAGCCGGTTGAATCCTCGCTTCTGCAACTCCACAAGTGTGGGTCGTAACAATTCGGCCGCCGGGGCGGCCGCAGGTTTCTTTTTTGATGGCCTTTTCCCGGATGTAGCCGGTTCCGGCCCTGCGACCTTCAACGTATATAAAACGTAGAATCGACGGCCTGGCTTCAGCGCCAAAATTCGATTCGCGATTTCGTCTGGCGAATCGCGGCGCACCTC
>Ga0074045_10000406_pt1 | contig 42597 bp, 34 predicted proteins | sample BogForMeECP23OM2_FD_94442 | JGI IMG/M metagenome (GOLD analysis project Ga0074045, IMG submission 94442) | Bog forest soil microbial communities from Calvert Island, British Columbia, Canada - Bog Forest MetaG ECP23OM2 | ecosystem: Environmental > Terrestrial > Soil > Wetlands ...
GTGCAGTTGCAAACCTTCGGAATTGGGTCCGAAGCCCTTGCGCAGATGATCGATTCGTCCCGTGGCGAAACTCGAAGTGCGCCGCACCATCCCATGCACTTCGCAACCCTTTTTCAGAAGAAACTCGGCGAGGTAGGAGCCATCCTGTCCGGTCACACCGGTAATCAATGCTACTTTTGCCATCTGGATGCCGCGCCGCGCGGCCCCGACAATATACCACTTCCGCCAGAGCGCAAAAACCAGCCGGTGGCCGGAAACAAAAAAGGCGCGGCGTATTTCGCCGCGCCTGTGCAGGCACTTCGATCGATTTGCGCCGCTCCCGGATTCAGTCGCCGCGCACCAGCCGATGCGAATCGCTGTCAAAGTGCTGGGTGGAAAATTCAAACAGCTCGGCATCCTCGATCGCTTCCATCTGATGAACCAGCCCGATCGGCACGTCCATGCATTCGCCCGCGCTCAATTCGAACTCCTCGATCGTGGCGCTTTCCGGCGACTCCTTGATTCGCACGATCAGCTTGCCGCTGCGCAGGTAGAACGATTCGGTCTTGAGCTTGTGGTAATGCAGCGAGCACTTCTTGCCCTTGCGAATTTCCAGAATCTTCCCGCAGTAGAGATCGCCGTTTGCGATCCATACCTCGCGGCCCCATCCCTTGGGCACAATCCGGATCGGCTTTCGCGCTCGATTCATCTTTTCTCCTGCTAGTGCTCCATCGCGACGCTGGCCAGGACCGCGCCGAACCTGCCGGTAACTTTGATCCGATCGAACCGCAGCTCTGCCAGACGGCGCGCCCGCATACCCATCTGCTTGAGGCGTTCCGGCGCATCAACCGCCTCGCGAATCGCGCCGATGAGACCATCGACGTCGCCCGGCCGCACGACAAAACCGACCGCGTCTTCGCGCGCGATTTGCGCGACCTCCGCGCTATCCTCCATCATTGCGATGAACGGCCGGCCCGCCGCCAGGATTCCGTAAATCTTGCTCGGCACCAGGCATCCCGCCGCACCCGGCGCGAGCGGTATGAGATGGAGATCGGCGGCACTCAGCGACTCGGCCAGATTCTCCAGCGGCTGATAGGGCATGAAAATCACGTTGGGCAATCCGATCGCGCGCGCCCGTTCCTCGAGCCACTTTTTGCGCGCGCCTTCGCCGATCATTGCGAACAGAATGCGCTCGTCATCGCGCAGCCGATCGGCGGCCTCGAGCACCGCCTCGAGTTGCTGCGAAAGTCCGATGTTGCCCGAATACATCACGACAAACTTTTCGCCGAAGCTGCGGCGGATCGGATTGCTCTCGAGCGGACGGATGCGTCCGCAATCCACCCAATCCGGAACCACCACCACCTTGTCCGCCGGGACGCCCTTGCCGACGATTCGATCCGCCATATCATGGCCGAGCGTCACGATCAGGTCGGCGCGTTTGTAGGCATAGTCGTTGGCGCGCCGCAGCAACCCGAGCAGGAACGGGTTGCGCACACCGCCGGTAGCTTCCGCGATATCGGGATAAAGATCCCGCACGTTGTAAATCAGCCTGCATCCCCAGCGCCGTTTCAGCACCGCCGCCAGCGCGCCGAGCAGCGGAGGATCGGTCTCGGCGACTATTACATCGGGGCGCGGCAGCCGGATTGCCACTACTGCCGCCAATAGGTAGTAGGTACCCAGATTGACTAATCGGCCGGCGAGGTTCGACTTTGAAAATCCCGTCCCCCAGGTGCGAACGATCGATACCTTGCCGCGTTGTTCATGCGACCACAAACGAAAGCCCGCAACCCGCCTCTCACGCGACGGCCCCGCCACGATTGTAACCTCGTGGTCCCGCGAAAGATCGTCGCAAAGTTCGGTCAGGAATTGACCTGTAGCTTCGCGGTCAGGCCAGAACGAACGGTTTAAGAATAGTACTCGCGTTTGACTAACCGGAATTGAACGGTTCCAGAAATCGCGCGCCGGCTCTGGCGGCGCCGGCGAAAAAGCACTTTGCTTTTCCGCGCCTGCCATAGGATTACGATGCGGACCCGCGCCGCACCGCGCTCGATGGATTCTCCCGCGTGCCGGATGACCCGGACGCGACGCGATGGTCGGCCGCGCGCACCTGACGATCGATCCAGAGATAGGTGCGTCTTAGACCTTCTTCCAGGCTTATCTCGGGCTCCCAATGAAGCACTTCGCGCAGCCGTGTGTTGTCGGAATTGCGGCCGCGCACGCCTTGCGGGCCTGCTACGTGCTTCTTGGTTATGCTGATCCCTGCCGCGGCAGCGACCATATCGGCGAGTTGGTTGATAGTCACGAGTCGATCCTGGCCAAGGTTGAGCGGCTCTCGATAATCCGAGCGCATCAACCGGTGGATGCCTTCCACGCAATCGTCGATGTAACAGAACGAGCGCGTCTGCTCGCCGTCGCCCCAGATCTCGATCTCGGATTGGCCGCCGAGCCTGGCTAGCGATACCTTGCGGCACAACGCGGCGGGCGCCTTCTCGCGGCCGCCATCCCAGGTGCCCAGCGGTCCAAAGATGTTATGGAAGCGCACGATGCGCGTCTCGAGCCCGTAATCTTCCCGGTAGTGAATGCAGAGGTGCTCGGTTACGAGCTTCTCCCAACCGTAGGCGTCCTGCGGCTGCGCCGGGTACGCGTCTTCTTCCTTGAGCGGTGTGACATTCGGGTCGGTCTGCCTATACTCCGGGTAAACGCAGGCGGACGAGGTGTAAAGGTAGCGCTTCGCGCCATTCTCGCGTGCCGCGTCAATCGTGTGAATGTTGATCAACGAATTGTTGCGCAGAATCTCGGCGTGATGCGCCGAAATGAAACCCATTCCTCCCATGTCGGCGGCGAGAGCGTACACCTCGTCAATTCCGTCGGTCGCCTTCAGGCAATTTTCCCACCGGCGCAGGTCTAGCAGCGCAAAGTCGTCCGCCGCGCTCGGCTCATATTCGGGGTATTTCAGATCCGCGCCGCGCACCCAGTCGCCCTTTCTCTTGAGATAACTCACCAGATGGTGGCCGATGAAACCACCGGCTCCCGTGACCAGGACTCTCTTCATGAACGGCTCCTATGCTGGGTGTGCAAGCTTAATCCAGCTTTGTGACTTGATGTTATAGGTATGATGATACGCATCTTTCGGCCCGCGACGATAGCTAGTTTCCGCCGCCACGGCGAACCGTGAACTGTCCCATTACCAGCAGGTCCATTTTCGTTCTGAGAAAACAATCGAGCGCCTCTTCAGGGCGGCAAACCACCGGTTCGTTTTCGTTAAAAGAGGTGTTGAGCAGCACTGGTACTCCCGTCTGACGGCCGAACTCGCGGATCAGCTTGTGGTATAGCGGGTTCTGCCGCGCATTCACTGTCTGTAGCCGTCCCGTTCCGTCAACGTGCGTCGTGGCCGGAATCACCGCGCGCTTCTCGGGCCGCACCGAGTATGCCATCAGCATGAACGGTGACGGATACGACTGCGTGAAGTAGTCAGCGGCGGCTTCCTCCAGAATCGAAGGTGCAAAAGGCCGGAACATTTCGCGGCGCTTGATTTTCGAATTCAGGATGTCGCGCATCCCGGCCCGGCGCGGGTCGGCCAGGATGCTGCGATTGCCCAGCGCCCGCGGACCCCACTCCATCCGCCCCTGGAACCATCCCACGACCTGCCCATCCGCGATCGTTGCGGCAGTCGCGCGGCAGAGTTCATCTTCATCTTCGATCTTGCTAATCACGCAGCCCTGACTGGCTATTTCAGATTCGCGCGAACTGAGTATTGCCGCGATCTCATCGGCGCGGAATTCGGGACCCCAATTGGCATGCTCCATCACAAACTCGCGCGGCCGCGATGCGCTCGAATGCCATTGGTCGAAAGCCGCGCCTATCGCCAGCCCCGCGTCGCCCGCCGCCGACTGTATATAGATGTCCTCGAAGCCCGTCTGCTCCAGGATCTTGCCGTTGACGACGCAGTTGTAGGCGACCCCGCCCGCAAGGCAGAGCTTTTTCAGTCCGGTCGCGCGCTGCAGGATTCGCAGCCGATCGATTATCACTTCCTCGAGCCGCCGCTGCATCGACGCCGCGATCGCGATATGGCGTTTGTCCACCGGCTCCGCCGGATCGCGCACCGCGCCCAGCCGGGTCACCAGGAAGTCCGAGTACAGCCTTCCTATCGTAGGCTCGCCTGCGCGCCAGGTCATTTCCCCGCCCGACCTCTGATGGGTGAAATATTCCGGCGCGAGCATGAAATCCATGCGCCCGCCGTCCGGCGCGATCACGATCTTGCGGAACTCCTCGAGCATCTCCGGCTCCCCGTACGACGCCAGCCCCATCACCTTGTATTCGTCGCCGTATTTCGGAAACCCCAGGTACTGCGTCAGCGCGGTGTAAAAGATTCCGAGCGAATGCGGAAATGTCACCACGCCCATCGGCGAAATCGTACCGCCGCGCCCCACGCCCCACATCGCGCTGGCGAAGTCGCCCAACCCGTCGATCGACAGCAGCGCCGCCTGGTCGAACGGAGAGACCAGAAACGAGCTCGCCAGATGCGCGCGATGATGCTCGACGCGGCGCACCGGAATCGAACTCTCGCCGACCCCCAGCGCGCGCGCCGCTTCCGCGCCGATCGACGCAAACCGTGATTGCGCGCTCAACCTGTCCCGCGCGGCCGACGGCATCTTCAGCGCGTACCACGCCTTGCGCATGATTCGCGCCCACGGATCGCGCGCGACGGCAATGATGTCGATGTCGCGCGGCGAGGCGCCTGCCGCCGACACCACGTACTTCAAGGCCTCGACCGGAAAGCCGGCCGCGTGCTTGATGCGATTGAACCGCTCCTCTTCCGCGGCTGCCACCAGCCTGCCGTCCACCACCGCGGCCGCGCTCGCGTCGCCGTGATATGCGTTGATTCCTACGATTAACATTGATGCCCGCGAACTGATTCTTACGTTACATCCCCAAATTGCTGCGCGCACGTCACCGTGCGCAAACCGATGAGATAGGCCGCCGCATGCGCGTGGGCGCCGCGCGGCCACGCGATCCAGAGATCGCGATTCCATACCCACGACCGCGCACGGACCAGTTCGGTCGCTCTCCCGCGCGTCCAATCCGGCGGCGGCTCGGCGCCGGGCGCCGCGACATTCGGATCATGCGAACGAGGCCGGATACTCGAAGATAAAAATGGCGCAGAACGCAGCCACCAGCGCAATGAATAACCACTCGCGTCGCGCAAACGTTCTCATCGTCCCGTTGGCGGCGTCCGATCCGCGCACCCACGCGGAGAGCTGCATCGACTTGCCGCTGATGCGCGCCGGCGAGCATCCCGATCGCCGCGCTGCGCCAGCAGGTCCTTGTAGAGCGCCAGCATTTCCAGCGCGATTTTGTCCCACGAAAAGCTTGCCGCCATCCAACCCCGTCCGCGCTCGCCCATCTCGGCGACGGGCATCGAGGATATTGTGCTGATTGCGTCCGCCAGGCTCGCGGGATCGTTGCCGACCCACAGCCCGCAGCCTCTCCGCTCGACTTCTTTCCACGGAGTGCCGGTGCTCGCAATCACCGCGGCGCCGTGCGCAAGCGCTTCGGCTACGACTATCGCGAAATTCTCCGTGAACGACGGCGCCACGACGACGTCGGTCCGCTCGAACATCCGCTGTTTGTTTTCGCCGCGCAGGTCGCCAAGCAGTGCGGCCTCGTTGGACAGATCGAGGCGCTCGATCTCGCGGCGAAGTTTTGCCTCGTAGTCGCTCGAGCCCGAACCCGCGATCGCGAGCGAAAAAACCGGCCCGCTCCGCTCTTTCACGATGCGGCATGCGGCGAGCAGATTCTCAATTCCCTTCTTGGGATCGAGGCGGCCGACAAATCCGAGTCGCAGCCGATCGCCGCGCGGCTCGCGATGAAGTGATTGCGGAATCTGGACTCCGTTCGGGATTAGTCCGATGGCGGCGCGCGGAAACCGTGCGCGAGTTTCCTCGACCTCGCTCTGCGAGGTCAGGTGAAGCACCAAGGCGCGCGGCGCAACCAGGCCGCACACCTTCTCCCACAGTGACTTGAACCGCACTCGCCGGGAGCCGCTCCAGCGCTGCAGCGCGCCATGCGGAGTCCACACCACCGGCCGCTCCAGCATCCGCGCCGCGATTAAGGTTGGAATTGTCGGAAACGAGTACGCCGCGTGCAGATGAACCACGTCGGCCCAGCGCACCTGTTCGGCGAGCGCGCCGAGAAGCTCGAGCGATACCGACTGAGGCGCGACTCGCCCGCAGTAGCGAACTTCGAATCCTTCGCCGTGCGCGTATGGCGCCTTCGCCGCCGAGTCCAGCTTCCTTCCCGATCCGTTCGCGTCCGTAGTCAGCACCCGAACCGCCGCTCCCGCGCGCGCCAGATGCCGGGCGAACTGATACACCGACTCGACCAGTCCGCCATAAACCCACGCTGGCGCGAAAAACGGACTTACGTGCAGGACCCGGATCGCGCCCGCGTCTTTGTCTGAAGAAATCACGCTTACGATCTGGGTTCGACTGCGGGTTTGCGATAGAGCGTTGCATCCGGCCACGTGGCGATCACGGTCCAATCTGTCGGAGGCTCATCGATCGGCCAGGTCATCACTGTAATTGCGTCGAAACTCTGCAGATTGACCCGCATCAAGAGCGCGCCCGCCGGAACATCGGCAAGACGATGCACAGGCCGAGTGGGCACGCGCGCCTGCACATCGAGAAGGTGGTCGGAATTCGATACGATTTCGGCTCGCGGCAGGCTCACCGAAGCAATCTCCCGCCCGAGCCTTGCGTAACGTGGATCGTTCGCTCCCAGGGAATTGGTGGTGAAGGAGTTGGCCAATGCGAGCAGCGCGGTCCCGCACGCGTACGCCAACCAGTAGCGCTCCGCGCGCGAGATTGGCCTCATAGCCAGCAGCATCACCAGCAGGCCATAACCCACTATTCGCGGATCTGTGTCGAAGTGGCTGACGATCAGCAAAAGCCAGGTAAGACCGAATATCGCTCCGCCGAGATACAAGTATCGCCTGCCGCCGCGGGATTGCCGCAGCGTGCTCAGGCATATAACGGCGATTATCAAGACTATGCAGAAAGGAACATAGGCCTCCCACCGCCGGATCGAACCATACCAGTCCGCCAGAAACCCCCGAAAGAAGAAATAACCGAACTCGCCGATTCCGCTGACGAGCTTGTGAGGTAGGCTGGCATTGATCACGGGCACCAGCATCGCGCCGATAGTCAGGTAATTGAAAGCAAGTATCCCGGCCACGGCAGATGCCCAAATCACCACGATGATTGCATATCGCGCAAATGATAATGGGCGGCGCTCAGTCAAGAGAAGGTAATCGGATGCCAGCATCGCCGGCACAAAGACAACCGAGACCAGCTTCAATGGCGTGAGCAGGGCCCACAGGCACCCTCCGAGAGTCCTAAGCCTGCCGCTGTCATCGGCTACGCATCGCGCTCCGAGCAAAAAGATTGCGTAGTTCAGGATGTCGGGTTTTGCAAAGACCGCCAGGTTTCGCAAGAACCCCACCCCAAGCACCAGTGCAAGGCCCGCGGACGCCAGACTTGACCAGCCGGCATTCTCGGCCAGCAGATAAACCAGGCCGGCGGCGAGCCCGAGCGAGATATAGTTGATTGCTATTGCGGCCCGCAAAGGCGACCGAAAGCCTGCCAACAGGATTGAGTAGGCTGGCGGTTCGACATTAAGTGCATCGCCATTCAGGTTCCTGTATCCGTGGCCGGCTTGGAAAGAATATGCACCCTGAATGTAGTTGTAGGCGTCACTATCCGTCACCGAGATTTGAGGATGCATCAGCAGCGCAGTGACTAGCACGATCGCCGATACAATCAGGCTCTGAGTTGCCGATTTTGGAATCGAGCGCGTCGCGCCCGGGTTTACATCATTCAGGGGCATCAGCACTTCAGACGCAGGCGCAGATTTTGTCCGGCACGGGGGCGGAATTAAGTCGGCTTGAGTGCCTTCACCGTTATTGATTTCCACAAAAGCGGGATCCGTCCGACACCTCGCCATTCAACCGCTTCAAGCCCTGCCCCTGCCAGAGCGGCATTCAGCGTCCGCTTAGACCAAAACTTGATGTGGTTTCCTTCATCCAGGGCTTGGTGGTGCCAATCCCACAAACCCAGCGCGGAAATCGCAACGTTCTTCAGCCAGCCGTGATAGGGCGTGCTCAGGATTAGGACGGCGCCAGGGCGCAATGCGCGCGCCATGTGCTTCAAGAACGTCAGGGGCCGATATAGATGCTCGATGACCTCAATTGAGACCACCGCGTCGAAGGCGTCGTTGACGCCGCTAAATTCTTCGACCGAACCGGCGATAATATCCCAGCGGTAATCCGAGGAAGCGAGCAGCGCGCGCGCCTTTTCCAGTGATGGACCCGGCAAGTCGATGCCGGTAACACGGTGGCCCAGTTCAGCCAACCGATAGCTCAGTTGCCCCTCGCCGCAGCCGGCGTCGAGAACCCGGGCGGGTGCGGGTGGCAGCCACTTCTCGACCGCCGGCCAAATGATCGAGTGATGGCTGAGCTGGGTCGGCCGCATATTTTCGTCCATCGAGGCGACCTCAGCGGCGTGGCGGGGCTTCATTCGTCGTCATATTGCGACGCGCGGCGCCGCTAACATTCGCGTTGAATTGTGACTGGATCAGGCATGGCGGACTTCTTTTTCGGAGCCAACGCGCCCCGGCGCCGTCACGTCAAGCTCTGTGAATTGGATGAACAAGTGAATCAGCGCGATGAAGATGATGTTCCATGGGATCGCTCCCAAAACCATCGAGGCGGCGGAGCCGACATCAAGCAACTTCGACAAAACGTAAACGCCGCCAACCAGAGCGCCGAGCCCCATTCCGGGATGAACGTACATCTCGATCAGCAGCCGGCAGATCAACCCGAATATAAACATCCCCGCGATCACTCCGGTGAGTCCGAAATTCGCATACAACTCGACTATCTGCGGAAGATTGATCGAAGTGCCAGTGTTCCCGGGCGAGATCAAGGCGTAACGATGGCCAAACGTTTGTCCGCTTATCTCTTCGGGCTTGTCCGGCATGATGAAGCGCGGAATCAGTTTGAACAGCATCGGATAGTAAGACTCGCCCCCCCAAAAAGGCACCCGTGCGGGCGTGTCCGCGATTACTTCGCCGAACACTGTGAATTGCGCCAGCCGCATGCTTCCGAATTCGATCAGCACTTGCGGATCCACCGCCCCGCCGATCGTGATGCGGTAAACAATATCTCCGTACAGGCGGAGTTTCGCGATCGCGCCCGCATCCGATAATCTTCCGCCCCATGTCGCCGCGCGATACGGCATCTCGGCGGGCCGCAGGACGAACACCGCCACAACGGTGCCCAGCAGCAGCGTCTTCCATGGGATCGATCGGGCCACGGAAGCGAACATCATTGCGATGGCGACGCCGACTACCAGACCGTTCGTGGCCGAACCGGTGCCCAGACCGATTGCGATTCTGACCGGAATCAGAAACCCCCAGACGAACGCCGATGTGATCCGATCCAGTCTTCCCGACAACTGAAGCGCGACCAGCGTGCAGATTCCAACCATCGATAAGTCAGCCGCGTATGCGCTGATCTGGGCCAGGCCCACCGACGCGAGCACGTGCGAGGAGGACATGAACAATCCACCGAATCCCAGCATCAGCGCGACCATCCGCACTACTCGCTCGTTGCGCCATCGCAGGTTGAATCGCGGTAGCATGGGTGCGAATAGCCATTTCGCCGGTCCATAGTATCCGGCAAACATGCAATAGAGACCCAGCAGCGAGTATCCAAGCGCGAGTGTGATGAAATGTTCGGAAACAGGCGAACTGAACAGCGCGGCGGCATATCGCCTCAACAGAAAAACCGGCAGCGCGAAGTAATAGGCGAAGATCAGCGTCAGGAATGGCATGAACGGAATCGTTCGATCCGCGCCTGACATCCATAGCCAGACCGGAAGCGCGAGCGATCCGATTATCGCGGATGCGAATACTCGCTCGAGCATCGTCGGCGGAGCGGGAGCGCAGAGGTTCAAAGCGATCAACGCGATTGCGACCGCCGCAAGCAGCTTCAGCACCTTGCCCAGACTGGCGGACCCCGGCCTCGGCGCGGTGATTCGCGCATACCACTGGTCATCAGGCGGATGCGGCGCCGCGGATTCGAACCCTTCAGCCATTCGTTTCGATCTCATTGGCTTGCGCGGCGCTTACGGTCGCCCGCTCATTGGCTCCGATTTCCCCCCGCGCCTGTGCCACCTCGGCCATTATGCGGCAAGCTCCGCCCCTTCCTTCTCTTTGACCGTGTTTCTGGAGGGCGTCAGCGTGGTCTTCAAACTGAGGAAGAACTCTTCAAAGTAACGCCGCGAAAGATAGGCCACCAGCACGCTCAAAGCCCCATCCGCGATGAAACGCAGCATCCACTCCTCCGTGCTCCAACTGCTGTAGAAGCCAAAGCTCCGTAGAACTCGATCCGCAAAACCGAACACCAACACGTGGCAGAGATAGAGCCCATAACTGATGTATCCGAAAAACCGCAGCGGCCGAGTCCAGGCGATCACCGCCCTGCGGTCGCCGACGAACAGTGAAAGCAGCAGCAGCGCCGCGAACATCAGTTCGAAAGGTACGGTTTGCAGCGCAGAACCCAGGAAGTTTGCGCGATGCAGGATACCCAGCGGGATTCCTGACGCGAGTAAAATCACGCCCGCAATCAACAGGCCCCACGCAATTGCTCGGACCTTCTCAACCGTGCCCCACCGAGAACGCAGCAGCAGCGCCAGCAGCGCGCCCATCGCCAGATTGTCAGAGATCAACCAGGTCATGGTATGCGGGTCGCCCAGCGGAACGATTCCCGCTGCCGACAGGTACCGGAGCAGCGGGGAGAACACTATGCTCGCCAGCACAACATAGGCCAGATGACGCCGCGTAAGGAGCTTCACCAGCCACGGCCACCCCAGATAGAACTGTTCCTCGACGGCCAGCGACCAAAGGGGGCCATACTGGAAACCACCCATGTGCATCATCGGGGCAAGGTTTGCCATGTATGCCATGCAGACCGCAACATAGAGCCAGGTCGCATGGAAGAATACCCGCACGATCAGAAGCACGAGCACAAAAGCCGGTATAATCCTGAGCACACGCCGGACATAGAAATTGCGCCAGTAACGCGGCCGGCCTTTGCTATCCAACAGGATTCCGGTAATCAAAAATCCCGATAAGACAAAAAAAAGAAACACCCCCAGCCATCCGAAGAGGAACAGGCTCGAGATACTCGCAGCCAACGAATGCGCGGGCGGCCTTTGCACCGGAGCCCAAAAAAGCCCGTGATAGAAGACGACGCTCAAGATGGCCAGACCACGCAACGCATCAAGGCCGGGCATTTCGCGCTTTAGCAGCGGCGACCGATAGCCGCTTTCGCCAGTCCGTTCCGGGCGTGCGTCGAGCACAGCTATCGTCTCACCGTTCATCGGATACCTCGAACAGAGATCTCACAGGATGTTGATGAAAGGGTTGAATCACGAGTTGGCTTAGTCTTATGACGGTGAGAAATCAGTATTGAAATTGCGAGTCGGCTAGTTACCGGGTCGGCCTTGGCAAGTGCGGCTCGCTGGCGGCTCGATTCATCCGCCGGGGCAGAGCTTCGCGATCCTCATTGGCTTGCGCGACGCCAAAAGACCTCCCCATCGGGTTCTTGATGAAATGGAACGAATCGCTTCTTCAATTCCTTGGACAGCCGTTCCCACAATGCGCGATCCTCAGCGCTCGCGCCGAAGCCCGGATCATCCATCGCAGGATCCTTCGGGTTGAACTCGACCAGCACCAGGTCTGGGTCATCCAGTCCGTCAAATACCACCTCTGGACGGTGGCGCAGAAACCAGGCGGTTTTCTGATCCATATCGACAAACGGAGGCGGAGGGTAGCGGTGCGCCAGCCAATACCAACGTACGTCCTCCCCGGGCGCCGTTATCAACACATGCTTCCCTGCTGGTACGGTAAACGGCGGGGATCTCTCGATGACACCTTCATCGGCGGCGTAGTCCCTCACGCTGAACAGCACCTTCAGTTTCCCGGGACGATAGAGCGAAGCGGACAGCACGACCAATGCCACTGCCGCAAGGCCGCCGGCCCCGGCCTGCCACGATTTTAGCTTCAAAGCCCCGGTCCGCAAGGAAAGCGCTTTGGTGATTACGATCGACACGAAGATGCAGAAGAAGGCTGCTCCGGGAAAGCAGAAATGAGACGCCTGCGTCCTGAGCAAAGCCAGATACGAAAATGCACCCATGCATAGCGCCAACACTGCATGGTCGTCTGAATATATATAGCTGCGCAGACCCGGCCTGAGCGATACCAGGATACCTCCAATAACAATCAAATGAATAAACAACAGCTTAGTGTATAAGACGTACAGGTAAACGCTACTGCGAGGATAGTCAAACAACGGAAAGGTAACGCTCCAACGCAAGAAAGGGTCCCATCGGCCCGTTAGCGCAAAATATAGCGCCGGGATTCCACAGCTAACGACGAATCCGCCGAGAAGCGCCGGCATCCAGGAAAACACGAACGTCGTCGTCCTGCCGGTACGAAATGCCGTAAGCAACAGAAAGAACGCAGCGCCGAAGGCATAAAAGGCCGCAACGCTCTTGAAGTCCATGCCCGCGCCGAGCGCCAGCCCCGCCAGAAAAATAGATGCCGTATTGACAGGCTTGTTCACCAACACGTAATAGGCGGCGAGCCCGAACAAATAGACGAAGACTTCGGGCTCGAGAAAGGTCAGCTCCATGAAGACCGCGCAAAATGCCACGAGTACAGCCGCGATCGCGCCGCTACTGGCGCCCTTGGCCGCCCCGATGACCTTATAGGTCGCCACAACCATGGTCAGAAAGAGCAGCGTTATAACCAGAGCGTCCGAAAAGTGTCCGAAACTTACCCCCAGGCGGTACAGCACAGCGACGAACGCATAAATGCCGAATGACTTCGAAGGAATCCAATAGTACAGCCCGTAACCGTCGGCGAGCGAACGGCCGATTACAAGATATTCCAACTGGTCATAGCCATACCCCGAGTTGTAGGTGATGAGAAAAAACGCTGGTATGGCGAAAAGCAGAAAAAGGCCGAATACCCAGGCAGCCTGATTGTCGCCATCGGGTTGTCTCAAGGCTTCAGCCATCCGATTCGATCTCATTGGTTCGCGCGCCGCCAACCGCCGCTGGCCTGTGCAATCCTTTCACCGATCGCGCAGCCTGGATAATTTCCGCCAGCCGATCGCCGTAGGTATGTCGCCCCTGCGTGATTTTGCGATGCCCCGCCGCGGCAATCCTGACTCTATCTTCATCGCGCCCAAGATAACTGCGGACTTTCGCGACGAATTCATCGGGCGAGTTGAAAAACGCCGCTTCGTTGTCTTCGGAAAATAATTCGTGGTGGGTGGCGGATCTCTCCGTCAGCATGAAGCCGCCGCACGCGGGAATTTCAAAGGTGCGCATCACGTGATCGTCCCGATTCGCGCGCCTCACCAGGTTGACCGAAATTTTTGCGCCGCCGACGGCGAGGCGGAAATCGCGCCCGGTTGCGTTTCCGCGCCAATATGGGCGTAGCTTCGGATAGCGATTCCAGTAGCCGCCGTGCAGATGCAGGCGAAGCTCCGGGATCGCGCGGACGATCGTCTCGAAGTATGGAGCGCGGTCATCGTCGCCGCCGCCGATAAACGTCACGTCGGATTCGAAGCGCCTTGCCTCGTCATCGTTCGCGGGCGCCTCGGGAAAATGGATCTGCGGCTTGTATCCGAAGCGGACGTAGGCGGCGTTGGCGCATCCCGCGCGCCGCGCGTCGTCCATTATCGCGCGCTTGGTGCATACGTAGAGATCGTAGAGCGGGATCGATTCAACCAGGTCGCGGGTGCTGCTCGCCCGGTTGAAAGGATCGTCGGTGGCCCAGTTGACCATCGATGCTCCCGTCGCGGCGCGAACCGCGGCAAGTGTGGCGGGCGCGAAATAGGCGCCCTTGCCGATCAGCACGAGATCGGGGTGCAAGCGCCGCGCCTCGGCGACCAGCGCGGCGTTGAGCGCGCGATAACCGGCCGGGTGGCCGATCAGGCGCCGCGCGATCCGCCCCGCGATCGAGCGTTGCGGGCGGCGATACCTGGCTTCATCGAAAAACGTGAACTCGCATTCGCCGCGCTCCGCCATCGCCTCGAGCGCTTCCAGAAAGTGCGCGCTCGCAGGCAGAAAGTCGCTCGTCTCAGCGTAGAGGATTCGCACGCAGTCTCCGGGCTCTCAAACAGAGCGGATCGACGGAATCTTCAATTCACCAGTACGAACCATTTTCCTGAAGGCGGTAATTTCGCGGCCGCTCATCGTCCGATGGACGCGTCCACGCGTCGTTAACCAACGCGCCGATCCGCGGATCGGATTCCCAGCGCCCGCCCATGATTCCGAATAGCAACTGCGTCCCTCCGCCGAGATGAATCCCCAACGCGCCCAATGACTTCGCATGGATCGCCAGCGGTATCGACCATGCGCCCGCACCGATAATCGCGACGTCGAACGGACGGGCGCCAAGCTGCTCCTTCAGCGCTTCCAGGCCGGCGAACCAGTCGGGATATTCGGGTTGGTCGATAATCCCCGCAAGCTGCGGACAGCGCACGATGCGGAGATCGAATGCGGGCAGCACCTCGGGCTTGGCCGCCCAAATTTTTTCCCGCCGCTGATATTGAGCCCGGATCGACTTCTCGAACGGGCTTACGACGACCACCCGTTTCCCCGCCAACTGCGCGCTCCACGGCCGCTCATGGTAATACGGTTCAAGCGCGGAAAGCTCGCACAGCGTTGCTCCGGGAGCATAGCGCCGGCGGGCGGCAGCCTCGCCGAAGTTGAACCATACGGCAAGCAGGTCGAGGCCTTCGAGCGTTTCCAGGTAGTAGCGGCAAAAGCGCGACAGGGTCGGCGGATCGGGCGGGTAGATTCCCGACGAAACATGCGCCCACCGCGCATAGTGGCCGAAATCGTGGCAGATGCCTCCGCGGTCGCGCCGGCGCAGGTAAACTCGCGACAACTTGATCTCCGTCCCGCCAATTTTGCCCGCCGCGCCGCCGTGATGGATCATCGCAGACAATCGGTCATTACCCTGCTCAGCACTGAGTATAGTCTCGCCCAGATATTTCATGCGCTCGAGCGCAAACCGATGCCGCGCGACCGGCCGAATCAGCGCTTTGGCGCGCGCGATGATTTGTTCACGCATCATGCCGTCCACCGTTAACTATTTCACCGCCCGGCGCCTGCGCATGCGGCGAGTGCGGCCTGATACATCGCCGCCATCCGCTCGCCGTAACTGTTCCATCCGCCCAGCGCGCGCACCCGGGCAACTGCGGCGGCGCCCATCGCGTCGCGGACCTCCGGATGCTCATACAGAAAGACGATCTTGTCGGCAATCGCGGCCCCGTCGCGAATCGGGACGATGAACCCTTCGGCGCCGTCGGTAAACAGGTCCTCGGCTCCGGTGTTGGTCGTCGCGATCACCGGAACCCCGCAGGCCATCGCCTGCGCCATGACCAACCCGAAGCCGTCCTCGATTGACGGGAGGACCAGCACGGAGGCCTGCGAATAATGCTCGGCGAGTTCGGCGCGGGGGAGCACGCCCAGACGGCGCAGGGGTAAATCACACTTGGCGACGACGCGCTCCGCGTTCTTATCGACATGCCCAATCAGCACCAGATCGAGCGCCGGAACCGCGGCCCGCTTGACTGCCTCGACCAGGTAAGCGATTCCCTTGCGAATCGACATCGAACCGACAAACAGCACCCGGAAGACTGCGTCGCGCTTGGGCATCGGATGGAACATTGAGAGATCGACGCCATAGGGATTGAGCCGCAGCTTGTCGCGCGGGACGCCCTTCTCGACGAACGATCGAAGCGAGAAGCTCGACGGCACGCTGATCAGATCGCAGAATTCGTACTCGCCAAGCTCGCGCGCGACGATGCGCGCGTCGGTCCCGCGATATGGGATGCCGCAGCGCTCGTATTCCTCGCGCAGAATCTCATTTTGGAACGTGATATGCGTCGAGCCGCGATCGCATACCGTCAGCGCTCCGTGCCGCGCGCGCGCCGCGCGATGGCTCTGCAAGCCGAAGCTGGATAGGCAATGGAACACCTCGCACGGCGCGAGCCGCTGCGCCATCCAGCGATCGAACGTCTCGATCAGCGGAAAATTCAGGCGCTCGCGCAGGCCGGGCAATCCAAAACGTCCCGCGAGCGTGGCGGCTCCCATGATCCATGGGAAGCTACTCACTTTCGCGGCAGGCAGTCCATCCACCTTGAAGCGCGGATAGGCGGTGTAGAGGCGGGTCAGATGGCCGAGGCGTTCCATCTCGCGCGCGAGATCGAAGGCGTGAAACCGGCCGACGCTGCCAACACAGATCTTCACGATGCCGGCGTCGCCTGCCGCTCGGTAAGATCGCGTGCCGGGACCTGGCTGCCGCGCGCCACGCCGCTCAATTCGAAAATGCGCTCGAGCGCCGGCTCAAAGACGCGCTCGTAATTATATTGTTGCTCGAATGCGCACCGCGCGGCGCGGCTCATCGCGGCATATCGCTCGCGGTCCGCGAAGATCGAGGTAATCGCGCGCGCGATCGATCCTGGATCTTCGATGTCGGCATACGTCACCCACTCCGCATCGCCCAGGAAGTCGCGGTAGCTCGCGCGATCCGGCACTACCACCGGCAATCCCATCGCCGCGTATTCGAACAGCTTGTTGCTCGCTGATCCCAGGTATTCCAGATTCTTTGTCGCTGGCTTGTGGAGCGAGAGTCCCACCGACGCGCGAGAAGCCCGCGTGCGCAACTCATCAAGCGCCAACCATCCGTCCAGCCCGACTCGCTGCGTGACGCCAAGCTCGCGTGCGAGCGCGTTGAAGCTCGCCTCGAAATCCGGACGATAACCGCCAATCACCCGCATCCGAATCTCGGCCTCCATCATCGCCAGCGCGCGCAGTCCCTCCAGATGGCCGTTGTCGGCGCTCGCGTAGCCGACGTAAACCACTTCCCGCGCGCGATATCTCATCGCTATCGTCTCGCTCCAATCGGCCGGCGCGGGAAAGTAACTCCGATCGGGACAATTCGGCACGATTATCGGCGCGCGCGAGTCTCCGGCAGCCGTTAGCCAGTGCCGGGCGCGATACTTTTCCGGAAACATTGCTGCATCTGCCGATCTGGTGCCTCTTAACGCCGCCTTTACGACCCACGTTTGCAGGGAGGTCCACGAAAGACCCGCTGTCTCCGGCAACTCGTGGAGGTGAAATATCAGCGGCGTCGATCTTCCGCCCACCCGCCCGACAATGCTTGCGACCAGCGCGTGCGGGTCGTACGAATAGACAATCGCCGGCTGCATCTGCTTGACCAGCGCGCGGGTCCGAGCAACGAATTTCGCATATTCGATCAGCTTTGCACTCGCGCTGGCCGCCTCTTTTTCGCGCGGCGATGCGTACTCGCCGAATCGCTCGATAGTCACATCGGCCGGCCATTCTTGAATCGGCTCAGCCATGTTTCGGCAAAGAATATGTACCCTGAAATAGCCAGTTAGTATCCGGACTGCATACACCGTCGGCGGATAATAATCCGGATTCGCGTATATCGTGATAAGCAATCGGGGCTTCATTTGCGGCCTGAGTCTCGGTTATGCCGGAGATCCCTGGCGGCGCGATGCGACCATCCAATCCACGGCGGATTGGCGCTGCGAGCGGCTGAATCCTATCCATGCAAATGCGATCGCATACGCAACGATTGCAACTGTCCCCCATACCGACGCATAGAGCAGCGACGCGTCCAGATGCGGGCGCCATGCGATCGCGACCGCCGCCAGCGCGGCTGCAGACACGGCGAAGCCCGGCGCAAGTTCGCGCGCAGCCTTTGCAATCGACAGGTCGAGCGTCCGGAGCGCGCCATACGGCAGATACCAGAACGTCATCATCAATGAAGTCGCCACCGTCGCTCCGATTACCCCGCTCAGTCCGAAATGACGCACCCCCCAAAGCGAGAGCGCAAGGTTCATCACGCCCTCCAGCAGTGCCAAAACCGCCCACCTGTAATGCCGCGTCGTCGCCCACAGAATCGACGACGCCGGCATGATCATCACCAACATCATGAAAAACATGACCATCAGCGCGTAAGCTGGCCGTCCGGGGAACACTCCTGCCCCCGCCCACACGCGCAAGAACTGCGGACCGATTACCCACAACGCGATCGCGCCCACGGTCGCGTAGAGAGTCGATATTCGCAGCGAAAACAGGTACCCGCGCGCAATTGCTTGGCTGCTTCCTTGCGCATAGTTGACCGTCACCGATGGATTAATCGCGTTGACCGCCACCGACAGCAAGCCCATCGGCATCATAGTCAGTCTGAGCGGAACTGCATACGTAGTGACTGCAGCCGCTCCCAGTGAGTAGCCAATGACGAGATTATCCACACCCGTCATTAGTGTTGCCGCAACTTGGATGCCGAAAAATCCGAGACTCGGTCGTACCATGCCCGCCAACAACGCGCGAGAGAAGTTGGCCAGCCGCGGTGTGACTTCGCGCGTCAGCCGGCGCGACTGCCAGTATCCCGCCATCGGCCATAAAATTTCCGCGCCGCCATTGATCGCGGCGACCGCTATCAGTTTCAGACCCGAGAACAGCGCCAGCGCGAGAATCGCGATCCTGACGACGTTGGTGGCCACGGTGATCGCCTGTTCCTGATCGACCCGCTCGAACCCGCGTAGCACCATCGGGAACACCTTGAACGGGAACGACATCAGCGCCAGTGCTACATAAATGAAGAACGGGGCGATGACCGCGGTGGGTGTGCCAACCGCCAGCCGGTTCGTGACGATCGGCGTGAATAACAGCAGCGCCAGGGTCAGCACGCCCGCGATTCCCGCGTAGCCGAAAAATGCCGTCGAGACGAGCGGACCGATTTCGTCCGTCCGTTTGCACGCGGCGGCTTCAGCGATCCGGTTGGCCAGCGTCTGTCCGATTCCGAGGTTGGCCAGGCCCAGGTACGACGTAACGCTCAGAATTACCAGCCATACGCCGTAGCTCTCCCGCCCGAGAAAGCGCAGGTAGATGGGAATCATCACCAACGGCCCGGCCATCGAGATTAGCCAGTTGATGTAACTCCAGACTATATTTCTTTGCAGTCGTACCCTCATCGGCAATCCTGCGCGGCGCGGGATCGAGTAGTCACATTCATTGCGGGCGATCCGACGAACCGTGGAACGGTGGCTGGTGAGGCGCGCGGCGGATACCCACCACTCATATCCTCGACTTTGAAGCCCAATTCATCCAGCAGGCCGGGAAGGAACGCGTGCGCGAGAAGGGCAGGGAGTCGAGGAAGACGAAGGGCTGGAGCGGTGATCCGGTCAATCAGGGCCTTGCACAGCCGGGCGTTGGGAATGACCTGGGTCCATTCCGGCAACGGCAGGTTGGCGTGAGTGTCCGGAATCAAATGTCGGGGTTGGACCCTTGCCGTGGACCGCCGCCTCCACCAGGATGGATAGCAAGGTGTCGCCCGCGCTTGGGTCATGCAAGCTAAGAGCGTCCTTTCGGGCCTGTTTGCCGATGTCCTCCCATCCTGCCCGCCTTTGCCAGGCGCGTTCCAACGCCGACGCGTACGAGTCCACAGTGGCTGCCTCTGCTAAGAACCCGTTACGTCCCTCGCGTACCCATTCTGAAATTCCCGAGACTGCCGTGCCAATGACAGGCCGTCCGCAGAGCATCGCTTCAACCATGCAAAGCGGGGTTCCTTCCACACGTGATGGTAGTACCAGTGCATGATTTGTATGCCACACCTCTCGAATGTCCTCGACTTGGCCGCGAAAGATGACACGATCGTTCAGGCCAAAGAAAGTTGATAGCTCTTGAAGATACACATCGTGATCTCCGCTGCCATAGAGGGAGAGGTGCCAATCTCGATCACGCCATCGATGGTCGCTCAATACTTCAAATAGGATGTCCTGTCCCTTCGCAGCGATGTCCAGCCGCGCAACCGACGCAAAATTGATGGATTCCTCCTCTGGCCAGGGCACGGGATCTACGCAATCGAGGTTGACGGGATTCTTGACCACCCGAGCGTTCACTAACCTCTGCGTCAGCTGCCGCTCGGTCGCCCGCAAATTGCTTTCTGACACAAACAACGCAAAATGAGCGGCCTTATAGAAAGCGGCAGTCCGCCTGCGGTGCTCGGTCGCTGGAATATCTCCTCCGTTGGCTTGGCTCAAAACCACGTATGGTCTCGGTGCATGATAATGCCGGACAGCCTCAAGGGCTTCAGTGGATGGAATGCTCAAGCCTTCGCTTATGAGCAGAACATCAGGCCGGGTGGAGAAAAAAGCCGGCAGCGGAGATAGGTGCTCGCGAAGATACCCTCCTAGTCCGCGGTGCACGACGCCCACGACGCGGGAGAACTGGCGCGCACGAGCATACAGTCGGCTATCCGAGCTACAGAATATATCCGCTCCAGCACTTTCAAGGGCTTCCAGGGTCTTATGGTTCGGACGCGGACGAAGCGAGAGACATATACTCACGCTGATGCCCTTTTCCAGAGCGCGCTGCGCCAACGCCGCCCACAGTTCTTCACTGCCTCCCCACGGCACGCCCGACATCTCCGATATGATTCCAAGCCTCATCGGTTTCAAATGATCAACATCCATTGCGATCACTCCGCCCGGATCGGGCGACACTGTCCTTTATTTTCTAAACGCTTCCTGTTCCGTTAAAGGGTTTCTGTATCAGCCGGGCGCTGTAATCCAAACGGTTGAGCATGACGCGCAGCCCGATCTCACCGAAATATTCATCCGTCGCGCGTCGCGATCCGCGCCAATGCCCGTAATCGTCGATGATGACGATCCCGCCCGGGCTCACGCGCGGCCACAGGTGGACCAACTCGTGTTTGGTCGATTCATACCAGTCGGTATCCAGACGCAGCAGGGCTATGTTCGCCGGCGCCTGGCTCGGGATGGTCTCCTCGACTCGGCCTTTCACATAGTGGATCAGCTGAGCGGGATAGCGCGTCGCCTCCATATTGCGCTGGACTTCGTCGAGCGGGCTATAGCCCAGAAGATGGGACTGCTTCCGTTCGTCAAGCGTCAACCGGCGCTCCCGAGGCAGCATTTCCGATGCCGCGCGGTCGAGATAGTCAACGTCGGCGTCGGAGGCGTCCGGCATGCCTTCGAAGGTGTCGAACAAGTACATCTCGCGCCGCGTCCGGCTGCTTTCCGGTTGAGCCAGTGCTATGCACATCGAGCTACCCCCGCGCCAGACGCCGCACTCGACTATCGATCCTGGAATATTGGCTTCGACTACGTATCTGGTTCCGTCCACCAGCCCGGCAATTCGCTCCAGGCTGGTCATAGTGAAGGGCCCAACCTGGCGGTAAATGGAAAGGGTTTCCTTTGGAATATCGGCGAAGCGATCATCGGCATCGTACTTCCCGACGATGACTTTGCCACGGGCTTCCAACGCCTTGCGTATCAGCCGTTTCAGCATGAGGCCAACCTCAGTTTTTTCCGACGCCCTTTCACTAATACAACCTCCACGACCTGGAACTCGCCGTCGAACTTCTGCGCGAGCGCGCTTTCGACCGCCCCACTCACATCGTTGGCGGACCGGTCAGAGCACGCGCGACGCGCGCCGGCATGAAGTTACAAAGCTTTGCCGATGCCCGAGGGGAAACAAACGTCCACAGCAAGCGGATGACACTCTTGGGCTGGAATGGCCGAATTCGGAGCGCTGCCAGATAGCACTTGCGCGCCAGCATATGGTCGCCGTCGTGCATCGCCAGCAAGGCGTACGTAAGCAGGCAACCGGCCGTCCACCGCCGATAGTCATCGAGCAGTCCGGCCGCGCGCCTCCCATAACGCCCGTAAAGCAATCGGTGTAACACCTCGTAACCATGAATGCGATTTTCGACGCTCCGCCAGGACGCGATCGCGCTGCTCAGAGCGGCGCCGTTGGCGTGTTGTCGAAGAGATTCAAGCGTAGGTACCCGATAGCGCGTAAGAGACTCGTCGAGATACAGGAATGGGCCGCTCTGGCGCGCCACCAGCCAGGTCCAAATGTCCTCGCCCGCAAAGCCGAGACCAAACTCCTGCGAAAATCCGCCACACGCCGCCAAGGTGTCCGCGCGTATCACTGTCGCGCTAGGTAGCATCCCCCACAGACCAGACAACAGATCATTGAGTGTTGGGGCGCGCGCCCGGTCCCGCGGAACGAAGCGCGCGCTCACCTCGAGCCCGCGCGCGTCGATTTGCGAGGCGTCCGTATAGGCCAACACCGCATCGGGCCGTTCCTCGAGCGCTGCGACAGTCTTGGCAAGCTTCTCCGCCGTCCATTCGTCGTCGGCGTCGAGGAACGCCAGGTATTTTCCTGTTGAGTTTTGCACCCCGGCGTTTCTTGCGGCTGAGAGCCCGCGATTCTCCTGTGCGACCACCTTGATGCGATCGCCGTAGCCCCGCAGAACCTCGGCGGTGCCGTCGGTCGATCCGTCGTTGACGACTATCACTTCGAACTCGCCGTCGAACTTCTGCGCGAGCGCGCTTTCGACCGCCGCTGCAATCGTCGCTTCGCCGTTATAGACCGCTATTACGACCGACACTTTCATTGCGTGTGATCCGACAAGCCGTGGAACGGCGGACCTGACAGGCTGCGCCGCAGCCCCGGCGAAAGCATCGGCGATAGCCGCTGCGCAACTTTGGCCGGAAGCATCGCCCACCCGAGCCGGAAATAGGTCTTCAACATCAGCGGCCGATAGCTAATCGACGCGCGGTAGCATCGCCGCGCGAACCCGCGATTGCCGTCGTGCATCGCCATCATCCCGACTCCGATCAGCTCGTTTGCGATCTTATCGATCGCCCATTGCGCAATTTTGCGGCCGCGAGCGCCGAAGTGCTGGCGCGTCAATCGCGCAAAGATAATCAATCCCTCGAATCGGCGCGCGAACTCAATGAACGCTTGCGCTGATTCGATCTCGAAACTTCTGCTGCGCAGCCGGTTGGCGTAGTGTGCGCGAAATTCCCGGAGCCGGCGCCGGAGCAGCACCTCGGGCACGTACCTGATTTCGCCGCGCTCGCGCACCAGCAGAAAGGCGAAAAGGTCCTCGCCGCCCCAGCTTTCCGCTCCGATTTCCTCCGAGAAGCCGCCGATCGCGAGGATTGTCTCGCGCCGTATGACGATCGCGCCAACCATTGTCGGCCAGGGCCGCTCGAGCATTTCGTCGAGCGTCGGCGAATGAGCGTACCCGGGCCCGACATAGTGCGGAGTGACGACCATGCCCGCGATGTCCACCTCCATCACATCCGAGAACACCGCGACGCACGCCGGATTTCTATCGAGCACGGGCGCCGTCTTCGCCAGCATCTCCTCGCTCCACGTATCGTCGCCGTCCAGCAGCGCGATGTATTCTCCCGCCGCCGCTCTGATGCCGGCGTTGCGCGCTGCCGACACGCCCGCGTTCTCTTGATCGATCACGCGGATCCGATCGCCGAATTTTGCCAGTATCCCGCGCGTGCCGTCGGTCGATCCGTCGTTGACGACGATCACCTCGAACCCGCCCTCGAACCGCTGCGCCAGCGCGCTCTCCACCGTGGCCGCAATTGTGCCTTCGTCGTTGTAGGTGGGAATCACGACCGACACTTTCATCGCGGGCGATCCTGCAAAAGCCGCGGCTCGCTCATGCTTGCGCCGGACCTGAGACCGCGCGCCGAAGCCTGCGCGGCAACGCGGCTGAAATCGCGCGTGCAACGCGTGGCGGCAAATAGGTCCACGCCAGCCGCGCGTAAGTCTTCGCGTTGAAGGGGCCGTAATGCAGCGCCAGCCGATAGCAGCGCCGCGCAACGATGCGATCGTCGTCGAGCATCGCGGTAAGTCCGGCGCCGACCAGCAGATTGACGGTCGCATGGCGGATCGCGGCGATCAATCGCACCGCGCGATCGCCGAAGCGCTCGCGCACCAGCCGCTGCATCAAGTCGGAGTTCCGGGTGTAGCGCTCAACGCGCATCGCTTCCGCCTTCTCCGGCTTCCACACGCGCCGCCGCTTCAGGTTCTCCGCCACCGAAGCCGCTGCGCGATAGAGCACCGCCGGTTCGTCGAGATAAACGAACCTGCCCTGCTCGCGCGCGACGATCATGAAGTAGCTGTCTTCCCATTGTGGATGCCCGGTCGCGAACTCTTCGCGGAAACCGCCGATCGCGTCGTAGCTCGCGCGCTTCATCACCGCCGTGCTGGGCAGGATATTCCACAGCCCCGACAGCAGATCCTCCATCGCGGGCGCGCGCTTCTGCGCTTGGGGAGTGTAAGTCGTGCCGAGCGGTTTGCCGGAATTGTCGATCATCAAGGCGTTCGAATAGACCATCGCGGCGCCGCGGTCGCTGTCGAGCGCCGCCAATGTTTTCCTGAGCTTGCCGGGAATCCAGATGTCGTCGGCGTCCAGAAACGCGACGTACTCGCCGTGCGACGCCCGCACTCCCGCGTTGCGCGCCGCCGCGGGCCCGCGATTCTCCTGCGTGACCACCGTGATTCGGTCGCCGTAGCCGCGCACAATCTCCTCGCTCCCATCGGTCGATCCGTCGTTGACGACTATCACTTCGGCGGCGCCCTCAAATTCTTGCGCGAGCGCGCTGTCGATCGCAGCCGCGATCGTACGCTCGCCGTTGAAGACCGGAATTATTACCGAAACTCTCAGCGCGTCCTTCATGGCTCCGATAATCCCACCGCTCCTCTTCCTTATACTAAGGTAGGGGTTACCCCTGGCCGTGGCGACGGCAGCGCAGTATTAAGCCGTTGGCACGGTCCGCGCCCGCCAACGGCGGGCGGCCTTAACATTGGGTGCAGGGGTCACCCCTGCAACCCACGGTGGGTTCCGCGTCAGGTTCCGCATTCAATTAAGTTCTCCCTTCACGGTCTTCGCGCGCTCAAGTAGATACTGTCGGCAAACTGGAGCATCGGCGGCACGCGCTCGCTGACCGCGCGCAACGCATCGGACGCATGCACAATCAGGCGATATCGCGCAGGCAGGATGCACAGGTCCGAGTGCTGCGGATTGAGGCTGAAGTAGCCATCGACTGAAAGCGTGGTCGGCCCGATCAGCCGCGATGCCGCCGAGGTCAGTTCGCGCGGCGTCCAATAGCGAACCTCGAACCCAACCGGTTCGCGAAAGCGGCGGCGCGCCTGATGGTAGAGGCACCGCAAGCCATAAACATTTGCCATCTGGATCAATGCGCGCCCGCCCGGCATCAGCACGCGGCCGGCCTCGCCGAATGCGCGCACGGCGTCCGGCTTTGCAAAGTGCTGCAATACGCTGTACGAAAACGCGACGCTGAAAACTGAATCGCAAAACGGCAGATAGCGCGCGTCGCCTACCACGAAGCGCGCCTTTACGCCGAGCTGCCTGGCGACTCGTGAAGCTGCCTGAATCGACGCCAGCCCCGGGTCGATTCCAACCGCTTCGTAACCGAGTCGCGACGCCGCGATGCACCAGCGGCCCCAGTTAGATCCGATATCTAGGATGTACTGGCCGGGTCCGGTGGCGCGCGGCAGGCGCATTTCGGGGATTGGATACTCGGTGAGCGAACCAATCAGCCCCTCGTACAAATGTCCGCCCGTCCCAGCGATCGCGTTCTGCACGTAAGCGTCAACACCGCTGGCCGGCGGCCGCGCACTTGACGGTGTTGACGCTTGGGCGCCGTCGCTTGCTGCGCGTAGCGAATCGGACGCGACGCCGAGCGTCTGCGGCACGTCGTCCAGCAGCATCACCGGGATATCGCCAACCACGCGATAGCGATGATGCTGCGCGCAATCGAGGACGTCGCCGGCCGCGTCGAGGTCGGTGTGATCGCGCGGGCAGACGAGATTCGCGACCAGGAACGGATCGAGCGGGATTTTCGTCCGGCCGCGAATCATGCCATCCGGCACCGCGCCGTCACGCGCTCGCTGTCGATCGCAGCCGCGATCGTACGCTCGCCGTTGAAGACCCGAATTATCATCGAAACTCTCAACGCGTCCTTCATGGCTCCGATAATCCCACCGCCCCTCCCCGTAACCTGTTCTAACCGGTACGAAGTCCCCTATTTTTTCCTAATACTCAGGTGCAGGGATCACCCCTGCACCGCAGGGCTGAGCCCTGCACCCGGTATTAACGCCGCGCTCCGTTGCCGCGCGCGGCCACTGCCGCGGGCGCGCAGTCTTTTAATACTGGCCAGCCGTGCCAACGGCCAGGGGTCACCCCTGCCCGACAATCGAATCGAGCGCGGATAGCAAGCCGTCTCGATCCGCGCCGAAACCAAGTCGCGCAACCTTTTCAAGAGAGCGCGCGCCCATCGCCGCGCGATCCTCGGGATTGTCGATCATCCGCTGCAGCCGATTTGCGAGCGCGGCGACGTCGCGCGCCGGGAACACGAATCCATTGACGCCGTCCTCGACCAAATCCGGCCCCGCGCCCACGCGATCGCTCACGACGACCGGCTTGCCCGCGTTCATCACCTCGTTGATCACCAGCCCCCACGGCTCGTGCTCGGAGGGCAGCACGAATACGTCGGATAGATCGTACAAGGCGGGAAGTTCGGACTGGTTCCGAAAGCCAATGAAGCGGATCGAGTCCCACTTCAAAGCGCGCGCGCGGCGTTCGAGATTGGCCCGCTCCTCGCCGTCGCCGGCGAAGACTATGCAGGCCGCGGGCTCGGCGGCTGCGCCCGACGACATGCGCGCGTAGGCCTCGAGCAGGTCGCCGGCGCGCTTGTGCGGCTGCATCTTCGAAGCGAACAGAATCACTGCGCGCCCCGGAGGCAATCCCAGCTCGGCGCGCAGCCGTTCGCGGCGCGGCCGCGCTTGATCCGCCGCGGCGCGAAAAAATTCGTTGTCCACCGCGTAAGGCATCGGGAAAATTCGGCCGGCTTCGACGCCGTAATGAAGATAGTATTCGCGATTGAGTCGCCCGATCGCGAGCATGCCGTCGATCGTCCGCAGCAGCGCCGGCATCGCGATGCGCTTGAGGCCCAACTTCAGCGCGTCTTCGGTCTCGCTGAGCAGATTGGACTCGCCGCGCAGCATTACCGGGATGCCCAGCGACTTCGCCGCCGCGATTCCTGCGATACAACCGCGATGCGCGTAGCCGTGCACCCACAACGCGTCGAATCGCCCGCGTCGAAGCCGCGCGCGCAGCCCGAACGTCCACGGCCGCCAGAACGAAAGCCTGCTTCCCGAACCCAGGCGCGGCAGAAAATCATGGCGGTAGCCGTCGAGCAGCGGCACGTCCCATTTCACGCTCACGCCAAAGCCCGAATCGCGATAGGCATGGATCGAGAGATCGCTCAGAAAAAAAACCGTCAGATCGATCCCCGGACGCGCCGCCAGATAGCGGAACAGCGGCGCCTGGTACTGGATCGGATGACTAACCAGGCACGCAACGCGGTATGGCTCGCCCATCGCGTGGTGGCGCCGGCCGGGTGGCATCAGACGAGCAGCGCCCCGAAGTCCTGCCGGAAGCGATCGAAGCTGAAGTTGCTCGCGACCAGCGCGCGTCCCGCCGCGCCCATCCGGGCTCGCAGATCGGAATCGCCCAGCAAAAGCTTCAAGCGGCCGGCCAGCGCCTGGGCGTCGCCATGGTCAACCAGGAAACCCGCCGTTCCGTCGGCCCAGACCTCGGGCGTTCCACCATGATTGCCGCCGACGACCGGCTTTCCGAGCGCCATCGCTTCCAGAAAGACGATGCCGAAGCCCTCCGTCCTGCTCGGCATCACGAAAATTTCGCACGCCTCGTAGAATGCGCGCAGCGCGGCGGCGTCCACCGCGCCGGCGAATGTCACGCGCTCATCCACTCCGCAGCGCTGCGCGAGATGCTCGAGACGTGGACGATCGTCGCCATCGCCGACCACCACGTAGCGAACGCCGGGGAACGCCGCCAGCACCTCGGGCAGCGCCTCGATAACCGTGTCGATGCCCTTGTATTCGCCGCGTTCGGGGCTCATCAGGCGCGCCACCGTCAGCACGATGGGTGGCTCGCCCGGACGCGGCCGCGGCGGCGCGGCGTCTTTCGGAGCCGCAAATTCCGGGTCGAGGGCGCACGCGACGATCGCGATCCGGTCCCGCCCGATACCCTGCAGCACCGCCAGCTTGGCCGCGTTGAACTCGGCGATCGCCGTGACCCGATCTGCGCATCTAAGCCCAAAAGCGCGCACGCGCGGCAGCGGATCCCAGACCTCCGTGCCGTAGGTGCTGACGATGTAGCGCGTCGTCGGCTTGAGCGCGCGCATCGCGAGTCCCAGCGGCGCCAGATTCGGGTGATTGAGATAAGCGAGCCGAACCCCGCGCGCGCAGACCAGCACGGCGCGAGTCATCGCGACCTTGTTGCGCGCAAATCCGGTGATGGAAAAGCTGACGCCGGCGGCCTCGATTTCATGCTGGCCCACGGGATCGTTCAGGCCCAGGAACCGATAATCCTCGCCGCGGCTGCGCGCCAGCGTCGCGATAACCGCGGCGGCGTGGCGTCCATAACGCTGGATGCCGCCGTGCTCGGTAAGCCCTGTGAAAACGCCCAGTATCATCGAATGCGTGCCGAGTGCATGCGTGGCAGCGCGCGGCGCACCTGGCGCCGCCGCTTCATCAACTGATCGCGGCCGCACGGAGCTCGGCGCCCGCCGCCGGATCGGCCGCCTGAGCGGATGCGGCGGCGTCTAGCCGGCTGCATTTCGAGGTGGATGCGTCCGCACAGGGTTGTCAACTAAAGTAGGAGGAAATCCCGCGGGCGGCGAACCGATGGTGGAGAGCGATGCGGCGTCAAGCCTTGGGACGAAGATTGCGGACAAAGCGGGGATGCATTGCCTCGCTATCGTCGGAGTGTGGCGACTGGTCGTCAAGCGTCGATGCGGGCTCGTCCGCCATTTGATTAATGCCTTCGAGCTGCGCTCTGGCGCGGCGAATGAAATCCGACCCGAGAATCCATGTGCAAATGAGCATGAAGGTGATCGAGGCGGCCACGGTCGCGTTGTGGCGCGCTTGGGGCGCGAAATAATTGTCGGGCACGACCGGAGGTTCGACGACCTTGAACGCGAAGTCGGATTGCACCTGCGCGATTTTCTCGCGCTGAATCTGCCGTGCCATCAGCTCGTAGAGTTGAGTCTGCAAAAGCGCGTCGGAAGTTTTGCGGACCTCCTCTTCCAGCGAAGCGGCCGCGCTGGCTCCCGCCTGCACTTCCTCGTTGCGCAGCTTGTCGCGCAGGCTGTCGAGGTAGTATCCGAGCACGCGTTGAGCTTCGGCCGGCGACGGATCCATGAAATACAGGGTCAGGTTGCCGCTCTTGAAGTCGTATTCGGTGCTGAATCGACCTGCAACAATTGTATGAATCGACCACTTCGTCACGGTCGGCGCATTCTTGCTTTGGACGCCGACGATGCTGCGCTCGAGATGATACTTATTGACCAGGTCGGTCGTGAACGCATAGCTGTTCATGATCGCCGTATAGCGTTCGGCCAGCGTAATCGTGTCGGCGCCGCCGCCGCCGAGCAGCGACGCGATTCCTCCTCCCAATCCGTCGACCATGTCACCGGCGCTTCCGGTCCCCATCGAAAGGCCCTCTTCGGGCGGCACCGGAGTGACGATAGCCTGCGCGCGATACCACTTCACCGTCAGGAATTTTGTGTACAACCCGTAGCCGAGGCCGATTCCTATGGTGAGGGCCGCAATCAGGATCCATCGCGCACGCAGCAGATCGACGTAGTGGAGAAGCTGCAGCGTTGCGTATTGCGCCTCAGTGAGATGAGCGGTCGCGCCGGCGCCGGAAGCGTTTCCGCCCGCGGACGAAGTCGTATGTCCGTTGCTGCCTGAAGGCTCCATAATTTTGCCGGAGACCGGCGCTCCCTGTTTAGCGCCAGACGAGGCCGCCCCAGGAGGGCGTGAACGCGAAACTGAGCTGGACAAGCGCGCGGAAAGAGTTGGCGTTGGTATAGTTGATATCGCTCACGTATTCCACTCCGGCGCGCCCCTTCATCTCGCCGAGCGAATTTGCCAGCAAGCCCATTTCGAGTGGCAGGTGCAGGAAGTCAAAAGCGACGCCGTAACCGGTCTCGGTGTTGCGTACCAGCGGTTGGAAAGTCGGAGTGATAATGGCCGCACGACGAGTATAGAAAACGTCCACGCCGATGCGCGACTGGTGATTGACCCATCGATCGATCTCGAAATTGACCTGCCACGCGCCCGGCCCGAGCGAACTGCCCATCAGCGCGTTCTCGTTAACCCAGTACAGCGAGTCGTTGTGGATCGAATACTCTTTGTCGGTCAGTGCGTATTCGAATCGCGCGGTGGTGCGCCCGTCGAGCGTGACCTGCGGAACATAGATTCCGGCAATGTACGACGGTCCCTTGAACGGGAGCTTGAATTTGATGCTGTTGCCGAACGGCAGGAAATAGTCTTCGGCCAGCACCTCGCCATAGACTTGCGTATTGCGCAGCCGCGGGACGTACGCCTTGGCGAACATCCCGAAGCGCGTGTTGGTATTGGCATTCTGTGAATTCCCCGTCGAAAGACCGGTCACGTCGCCGAGGAATCCCATCGCACTGTAGTTGTCGTTGCCGCTGCCGCCGAACATGATCGTGTGATCGATGCCCCATTCCAGGAACGGCAGGGTCCTGAAGGTAATCACCTGGCCGGAAAGCCACGGCCGCGAAAACGTTCGCGCACCGTTGAGCTGACCCAGGAACGCTTGATACCGATACAGCCCCAGATAACGCAGAATGCCCGGCAGATGGCCCGGATGAATATTCTGGATGCGCAAGGCCGGGAACGGCTGTGCATTATTGGACTGCGAAAGTTGGTTGTAGTGCGAGACCCCCCATGACATCTCCTCCTGACCGAAGGAGATAGCCGTGTTGCCCAGACTGACGACCACCGCGCCGGTCAACAGTTGCGCGCGACTTGCCTGGCTCGGACTGTCGGTCAGCGGACCCGCGAGCGCGCCTTCGCCGTAGCCGGTGACGAAGCCGCCAAGCCCGGTCCATCCCGACCACCGGAGTACTTCATTGCTCCCCTGGCTGGTCGGGAGGTTGTCGTTGTTCGGCAGCAGCGGGGTTCCGCCCTTGTAGTCGAGTCCATTGACTCCGGTGTCGAGCGACTGGCGCTTGCCCTGCGAGAAAACGTACTGGCCCTCGACGCGATCGACCGGATGGAACATCGTGGGCAGGAGGTCTTCCTTGTCCTGCTCGATCCATTGCACTTCGTCGGGCAACTGGAGCCGGATCGCTTCGATGCAACTGCGTGCGAGTTCGTTCTGATCCTGCATTTCGGACAGCCTGGACTCGGCTTCGACCGCGATGCGCGCTGCCTCGACGCGGGTGATGGGCTGGATTTCCGAAATATAGCTGTCCGCGAGTCCCAGGTCGTTCAACGTCCCGAGCTCGTCATAGATCGAGCTGTCGAGCGGAACGTAGGCCGCGTATGTCGAAGCGAATGCCGGGCGCGCGAGCCACGCGATCGCCAGCGCCGCCAGCATGAGCGCAAATTTTATGCGGCGCGTGGATCGCGCGGTGCTAACGAGGGCCATCAGATTCCCCGATGCGGCTGGCGGTCTGTTGCCGGTCGAGCTCGAGTTGCCGAAGGTGCTGGATCTCGGTGAGCCGGTCGATCAAATCTGCCGGCGGATTTTTCCGGCGCATCAAGACCGGCCGCGCATGGCCGATTACCGGCTTGGGACCAATGTGCCGTGGCGCCGGATCGCCTGGTTGTGCCGTGCGTGCGCCCAACCATGCAGCGAGCGGGCTTCGGCTGTCGCCGAACAGATACGCGAGCAGCACCTTGCGCACGTAGTTCTGCGTCTCGGGATAGGGCGGGATTCCGCCGTACTTATCCACTGCGCCCTCGCCTGCGTTGTAGGCCGCCAGCATCTCGGGCAGGCTCAAAGTCCCGCCCGCGCCGCCATCGTTGCGATATCGGCGCAGATAACTGATAAACCGCACGGCGCCGAGCGTATTGCTGACCGGATCGAACGGGTCGAGCACGCGAAAGCGATTCGCCGTCGCGGGCATCAACTGCATCAGGCCTTGGGCGCCTTTGGGCGACACCGCATCTGAATTGCCACCCGACTCCACCGTCGCAATCGCGGCTATCAGATCGGGATCGAGGCTGTACAGCTCGGCCGCCGCGTGGAACAAACGATCGTTGTCCGCGCGCGAGCGCCCGGCCGCCGGCCCCGGCTGCGCCTGTGCCCCGGTCGCGCCCATTAGCGCCAACGACAGCGCGGCCGCGACGATTGTTTTTCGAACCTCCACCGGTGGTCTCTGGCAGACTCCTACAGACTCGCGCCCAATATTCCAATCACGGCCAGCGACGACGCGGCATTCGCGATGATCTGAGTAATCGTCGCCGTCTCCGCTATCTTATTTTCGTAGATCAGTTTCTCGGGAACGTACACCGTATCGCCGGGCTCGAGCCGCGCCGTCATCAGCCCGCCCGATATCACCGGCAACAGCGGGAACATCGTCGATTGCTTGCTCGCTTTGATTCCGTCGTCGGTCATCACCGAGCCGTCGGCCCTGATAACCATGATGTGGTCGGGGTCGGCGCCTTCATTCGGGCCGCCGGCCTGATTGAGATAGTCGCGCGTGCTCAGCCCGGGCCGATATACGATCGCGTTGGGACTGTATACCTGGCCGAGCACATTCACCGCGGCCGGACGGCGCGGAATCGTCAACTGGTCCTGATCGACCAACACCACGTTATCCGGCGAATTGGCCAGCTCGTTGAGCGGATGCATATGGATGACGAGGCGGCCCTGGGCTTGCTGGCCTTCGGTTTCCGACAGCACGCGCTCGAGCGCGTTGAGCGTGGTCGGACTGTTGGCCGGATTCTGCATTGCTGCCGCGCCGCCATTCATCTGGCTCATCTGGTTTATCGTGCCCGGATTCATCTGAATCCGTACGATCGACTGCTGCAATCGTTCGCGCGCCTCGTCAAGGCGTTTTTGCTGAAGCTCTTTTATCGACTCTCGAATCAGGACCGTCGCGGGCAGATAGGCGTCCGGCATCAGTCCGCCCGAACGCTCGAGCACCGACGCGATTCTTTCGCCATCATGAATCGTGTACGGCCCGGGCCGCGCGACCATTCCGCGCACCATCACTACCCATGGCAGATGCCAGTCCGACGCGCGCCGCACGAACAGCTGATCGTTCGCCTCCAGGGCCGGATTATGCTCGTCCGTGCCTGACATGGCCGCGCGCAAATCGATATCCATGAAGGTGTGGCTGGTGCGGCTGCCGTTGACGACCTGGGTGCGCGCGAGTTCGGCCGCTTGCTGATATGCGTCGTCCTTGAGACCGCCCGCCAGGTAAAGCAGGTCGCTCACGTGCATCCCCTGGCTCATCACGTAGTAGCCGGGATTGCGCACCTCGCCGAAGACCTGCACGGTCGGCAGATACTTCATTTGCGATTCGCTGAACACGGTCAGCTCGTCTTCCTGGTAAAGTGCGAGGTTCTGCGGCCCGCCGATATTGGCCGACAGCGCTTCGCCGAGATCGACCGGCACCAGCCGCACGGTCCTGGCCTTGCCCTCTTTGCGGCGAATCAGCGCGTACTTGAAAAAGGTATGCGGCGCGACGCCTTCGGCGAGTTCCACCAAATCCGCCACCCGCATTCCCTGATGCCATTCGAACTTGCCCGGCCGATTGACGCTGCCGCGTACAATCACCACGTCCTGCTGGGCAGGCAGCACCGGGTAAATCTTGATCAGATCGCCGTCGCGGATGTCGAAGCGCTGCGAGCGGAGGTCGTTCAAATCAACGTCGAGCGCGATTCGCTTCTGATGATCGGCGACCCGTTCGACCTGCACCCGCTGCGAGTAGCCGAACGCGCTGATTCCGCCGCCGAGCTTGATAACCGAGCTGAGCGGCTCGCCCGAGCTCCCCAGTTCGTAGATTGCGGGCCGCTTCACGTCGCCGATCATTCCAACCACCGGCCCGATGACCGGCACAAAGATAACATCGCCCGGCTGCAACTGCTCGTCGCCCTGCTCGTTGCCGGCCAGCAGCAAACTGTAAAGATCGATCGTGCGGACCAGCTGATTGCCGCGCCGAAGTTCGACCTTGCGCAGGCTGCCTATTTTGGTGATTCCTCCGGCCGCGCTGAGCGCGTTCGATACGTGCGACAACGCGCTCACGGTGTAGGCCCCGGGCTGCTCGACTTCGCCGACCACGAACACCTGGATGGTCTTGAGCTTGCCCATCGTCACGTCGACTTTGACCCCGGTGATTTGTCCGGCGTGATCCTCGATGAGCCGCTTGGTCTGCGCGAAGCTCAAGCCCGCGACCTGCAGCGGACCGATCTCGGGAATACTCACCGAGCCGTCGCGGCCGACGGTCAGATTCAGCGTGTTGTTGATTCGCCCCCACATCAGCATCTTGAGCTGGTCGCCTGGACCGATCACGTAGTCGTCGCTGACCTGAACGTTGGCGCCCGGAGCAGAGCTCGAAACGCGCGAGGCAAACACCGAGTAGCCGAATTGCTGCAGATTGCGCGTGCTCGGCGCGGCCAGCGCGGCGGCGGAATCCAGCGAGCGGAATTGCGATTCAACCGATGACACTGGCTGATTCGCACTTGCCCCCGACGACGCCGTCCCCGCCTGCCGCCCGGACGACCCCGCCTCGTCCGATCCGCCTGGCCCCGCAAGTCCGGTGCAACTTCTCAGTTGCGCCATCTGCTGGTCGGTGAACGTCAGGCCGAGCGATTTTGCGATACCGGCAACGTCACCGGCGCCAAGCTGTTTCGCCGCGAAATGGAGACATAGCTCCTGCATGTCGTCAGCGCTGAGACCGCCCGACGACATTTCACTTTTCAGGCTGCCGAGCTCGTCGGGCGAAATTCCAAGCTGCTGGATTACCGCAGACATCGATTGCTTGTTGATCGTGTTGGAGAAGCCCTGCGCACCACGCATCGCCGGCGAACCGCCGGAAAGAGTTGACGGGCCGGCTTGGGCGGGCTGCTCGGAATCGCCGTTGTTATCTGAATTCGTGCACGACGGCAGCCCGGAGTTGGCCGCGTTCGGGTCCCCCGGCTCGACGCATCCGCGGCTCATCGCGTTGCTCACCGCACCCTGCGGAGAGTCGCTGTCGGCGCTGCTGTCTTGCGCGCTTGCCGCGCTGTTGGAGCCGCCCAGGCCCCCGGCGCCGCCGAGCGGTGTGCCGCCGGAATCGCCCAGCTGTGCGCGCGCGATGGAAGCGAACAAGAAACCCAGCGCCAGCACAACGATCAGGCTTCGGAGCGTTGTGATAACTGCTTGTTTATTAGTACTACGCATCGTATGACTCCCTGCGGTTCGCGCGACCAGCTCGGGCGCCAGCTAAAATCTGAGCCCCGCCATGATAGCTAAATTCCCGATTAAAGAAAGGGCCAAAGCTAGTTTTGGGCGGACAGGCAGTGTTTTGATCCGCGTACGATTTGCGCATGCGTCCGCCATCCCGTGTTATCAGGCTTGGGCTCATTCGCCAAAATTGAGCGATCGCCGTCCAGATTCCTAACCGCACCCGGCAACCCTACATGACGATGCAATGATCGAATCTGGTTAGTTTAATACCGCCGAATACTCCGAAGGCACGTTATAACACGCTAATGAAACGAACGTCAAGCGCTTTTATCCCCACAAGCACGATAACGCGTGCCTGATGCGTACGCGAAAGCCCGGCCCTGGCGGACAATCTGCCTCTACGGACTATCGAGTGCTTCATTTTCTGTAGCGTCTTGCTTGAGCGGGCCGCCGCCCGGCCCCAACACTGCGACGAATCGCTTCGGACCGTCATAGATGACACGTTCGCCGTGCGGAAGCTGCCAGAAGGCCCGTGTGTCGGCGGCAGCACTGCCCTTGGAGCTGTTTTGCTCGCTCGGTGGACCGACGGCCTGGACCAGCTTCTCGAGTACCTTCCCGCTCGAATTAGGCGTGAACCACGCCATCACGAGCTGCATGCCCGAATAGCTCGTGAACTCGTACTTCACCCGCTCGTAGCGGATTCCATCGACCTCGATATTGTTTATTCGGTAGGTGTCGGCGCCGTAGGGAGCGGTCTCCACCGCACCGGAGGGAAACCGGTTCTGCACGCGATAAAGCGAATCGCCGAATCGCACATCCAGAAACGACGTCAGGTTGGGCTGTCCCATGAGCCCCAGCATTTTAGGCATCGCCAATCCCGGCGAACTGGCGGAACAGGCCGCGCAGGCCAGCGCCGTGCCCGCCAGCATTGCGCGAATAATTGTGACTGCGCGCGGCGACGGCATCTGTCAGTTATCTTTGGCGACCGCCGAGGCTGACAGCACCACGCGCAGCCCGCCCGATTCGACGGCGCTGAGCAGAATCGCCACTCGTTCCGCGCCGGAAAGATAGCGCTGAAAAATCGCCTCGAATCCCCGGAACGGACCGTCAACGACCACCACCCGCTCGCCTGTGCCGAATGGCTTGTCGGCTATTTCGATTACGTCGTCCACGCCGCGGCGGCGAATCTCCGACACTATCGCCGCGGGCACCGCCAGCGGATCGATTCCCGCCGACACGATCGCGCGCACCCCGGCCATATATTTTACGTCGAAGTACTGGCGCTGAAGGTCGAACCTCGCGAACACGTAACATGGAAACAGCGGAGCTATCGACACTGCCATCCGTCCCCATCGCGGCGCCTTCGCCTTGAGCATCGGCAGAAACACCTCCGGCACCGCGTTGCCCAGTTGATCGCGGACCCAGCGCTCCTTGCCGGTCTTGGTGCGAACCAGGTACCAGTCGGTCTGTGGATTGTCGTCCATCGCGGCGTGCGCGCGGAAGAAAAAAAGAAAGCGGCTGTAGCATATGCTACAGCCGCCCGATCAGTCCAATCGACTTCTAGATTTCGTACGTGAAGGTGAACTCGAGCTCGTTGAAACGCTGCTGGCGGCTGAGCAGGAACGGATCCGTGAAGCGCCCGCTGCGTCCCATGAACCACTCCGCATTCAGCCCGAGCAGAATGTTTCGTGAATACCGGTAAACGTTGGTGGTCGTGAAAGCGCCGACGTTGTCGTCGATGTCCCACTGGAGCACGTTGCCGGCCGTCAACTGCCCGTTCATCAGCCAATTCGTTGCCGACAGGAAAAACCAGCTGCTGAGCTCACGGTCCTTGCCGTTGCCGCTTACGATGGTCGTCGCATTGGCGGGACGATCCGGCTGCCACGTCTCCACGAACTGAGCCGTCAGAAACGTGTGCTGCTTCGATAGCCAGGGGATGTACGTCGGACGGTCAGCCGCGATAATCCAGCGGGTAAACTGGGTCCATTCTGAGGCGTCCCCATTCGAATATACCAGCGTCTTCTTGTTCTGAGTAGTCGGAACGCCGACCGCGTAATCCGGCTGGTACAGCACGTCGTAGCGGTACACGATGTCGGTCAGGTCTTTGTCGTAATAGGTTCCCGTCATGCCGAAGAAATTGTTGCGCCGAAAGTCGTCCTCAGCAATGACCTCAAACGACCCGCCCACGGGCACACCCGAATGAGGCTTGACCGTAAAGAAACCGGGGATGACGAACTTGCCGGGGCCAACATTAACCGCGCCCGGTTCGCCCACCGCGCTCGCGGTGCAGTTCGTGCAATTCGAAGGGCGATCGTTGCGGTATTCGTACAAGTAGATGAAGCTGGTCTGGAGTCCGTTGCCAACCGGCAGCAGGCTCGACAGACGCACTCCGAATTCGCTGTTTTCCAGCGAGTTCGATGGCCTTCTGCCGAGCTTTTTCAGGATGACGTCGTAATACGAATACGTTTGCTTCCCGCCAATTATGGGGCCGAAGGGCAGGGCGATCATCGCCTGCTTGAAGTTCCATCCGGAGCCGTTGGGCAGTTCACTGACGTTGAGCGTCTGCCCGTTTTGGTTGATGTTAAACGGAAAGGGCGTATCTATGGCGCTAAAGCCACAGGTCGAGACCGGGCAGCCACCGAACAGTGCGGACGGAGCAACCCACGGATTGCGCGGGTCTGTTTGGGGTATAAGATTAGAGGCCTCGAAGTCGCCGGGGATGATGAAGGCTTCAATCTCGTTGTTGGCGGTCCTGAAGTAGTCCGGCAGGATGTAGTTCAGCTTGATCATCCGCAAGTTTGTGCGCACGTCTTCGGGCGACTCTGCGCCATAAACTCCGTGCCATGTCGCATTGACCGGGTTGGTGACTTCGGTTCCGGACAGCGCGTCGGCTTCCGACCAGATGATCTGCTGCTTGCCGATGCGTGCGGAGAAGTTGTCGGTAAAGTTCAACTGCGCATAATACTCGCGCAGATCATCCTTGAAGTATTGCTCCTGGAGCGCCGACATTCCTTGCGAGGAGTACGACCTCACATCCGTGTTCGGCCTCTGCCGGCCATTGTTCTTAATCGAACCGTACGAGTCGTACCAAGGCCGGTAAAACGCGAAGAAGTCCGCATCCTTGATCAGGATCGTGTCGAAGCGGCCCAGCAACTTGTAGTTCTTGATCATGTGGTAATCGGGCCGGATGTCCGCAAGGTTGCGCTGCTCGACCAGATCCCAATGATTGAAATCGAAACTGCCGCCCGCCATCCCGAACGACTGCCCCGGAACCGCGTAAATCTGGGTGCCGGAATGAAGGATCTGCGTCGGCGTTGCGTTGGTGGTTGAGCTGCCTTCGCCCCAGCGACCCGCCTCGCGAGTTTCGAAAAATCCAAAAACTGAAAAGTCGCCCTGCGTGATCGTCGCCATTGCGACCGATGCCCACAGTGTCCCGACCGTTGCCACGGCGGCCACCAATAGACTCCGCCACCGCGTTCCGCCGAATCCCTGATTCCCGTTCTGCATAGTCACCCCCAAGCTGGAGCCCTCGTGGTTACGACTCCTCGCCCGATTGTCCACCAGGCAAGCGTCAGACACTCATTCCCCGTTCGCACGGAAGAATCTACGAACGCGGTCTAGCTATCATTCCCCCGCCCACCTTGTCAAGAAGGGTGCACGCTCCGGTAATCCGTTTGCAACAGTTCGTTAAGCGCCGCGTGATATTGGCGATTTCCGATTCGCTCGTTTCGATTTGATCCGGGCGGCGCACCGCCAAAGCGCTGCCCAACGATCGAGCTGAATCGCACCGCCGGCCATCCGCGCTGGTTAGCCCCTGGCCGCCCTCGGCAGGCCCGCTGCAAGCCGCCCTTATCCCGGCCGGCACTTGCGATCCTCCCGGGCAAATGAATAAAGTTCCGTTTTGATTGGATGCAATTCGCATGGTCGATTCTGGTTTGGCCGTCAACTGCGATCATGAACAAAGAGTTACGCCGCACTTGAATTTGTCATCCGATCGGTGTAGGTACGACCACCGAATGCGCGTCCGGGGCGATTTCCGGACCTTGGCAGGGCTTCCGTTGGCTTTGCGGGGAGCGGAACGAACCGACGGCCGCGTGGGTTTTCTAGGCTGATTGGGTCAGCAGACGGGACACCGATTCGACTCGGCGGGGGTTAGAAACAATGACGCACGGAAGGATGCAGGCGATGACTCAGGGCAGGGATGGGATCTCGTTGGCGCACGCACGCGCGCTGAAGCTTATCGGGGGCGCGCGTCGGCTTTCGCTCGCGGCCGCGGTGTTAGTGATCGCTGCGCTCGTCGCGGGCACCGCGGGCACCAGCTACGCGAAATCGAAGAAGAAGATCGTTAACACCCCCCCGGCCAACCGTCTGGAAGACACGGTCGTGGTCTCGAATTATGGCGCTGTTTTCGACGGCAGCCTCGAGACGTTCGTCGCCGGTGCGGGGCACAATGCCGGGCCTGCACTTCGGGTCACCGGCCCGAAAACGAATTTGGGTTCCAGCACCGGGGCGGCTGGCGACTCGGTGAGCTCGCTCGACGCTCACATCGCGGTGACGGTACCGATCGACTTTTTCGATCTTACCGGATGCGGACCTTTTGGCGAACCCGCGAACGCTCCCCACTATGGCACCGGCTTCTTCGAGATCTTCTCGGACAGCGCGAATGGCAACTCGCCGCCGGAAAACATAATTTGCTCGCCGAATTTCGCCTTCGGGGCTCCCAATACTACCGGCGTCTTCTACCCCCAGGGCGTCGCATTTGAAAGCCCCTACGACGGGGTCAATCCCGGGCACGATATCGTGGCGGTTGCGAATCAGTTTCCCCTGGTAGATGGTCCGGACGGGGGAGTGGCCGCCTGCGCGACCCCGCCGCCGGAATGCCCCCAGACCTGCGGGCCGAACTCGCCCGGCGCGGCGCCTTGCACGAGCTTGGGCACGATTACCGAGTATGACCGATCGACCTTGGCTCCCGGCCTCGACAACGATCCACCCTTCAACAACAATCCGGTGAGCGCGCTCAACCCGTTCAGCAATGCTCCCTACACGCAGAACGCCACCATCGGCGGATGCCTCAGTCTGCTGGCGGGTCCGGCCGGCGTCGCGTTTGACCAAACCGGCTTCCTGTTCGTCGTGAACAACGCCGGCTTCGACGCCGCGGCGCTCGGGGCGGCCCCTCGGTACGTAACCGTGTATGCCCCTGGCAGGTACGGCGACGTATTTCCGACCACCCTCATGGGTAATTGCGGCTGCAGCTGCGCCGCCAGTCCGACCGTGGGTTCATTTGCCAAGCCAGACGGCTCATCGACTCAACCGATAGCTGCTGCGGTCCTCTCAGGTCCTATAAACCTGGACACTGGTTTCCCGGAAGATATTGTCTACGTGGCGAACATGGCCGATAACAGCATCAGAACCTTCGATCCTTTCACGAATTTCGATGGCAGCAACTTCTTTTTCGATGGCGCACAGCTGGGCACGATTGCGGGCCCACACACTAAACTCAGAGGTCCGGAGGGCATTGCGATCGACGCCGCAGGCGACGCTCTGTACGTCGTAAGCAGCGATAACAATTCGCTCGAGATGTTTACCGACTTTCCTTCGACCGGCGGCGACATTCCCCCCACTCTGATCGTTTCAGGACCGCACGCTAAAATGAACTTGCCGGTCGGCGCTGCCCTGGCGGCCTTCACGCCCACGCCGGTACCCACCTGCACGGTTGCGTCGAGCCGTATAAGCGGTGACTCAAGCTGTGACTAACAACCGCTAGCTGCACGAACTAAACAGCGAACACCGAATCCGGATTACCGGATTCGGTGTTCGTCTTTGTGCACCATGCCATCCCCGCCCCCGGCAGGGTGTTGTGTCATCCTGAGCGCAGCCGCTCCCTTCTTGATGTCATCCCGAGCGAAGTCTGCGAAGTCGAGGGACCCCGGATTGCCTGCATCCTGCTAGCGCAGATCTTCCGCCAGCGACGCGGCCAGCAGTCCGCCGATCGCGCCGCGCGCCGCCAGGCTCGGGTGATCCGCCTCGACCGTTACCTCGCCCTTGCCGGCGAGCTCGAGAAACTGGGCCGCGTCCACGCCCTCCAGTCTGAACTTGACAAATTGGACCGCGCTCATTCTTTCCTCTGACATCTGGCGATCGTCGAATCTGGCCGCGATCCTTTGCGCGCCCGCCTTCAGCCACAGATGGCGTTCCAGTCCGACCAGCCGGATCAACGCGGCGTCGCGTTCCTGCGCCTCGGCGTACTCGATCAACAGCGTCGCGGCAATTTCGCCCGCGCCCGGAAGCAGCTCGTTGTAGGTGTCGATTTCGTGCTGAATCGCTTCGCGCTCCGTCATTTTCTCGGCCCTGATCATCTCCTCGATCTGGTACCACGCAGTCTGCGCGTTCTCGAACAGCAGCGTCAGATGAGACCCGACATGGAGCCGGCGCCGTTCCTTCTCATGAATAAACAAGGGGCGCAGCCGCTGGCGGACGCGTCCATAATCGCCCAGCGAAAGTATTTCGTCGAAAGTGATTGTCTTCAATCGTCATTCTCCTTGCGCCGAGATCTGTGCGTAACCTGTTCGGCCCGCCTCTTCATTTCCTCTCCCTGTTAGGGGAGCTTTGCGTAACCTCTTCGATCCTTCCAATTTCCTCTCCCTGTAAGGGAGAGGATGAAGGTGAGGGTCATTATACAGCGCGCTATTCTGCGCGCGATTCAGGATTCTGCCTCTGTCCTTAACGCGTGCGCCGAAGTTATGCAAAGCTCCCTCGCGCCGCATCCGCCCGCACCCCTGCCGGAAACCCGTCGCGATGGTACGCGCGCGCGATCACTTCCAGCGGATGTATCGGGCGCGCGCCCGTCGCCTGCTCGATTTGCACCGCCGCCAGCGGACAGTCGGTCGCCATCACCCGGGCGCCGGCTTCGCGCATCCCGGCGAAAGCCTTCTCGCCCCACTTCATCGAGAGCGCGAAAAACTCTTTCTTCATCGCCCAGGTTCCGTCATGCGCCGTGCATGCATCGACCGTCGTCACTTCCACGCCCGGAATCTGGCGCATCAGGTCGCGCGAGCGCAACCCGATGCCCTGGGCCTTGAGATGGCACGGCACGTGATACGCGATAGTGCCGGGCGTGGACAAAAATTCTTTGTTGAACTTGCCGGCGCGGTGAAGTTCGTAGAGCAGCTCGTGCGAATCGACCACCGCCGCCGCGAACTCCTTGACCTCGTCGCCGCCCAACAGGTTCGGATACTCCGCGCGCATCATCAGCGAGCAGGTCGGATTGATCGCGGCGATTTTGTAGCCCTCGCGCACCAGCGGCAGCATCGAATCGATATTCGCCCGCGCTTCCTTGCGCGCGAA
>Ga0074045_10000407_pt1 | contig 42565 bp, 32 predicted proteins | sample BogForMeECP23OM2_FD_94442 | JGI IMG/M metagenome (GOLD analysis project Ga0074045, IMG submission 94442) | Bog forest soil microbial communities from Calvert Island, British Columbia, Canada - Bog Forest MetaG ECP23OM2 | ecosystem: Environmental > Terrestrial > Soil > Wetlands ...
CCCGTTGTCGCGTTCGCTTCCGGAGGACTCTCGGAGATCATTTCGCATGGGAACACAGGGTTCTTAGCCGAGGAGCGGGATTGGCAGGCTCTGGCCGGATATCTCATGACACTCCTGCAGAGCGCGGATTTACGAGAGCGATTTGGACGCGCGGCCCGTGAGTTAATGCTCCGCCGGTTTGATTTGGAAGCTTGCACGAGGCGGTTGGAAGGCGTTTACGGAATGGTGCTGGGTGCGCACGCGGCGAGAAGGGAGGAAAACCAATGGCACGCTTCTGCGGTCGAATCCTGCTCTTGATTCTTATCGGTACTTTGCTCGGGTCCACTTTTGCAGCTGACTTGCAAACTCCAAAAGAGGTCATTCCAGACTCGTACTTTGGCCTCCATATTCACCACCTGATCTACCCGACTGCGTTAACCCCCTGGCCAAGCATGCCGGTGCCAGAGTGGAGACTTTGGGATGCAGTTGTCACATGGCCCGACCTCGAACCGGAAAAGGGGCAATGGCAATTTGAAAGGCTAGACTATTACGTTTCCCTGGCTCAACAGCACGGTACCAGAATACTGCTGCCGCTTGGCATGACTCCGGCGTGGGCGTCGGCGCGTCCGAAAGTCACTTCAGAACCGAGAAATGTGGAAGACTGGCGCACTTACGTAAGGATGGTGGTCTCCCGGTACAAAGGGCGCATTCAAGCATACGAAATCTGGAACGAGCCAAACTTGCCGGACTTTTGGACCGGCACCACCGATCAGATCCTGACATTGACAAAGGAAGCGTCACAGATCATCCACAGCTTGGATCCGCAGGCAATTGTCGTTTCGCCCTCGCCCACTACGCACTACGGAATCTCGTGGCTCGCGGAGTTTTTGAAAAAAGGTGGTGGTCAGTTCGTGGACGTCATTGGATACCATTTCTATGTGACTCCAGGCTCGCCGGAAGATTTGGTGCCGCTCATCCAAAGCGTTCAGCAGGTCCTTTCTGAAAACGGTTTATCGAACAAACCCTTATGGAACACGGAGACGGGCTGGCTTAGTCCCGCGAGGATCGATTCGGAAGAGCTTGCCGCCGGATTCCTGGCAAGGGCCTACATTCTCTCCTGGGCAGCCGGTGTCCAGAGGTTTTACTGGTATGCCTGGGATAACCGACTGATGGCTATCGTTACTTACAAAGAAGAATCTCATACGCTTACTCCAGCAGGTCGCGCGTACAACACCATGGAACAGTGGCTCATTGGGGCAAGAATGGATGGTTGCTCGGAAAGTGCCGATCACAATTGGACATGCCAGTTGAACCGCTCAGGAAAGAAGGAGTGGATTTTATGGAATCCGCAGGGGAACCGCAGATTCGACGTCCCCGCGGCGTGGCAGGTGGAGAGCGTTACGCCGCTTCTTGAAGACCGCCATTCCTTCAGTGGACCAAGCATCGCCATCGGTCCGGTCCCGATCCTGCTAACGGGGCGTCCGTGACTCCATACTCACCTGTGAACACCGAGGAAGAGCTGCCGAAGGACGTGCTGATGAGCACATCTCAAAGGAAGACAAAACTCGCCTTCCTGACGAACATGATCCCGCCTTATCGCCTTCCCCTGTTTTCCGCCTTGGCTGATCAGTTCGATCTCCTGCTTTTGCATGGCGGAAAGGAAGCGAATCGTGACTCGTGGAGCAGCTTCAAGGAAGCTCTGCCAAACGCGAGGGTCGCGCGTGCTTGGGGCTGGCAGATCCCGACAGAGATGAAAGTCAATGGAGAAGTCTTCGACGAAAGATTCATTCACATCACACCAGGCTTCATCTGGCATCTGTTGCGTTTCAGACCCGATGCCATTATCAGCAGTGAAATGGGCTTTCGCTCCATGGTCGCATTGGCCTATGGAACTGTTTTCCGCAAACCAGTCTGGATCTGCTGGGAAGGAACAGTGCACAGCGAGCGCAACCTTCATCCCTTGAGGAAGGCGATTCGAAAAGCCTTTTCGTTGTGGGCGAATCACTGGATTACCGTCGGCCAGACCTCCACGGAGTATTTGCTTCGCTTGGGCGTGAAGCGTGAGCAGATCCTGGAATCGCAAAATGCCGGTGATGAAGAACGATTCATAGTTAGTGTTGAACCTGCCTGGGTGATTCAGCCACGTCCGGTTGTTCTGTATGTGGGTCGGCTTATCGAACTTAAAGGAGTCAAGTTGCTGTTGGATGCCGCTGCGATCCTGCAACAAAACGGTTGTGAGTTCTCGCTTCTGCTTGTTGGCAACGGCCGCGAAAAACAGGCACTTGAACAGCGCGCGAAAACTTTGGGTCTTAGAAACGTACACTTTCGGCCAGCTCAGCCATCGGAGAAAATGCCTTCCGTTTATCGCAGCGCCGACTTAATGGTTTTTCCCACGCTTAATGACGTTTGGGGCTGGGTCGCCAATGAAGCCATCCTCTCTGGCATTCCGGTGCTTTGTTCGAAATACGCCGGATGTGCACCGGAACTTTTCCCACCGGAGAATATTTTTTCGCCGGAGAACTCTGCAGAATTTGTCGAAAAACTGCAACTTGCCATTTCCGGCCAATTGAGAATAAGTGATCCTGCCCGGATCAAGACCGCCGCACAGGTGAACCGGGAAATGATTCAAGAGCTGAACAGAGTGCTCGCGAACCACTCCGAGATGGGTGTTTCCACTTCAGCGGGATCCATGCCTGGGTGACAGCTTGGCTGCTCAATTGGTTGCAACACGTAGGATGTGTGTCACAGAAATACCGGTGATCTCGGTACTCGACTTTGATTGCACGTTGGAACAACCTCTCAAAATCGGAAACTAGCTGTCCATCGGATCACAATTGAAAATCATCCTGGTCCACAACACCTATCGGGAAGCGGGCGGCGAAGATGTCGTTTTTGAAAGCGAGAAAGGTTTGCTTGCACGGGCCGGTCATCGAGTAATTCCCTACGTGCGCAGCAACATGGAACTGCAAGGTGCCTCCCTTCTGGACCGGGCAGCAATTGTTCCCCAGATGGTTTGGTCGTCGAAGACGCGCCACGATTTTGCCGCTCTTCTGGATTCGGAGCGCCCCGATATTGTTCACGTGCACAATACGTTCCTGGTGGTATCACCTTCGATTTATTCCGCATGTTCTGAAAGAGGCATTCCCGTTGTACAAACGCTCCACAATTTCCGTTTGCTCTGCCCGGCGGGGAACTTCTACCGTGACGGCATCATCTGCAAAGAGTGCGTTGACCACAGCTTGCTGCGGAGCGTATGCCATGGCTGTTACCGAAATTCCCGGGGAGCAACGGCGGGAGTCGCCTTGATGCTGGCCTTTCACCGCGCATTAAATACTTGGCGGGCATCGGTTACGCGATTCATTACCTTAACCGCGTTTGCCAAGAAAGAATTCATTGCCGCGGGATTCCCGTCAGATAGACTCGTGATCAAACCAAACTTTGTGCATCCCGACCCGGGCGAACGAGCCGCTGCCGGTGAATACGCTCTGTTCATTGGACGTCTGGACGAAAAAAAAGGTCCGGGGGTCCTACTGAACGCATGGAAAAGACTTCCCGCGGAGTATCCCTTGCATATCGTCGGCGACGGTCCGGAGCGCCGGGCGCTGGAAGTTCAAGCTCGCCAATTGCAACTCCGGGGAATTACATTCCGGGGAAGGTTATCGCATACCGACACGATCGAAACAGCCAAAAGCGCGCGGTTAATTGTCGTTCCAAGCACCTTGTTTGAAGGTTTTCCGATGTGCATTGTCGAATCCTTTGCCTGTGGAACTCCAGTTCTGTGCTCGAAACTGGGAGGGATGACTGAAATCGTCCAGGACCACTTGACCGGCATGCACTTCAATCCCGCGGACCCGCAAGACCTGGCCAGCAAAGTGGCATGGGCTTGGAATCATCCAGAGGAACTCGTCAAGATGGGTCGCAGGGCCCGCGAAAAATATGAAACAGATTACACGCCGGAGAAGAACTATGCTCTCCTGATGGGCATCTACGAACAAGCGTTGGCTGCCTCCGCCTCGCCGCGTCGATGTCAGCCCGCTATGACCAATTCGAATCGAAATAGCAAATCTGCCCCTTTTGAGGATGCTCCCTTGAACTTCTGAGAGCCTGCGTGATTCTAGAATCGAAAAACAAACTAGCTGCTTTCAACTTTGGTGCGAGCGTTTTGTACTATACTGACTCGTCGAGATTTCCGAAAATCGGACGATGAATCTCTTGCTTCTGGAGCCGAAAAGCAATCGTATCGGTCAGTCCCGGCCTCGCCGCGGTTGCGCTCGGGGATGCCATAGAGGTAGCTCGGAGTAACTGAGCTTCGCGAGAGGAGTCTCACAACTGCATATTTTGAGCAAAGCGGTAGTTGTGACCACGAGTTGGGACGATGGCGATTGCGCCGATCTGAAGCTCGCCGAATTCCTGCAGTCGAGGGGAATCCGGGGAACCTTTTATATACCGATTAACTACCGGGAGCGCCCGCTCGACCACTCCGCCTTGAGGTCTTTAGCTTCTGAGGGGTTTGAAATCGGCGCTCATGGGGGTTCTCATAAGCCTCTCTGGGGACTGCAACCCCAGGAATTGGCCCAGGAAGTGCGCCCTTGCAAACGGATACTTGAGGACATCCTTGCAAAAGAAGTGGACATGTTTTGCTATCCACGCGGTCGATATGACGCCAACGCTATCCGAGCCCTGCAACAGGCTGGGTACAGGGGCGCACGCACGGCTCGTATGCTGGCAACAAGGCCAACCTTTAGTCCTTTTGAAATACCCACTACTTTGCAGGTCTTCCCTCATCTACCATCCACCTACTTCAAGAACCTGGCAAGGGCTCGCAGCCTTGAAACATTGCAAGCGTGCTTGGTGCAGTTGTCCCGGCTTGGGAACTGGCTTGAACTGGGGAAAAGGCTCTTTGATGAAGTGTTAGAAAACGGTGGAATCTGGCACCTCTGTGGACATTCCTGGGAGATCCAGAAACTCGACCTATGGGATGATCTCCGCGACATTCTGGGTTACGTGTGCCAGCGTGACGGCGTTTCATATGTTCCAAATTGTGCATTAGTAGGGCCTCAGACAGCTGCTTCCCTTACCCACACGGAACATCCATTAAGTTTTGCTGACTAATACGAAATATCGGCAGCCGCCGGTGACGAAGTCCTCCTAGATTCACGCAGCGCCTTCCCACCAAGTGACACTTTTGGCGGACGCATCCGTTCACGTGCAACCACGATCTCCCATGAATTTTCCTGGGGAAGTTAAGCTACCCCTCGCGGGAACAGCCGATTACGCAATCCCAGCACTGAGATAAGACGTGGTGCAATATTCCTGGTCATTTCCAAATGCCCAATCAAGTTTGTAATGAAGACTGCGGCGACGCGATCAAGACCGTCGGTCGTGCGCCAGTGTCAATCAAGACTCTAAAAACCTCAGACGAAATTCGGCGACATGGAACTCTGTGGAATTGGCATGGAACCCGGGATTCTGAGCTCGATTTCTTCCTGCATTTCGCTGGAGTGCGAAGCGAAGTGCTCCGGCCACACGTCTTGGTCGCATACAAAGGGGATACTCCCAAGGCGATGTTGATTGGCAGGCTGGAACACGCCCGCATTCCAATACAATTGGGCACGTTGAACCTCAGGAGTCCACGGTTGCGAGTCTTGAACTTCGTTTACGGAGCGTTGCGTGGAAGCACAGCCAGGGATACCACGGAGGGATTAGTGGCGGAAGCCCTCAGGACACTGCGCTCCGGCGGTGTGGACGTACTCGTGTTCGAACCTCTGGCCGAAAATTCGCCATTGCGCCTTGCCCTGAACACATGGACCGACAGGCTGGAACGCGGGTTCTACCATGCGCCACAAAATCACTATCGCATGCAATTACCGCCAAACTCGCGGACGTTGTACGAAATGCTTCCCACGAAGAGGAGACACAACTATCTGCGAATTGGGCGCAAGCTGGCTAGGGATTTCTCAGGTGATGTCCATTGCCAGTGGTACACGCAGTTATCCTGCGCAATGTATCGGGATTTGGAATTCATCGCCCAGCGGTCACACCAGCGAGCCTCGGGGGTTGGGTTCCAGGACTCACCACAGCTGCGTGCATGCTGGGAATTGGCCGGTTCTAAGGGTTGGCTTAGGGTGTGTATCTTGTTTCTCGGAGGCAGGCCCTGCGCTTTTTGGACTGGCATGGCTTATTCTGGAGTTTTATGGGCCGATTACATGGCCTACGATCGCCAACTCGCATCCTATTCGCCAGGAATGTACTTGGTCCTCCGTAGCTTTGGGTATCTTTCTGATCACCCGGAGGATCATGGCATTAGGGAGATCGATCTCGGCCCCGGTGATTCGGAGATAAAGTCGATGTTGCGCAGTTCGACCACCCAGGAAGCTTTCATTTACGTCTACCCGCGCACGCTGAAGGGGATCGCTATCAACCTGATGCTCAGTTTGGTATTCTTCGCCGATCGATCGGCAAGAGCATTACTGGGGCGAGGGGGTCTGTTCACCTGGTTAAGACGGTTGCGACGCGATCGTACGATCCGACCGAGGCCAACAAGTTCAGCGCCGATATCCTGAATGTGCTCGCAAGAAGTCCCGAATAAGTACGCGCCACGAAGCCCCACTTGATCACCCGCAGAATCGCTCAGAACGATTATCAACAGTGCGACACTGTTGATTTAACTCACTCGCCTGCAAGAACTGAACGCTCTCGACCCAGACATTGTCAGATGAAAAACTAGGGGCCATTGTTGGCGTCTTGATCTTCAGAACCTCGTGAAACGCCGGGGACTTTGGACTATTGTCTACCCAGAGGGCAGGCGGGTGTATGCGGTTTCCTTCTCACACACATTTCTGGCTGAGAGTGTCTGGCATTCTCCTGCTGGCTTCCCGCACGCCCGCGCAATCTTGCACGACCCAGTTGCAAGCTAATGTCTCGACACCGGCTGTGGAGATCCGCCAGCTGCAGGAAATCAGACAAGGCGGCAGTGGCTGGTTCGAGGTCAAAATCGCGCCAGAGGCGAGTTCGATTCCTGTCACTCTTCGTCTGCGTCACTTTGCGGGAACGGGATCCGCCAACTTCGACGGTGGGTCCAATGAGTTCCGCCTCGCAAAGAGTGGCAGCGTCCAAGTTCAGGGCGTAGTCGCCAGCGACCTTGCGGGGGGAATAGCATTGGAGGCCTGGATCGACGGCCAGCGACAGCCCGCTGCAACAGCGTTTTTTGACGTGATTGCGGCCACTCCTCAGCCGCGCATTTCTTGGGGATCGCAGGACGTTACGGATACCAGGCAATCAGCCGTGGTTGGTCAGCAAGTCCTGTTAAACGTGATACTGCACCCCAGCCTGGAGATTCGCAGCCAGAGTTGGACAATTGAGCCGCAGGGGGAATATGTCGGAGGATTTTTGCATCTGCCGACGCATGGAGGCCCGCAACCGGTGATCATCAATGGGCCGACCGTGACGCTTTACTGGCTGAGACCCGGCCAGGATCGGAAGATCACGTACCGTGTGACGATGAACGATGGCGAAACAGCTCAGGCGAAAGTTCTATTCGACGTGGATGGGCCGTCGGGTCTGGATATGATGGTGCCGCCGGCGGAAGTAACGGTAAGAACCGGGACGGAGCCCGGTTCTTCTTTCATGAATTTTGCCGGTAAAGGAATTCTGTTTGAGGCGCACTTCAATCTTCCTGAAGGGCTTACGCGGAATTACACGTGGGTGCAACTGGTAACGCGAGATGTGCTGGAGATAAAGACAGGCAAACAGTGGATGGTTTGCAGGCCGAAGTCAGAGCCACAGGCTGAGCTGAGCGTGGGGTTAGACACAGATTACCCCTTTGATTGGCGGAATCCAGCTCGGGATAGTCCGCTGATGCAGCTGGAGCCGGAATCGGACGAAGTATCACGCAGTTTCCACGCAAGAATATATCTCTTGTGGGGCTCCGGGCTATCGAATTCAATTGTTGTGCCATTGGGTTATGTTGCATGGCATTTTGAAGGGCACGCTGTACGAAAGGATCTGCTGACGAACACATGGACATTGACAAACGGAAGTGGTGGGCCGGACGATGCGGAGCGGCCTTTCCGTCCAACGCAGAGCTATCCAAGTTGGAATGCCGTGGTCCCGTATTCGGGCTTGGTCGAGTGCAAACACTGATGAATGATCTCCGTCCTTTTTAGGTAATCAGTCAACTACAAAATCTGCCATTCGACAAGGCAAAGGGGTCACTTTAAGCAAGGGAATGCTATCGCCCCGCTGGTACAAGAAACCCCGGTCACCGAGCGTTGTGTTCCTATGTTAGAAACCCATGCGACACAACATCACCGGAATCCCCATGACTGTGCACGAACTGTGCAAGAATGCATCGTTTTCAGCTGATTCGGGTTAGCTTTTGAGCGAAAGCAGGTTCCCCGGTTTATTGGAAACGATAGTAGTTGAAATACGCGTTGGCGTTGTTGGAGTAGAGTCTCGTGCTTTGCAAGCAGGGGGTCAGGGGTTCGAATCCCCTCACGTCCACCAGATTCCTCTTTTGTCTTGAATGAGTTGGCCGCTTCTGTGGCACTGCGCTGGGATCGGCTGATGCTCGTTTGTGCCCAATTTTGTGCCCACCCAGCGGATACAAAACCTCAGATTTCTTTCTGGTCTTTTCGCCCTCCGAAGAAGCGGCACACCGCTCGATACGCGATTCAGAAAGAAAACAACGCGTGCACTAGCGCACAACCGTAAACATACAACCGGTGCGAAAAGCGTGCGGTGGGGTAGTTGGCCAGGGCAGTGGTAACGGTTGCAAGAGCAATGATAGCTTGGCCGATCAAACAGCCGAACACTCACCCTGGACTCGGTGCAAAAAACTGGGCCGATCGGTTGGCTGCGAACTTGTCAGGCTCTTTCCTGCAGAAACACGGTCTCAATCCATTGCCGGGAAAATGTTGGGAGTACCCGGCACAACCAGTTTTTTCTTGCGGTTGGACTCTCGATCATTTTTATCAAGCGCGCACGTCGATTCACGCACCATCAGCTCTGGCTCCACAGTAATTTCCTTTCGGAAAGGTTCCGAGCCGTTCAGGCGGTTCAAGAGGCACTGTGCAGCAATTCTGCCCATATTGGTGAGGGGCTGGCGAATCGTGGTGAGGCTTGGATTGTTGAACGCAGAAATCTTGATATCGTCGAAACCAATTACGGAGACGTCCCGTGGCACATTCAAGCCCAGGTCATGCAACGCCCGGATAGCGCCAATGGCGGACATATCGTTAAAGGCGACGACCGCAGTAAAGCGTTGGCCGCCGGAGAGCAATTGCTGAATGGCGGGATAGCCAAGCTCGGGAGAGGAGATGTCACGGTCCAGTTGCACGGTGAGTTCGGGCTTAATCGTGATGCCGATTTCACGGGCGGCCGCGACGATGCTGTTCCAGCGTACCGCAGAATCCGAACTGAAAGCCTGACCACGGATGAAAGCGATGCGGCGGTGGCCCAGTGAATGCAGATGGGAGAGAGTAAGTTCAGCGGCAAAGCGGTGGTCGAGCACAACATTGGTGACGCCGTTGATGGGCCGATGACCGGCAAGCGCGACTACCGGAACAGGGAAATCGTGCTCCAGCGCGGTATCAATGGCAAGGAGAGCTTCCGCGCCGCGCCCCAAAAGCATCTGGCTATACTCTTCGATCAGATTCTTGCGGTGCCGGTGGTGCGCGGTGAAATAGAAGTAGCCCGCTTCCATCAGGTGGTCTCCGATGCCGCTCATGACCTGAGTGTGGTAGCCATCGCCCAATTCGGGAACCAGAATTCCGATGGTGTAGGTTCGCCGACTGCGGAGAGAACGAGCCAGGAGGCTCGGCTGGTAGTTCAGCTTTTTGGCGGCGGCCTTGATGCGGTCCCGCGTTGCTTGTGGAATGGAGCGCCCGGGGACGTCGTTCAGAACGACGGAAACCGTAGCCGGGTTGAGACCCAGATGTTCAGCAAGCTTTTTCAGCCCACTTAGTTCTTTTGATTTCTTTTTCAAGTGCTTTTTTGTCTTTTGCGCTCTACTCACGCTTCCACCTTAACCAGAGAGACGTGTTTCAAATGTGGCTCAAGGCCGCCGCGGGGCATTGTCCGCATTAAGGATTACAAACACAATTGAATTTGCATCCCCAGGGTTCTCGGTTGGGACTTAATCCTAACGCAAAGACGCTCCTTTTTGTAAATCCCCATCGGTATTTCAAAACCATGCCATTCCAACCCGTTATAAAGCTCCGGAAGCGATTCATCTTGAAGGGCCGGCAGAGCTGAATCGTTGTCTTGGCCCTGGGAGACGTGATCACTGCCAGCAGCCATAGCGAATGTTTCTTCACGTGTCCCACCAAATCGCTCATCTGGTCTACCAGACCAACGTTCCCACCGCGCCGCCCTGCAATGTTGCGGTGAGAAGTTTGTCATGAAAACGCACATTAAAGGTTTGCGGTGACGCCGCTGTATTCGCCACCACTAGAACGATCTTGCCCCCCGTAACTTGGAACGCCACGCTGGGAAGGGTTTCTGGCGAATCAGAGCCAATGCGCACGGAACCCGGCCGCACAAACTTTGAGAAATGAGCGATTGTGTAATAGGCCAGGTTTCGTGTCACATCGTTCCCATCAATGGTGAGCGCACCCTGGCAGATCGGGCATCCTCCGTTGTCGGTGTGTGGTTCGAATTTCGAGTTAGCGGCCAGGTTCCACAGCAAGACATTGCGGCTCCAATTCCGGACCGCTCCGATCACCGTTCCTGATACGTGCTTCGCAATTAATAACGTTGGCGTGTCGCTGTGTTCGACGGCCATATACTCCGTGAAATACAGATTCTTGCCGGGGTAAGCGTCGTGGACTCCGGACATGGCGCTGATGTCTCCCCCATATAGATGAAAGGCCGAGCCATCCACAAACGGATTGGTTTGCGGGTCTTTCAGAATGGACATGGGATATTCGAGATGGTCACAATTATGGTCATACAGAATGATCTTGGTTGAAATTCCCGCGGACCTGAAAGCAGGGCCCAGATGATCCCTGACAAAAATCGCCTCATCGGGAGCCAGAAGTTGCATGCTCGGGGTGTTCTTTTCATTCAGCGGTTCATTCTGGATGGTGATGGCGTCGATCGGAATGCCTTCCGCTTTCATGCCCTGGATGTATTCGACAAAGTATTTTGCGTACGCCTCGTAGTACTCGGGCATCAGATTCCCACCCTTTACGCCGTTGTTGCTTTTCATCCAGGCGGGTGCTGACCAGGGTGAGCCCAGGATTTTGATATCGGGACGGATTCTGAGGATGGCTTTCAGAATAGGTATGACATACTTGCGATCCTCGTCCAGGCTGAACTTCGTCAATGCCGGGTCGTTCTGACCAACGGGCACGTCATCATAGGAATAAACGTACTCATTCAGGTCCGATGCCCCAATGCTCACGCGGAGGTAGCTGATACCTATACTATTGCCGCGGGTAGCGAACAACTCTCTCAACAAAGCGTTCCGCTTGGCGGGAACCATGCGATAAAGATGTTGTGCACTTCCCCAGGTCAGGGCGAATCCAAAACCATCCATGGTCTGAAAGGTCTGCGTGTCGCGGATCTCGATCGTGGGATGGGGCTCAGCCGTGGGGGAAAAGTGAAACGCGTGATTTTGCTTTTGGAACAAGGCGGTCCTGTCGGCGTTGGTCAGCCACAGTTGCGCATTGGATTTCTGGGCGTGGGTAGGAAACGGGGAGATCAGCATCGCCCCGATTAACAAACAAAACGCGACTTTTGCCTTCATCGATCTCGCTCTTCGTTCCTGACGTGTTCCATTCAGGGACTGCGACCCACTAAAGAATGATCTGGGGGAGCCCACCCAGTCGCTGGAATCCATTCAGCAATCGAACACTCTGCGCGAGGTTTGGCTCGCGCGGAGAGGACTACCAGTGAAGCGAGGTGATGGATCCCGGATCGAGCGTGAGATCCAGCACTTGTTTTTCCAACTGGCACATAACTTTCTGTTCTCCACCTTGGTTTGTAATCACCAGCACGTGGGTTCCATCGGGATTCTCGAATGCCACGTGATCAACGCCGTCTAAAGTAGAGTCCGAAGCAATCACCCGCGCACCGCGCTGCACGAATTTCGAATAGTGCGCGAACGCCCAGTATTGTCCGCTGCGCGTGATTTCCTGCGTTTGCGAATTCACGGTCACAACTCCACCGCAGAATGCGGGGCCGATGTTTGGCCGCCCTGCTTCGTCCAGGAGCAGGTTCCATGCCACGACGCACTGCGCCCAATTATGCAAAATGCCCGCGAACATGTGCGACCACTTGGCCCAATCCGTCGCATAATCCGGGCTGTTGTAGATAGGCCCTCCCTCCGTCCAGTAAGTGTTCTTGGCGGGATAGGCGTCGTGGACGCGCGTCATGGCGTCCGGTGTCCCCGCATACGCGTGCCATGCGACTCCCTCCACGTACTTGCTAAAGTCTGGGTCGCTGAGTTCGTCCAACACACGGCCCCACAGATTGTAGTTGTGATCCAGGATCCAAATCCTGGTGTCCAGGGAAGCTTGTTCGAGCGCGGGACCCAGGTATTTCTTTACAAACTCAATTTCATATTCCTGCCCCCAAAGGGCCGCGGGCATTCTTCCATCCTGATCTGTATCGACTTCGTTCTGCACGGTAACCGCGCGGATCTTCACTCCCTCCTTCGAATAGGCCTGGAGAAACTTGACGAAGTATTGCGCGTAAGTGGCGAGATATTTCTTGCGCATCGATCCGCCCAACAGGGAGTCGTTGGCTTTCATCCAGCTCGGAGGGCTCCAGGGGCACGAGAACAAGTACAAATCGGGATTCAACTTCTGCGTCTCCCGCAGCACCGGCAAAATGCATTCGCGGTCATGATCGATGGTGAAGCGCTGCAATTCCGGGTCGGGATCCGGGCTTTCGTCAAAACTATAGGCGAATCGCGAATAGTCGCTCGAGCCGATGCACGTGCGTCCAACGGAAAGCCGCAAACCATTTTGTCCGTAGAGCTCGCCGAGCAGCGCTTGCCGTTTTTCCGCGGCAAGCTGCGAGAACAGATAGCAGGAGGCATCGGTGAAAGCGCCGCCAAATCCGAGAATTTCTTGAAATCGCTTGCTCGCATCAATGCGGATTCCAGCCACGGCCGATTTGGGGATAGGGCGCCATCCTTCGAGTTCAATCTCTTGCAGTTTGCGGTCGTTGGAAGTAACCCAGGCTTGCACCCGCACCGGCGGACTTCCCCAAAGAGAGCGTGCGTGGCTCGCCGCGAAAGAAGCAGCGGCGGCAAGCTTCAAAAAGTGCCGGCGAGTGCTATGGGGCATGGGTTTCTCCTTTGCGGAAACACACAGGCGGAGCACTTGAGGGGAGCGATTGGACAAAAGGCTCCAGACAAACGATTGTCGAGGGACACGCTAGCGCATTGGGGACTTGGCGGCAAGAGAAAACTGCTCGCTGCCCAAAAAGCGCCTATTTCTCGTTCTTTCTAGACAATCGATTGACTTAATGCGATGGACCACATTTTCCGCTTGACAAGCACGCCCAAAGGGACTGTAATGGCGCCAAGATAGTAGTTTCGTAGTAGGGGTTAATTCAGACAACCGTTTGCCTATTGATTGTGCCGGGCCAAGATTTTCCGGCCTGAGCTCGCCAGCGTAACATCACGTTCTGGTTAACAGGTGCGGCGAAACGGTTTTCCAAGTCGAGGGTCGTATCGAATGTTCAAAGCTCGGCGAGGGTTGTTGATCGCTACTTGGAGGAACTCAATGAAGACAGTAGTTCGATTAATGGTTGCGATATGCTTCTTGGCATTCGCGGCCAGCTTTTCTTTCGCTCAAAGCACCAATTCAGGTGAAATTCGCGGCATAGTAACGGATTCCAGCGGCGCCGTCGTGATTGGTGCGACTGTCACGCTAACCAATATTGACACGGGCGAGACAAAGGACTTCACCACCAACCAAGATGGTATCTACGATACCGTTTCCACCCGTCCCGGAAATTACAAGCTCACCTTTAGCAAGCCCGGTTTCAAGAAGGTCGAACGCGGGCCAATCGTCCTGCAGGTTTCCATCATTACCGAGGACGCGACACTCCAAGTCGGTCAAGTAAGCGAATTGATCGTCGTTGAGTCCTCTGGGGCGCCGCTGCTGCAGACCGAAACATCACACCTCGGATCCATTCAGGAAATAGAAACCATGGACAAGCTGCCCCAGATAGGGGCTGGCATCACCGGCAATGACTGGGCCAACTTTAATATCTTGCTTCCAGGAGCTGAGGGCACTCCTTCGGCGCCCGCCTCGGAAGGCAGCGGCGCCTATAATGCCGGTGACGCGGTTTCCATTAACGGCAACCTCCCGAACTATGCGAACTACCTTCAAGATGGCGGTGTGGTCCAGTTGCCCGTAAGCAACAACGTTGACAACACCCTTTTCTCCGCCTTACAAGAGGTCCAGATTACGACTTCGTCGTTTTCGGCGCAGTATGGCATTGGCGGCGCCGTATTCAACCAGATTACCAAGAGCGGAACCAACAGCTATCATGGGTCAGCGTATGAATACTTCCAAAACTCCGTTCTAAACGCTGCGCCCTTTTTCCCGATTCCGAACAGCAGCGGCGGCTTTACTCCACAACAGGTAGGCTATCTCCGGTACGACGAGTATGGTGGGACGATCGGCGGGCCGATCCTAAAGAAAAAGCTGTTCGTCTTCTTCGCCATAGACAAGCTCTCTAACAACGGCGCTGCTGGTTCGACCCTGGGCTCGGTTCCCACGCTGGCCGAAAGAGGCCAGGGAACCGCCTATCCAGGCGCTTACGATTTCAGCGCACCGGGCCTGCCGACGTTGTACGACCCGCTGAGCTGCGACACTCCGGGCTGTACACGAACTTCCTTTGCGGCGGAAAACACCGGAACGCTGGCTGGCGTGAATGCGATTCCGGCCAATCGCCTAGACCCCGTGGCGGCGAAGATTCTGGCGCTCTACCCTGCACCCAACGCAGGCGCCGCCGGAGCACTCAATAATAATTTCAGCACGAGACTGCCGACTCCAAACCCGAATCTCCGGTTTTTTGGGCGCCTCGATTATAACCTCTCCTCAAACAACATAATGAACTTCTCCATCAGCCAGAAGGACAACCCCGGGGTCAACAAGTACGGGCCGCTGCCGTGCCCGATCAATTGCTTTTCCGGGGACATCGATGGCTACAACGTGCAGTTCACCGACACTTGGACGATCAGTCCGACGATGGTGAACGAATTCCGCATGGCTTATACCAAACAAGGCAACTGGTTTGTGCCCGACACTATTGGGTACGACGCCTCAAGCGAGCTGGGTTTGCAATACGCCAAGGCGGCTGTTCTTCCTCAGATAAACATCGGCGGCAACGGATTGTGTTGTGCGGGGCTGGCTCCCGGCACGAACGCGATCTACATCGAGAATCTCTATGACCCATCGGATGTCATCACCCTGATCAAAGGGAAGCACATTCTTCACTTCGGTGTTGAGGTGCTGATGGGACAAGGCAATACCACGCCATGGGGAAACCTGACGGCCGGCAACTTCACCTTCACTGGGAACTACACGGCGCAAAATGGCGAGCAGGGGACTACGGGAGCCGGCTTCGCCGATTTCCTGCTTGGTGACGTCCAGAATTGGGGCGCGACCAATCAGGCCGTGTCCTACGCCCGGCTCAAGAGTCCTCAGGTTTTCGTTCAGGACGACTATAAAGTTAAACCAAATCTCACGATTAACCTGGGCTTGCGGTACACGGCCACAACAGGTTTCACCGAGATCCATAACGCCGAGGGTGGCTTCGATCCGAATATCACGCTCACCTATCCCTGTCCCACTGCCACAGTCACGAACTGCTCGTACGAGGGCTCGTTAGGTTCGATGTGGTTCGCTGGCCAGGATAATCGCAGCTCACTGCAGAAGCCTATCTACAATATCTTCCTGCCACGTGTTGGGTTTTCCTGGACCTTCATGCCCAACACTGTGTTGCAAGGTGGCTTCGGGATGTACTCGTATAACTTCAGCCAGGATGATTACGGAAACGGAATGGGAGCTGGCTCCCTGGGCACAAGTTCCGGTAATGCTTCGGACGTGAACGCGGGAACTGGACCGAACCCGCTGATCTCCTTGAGTTCGTCTGCGGCTCAAGCTAACGCTGTGCTCAATTACGTCGTGGGCTCGCCGAACGCGAGAACACCTTACACGTACCTCAACCTTAATTCTCCCGCAAATGAGACCTACGTCCCGTATGACGTTCCCCCTGGCCGCATCAACGAATGGCAGTTAAGCGTCCAGCATCAATTCGCCGGGAATTATATGGCTTCCCTTTCCTATGTGGGGAGCCACGGTTCGAATCTGCTGTACAACACGGACGTCAACCAGATAACCACCGCAACTGGTCTCGCCGACAGCTCCGCCAATGAAAAATTCGTTCAGGCGGACCGGCCCTTCCCGGCTTGGGGATCCATCGGCGGTTATAATTACAACAGCATCTCAAACTACAATGGTTTGCAGGCCCAAATCACCAAGCGTTATTCCAACGGACTGCTTTTTAGCGCGAACTACGTCTGGTCTCACATGCTGGATGACCAGGATTCGGGCGGATGGGGCAGCCGCGGAGGCACGGAGAACTGGCAGATTGGGAATAACCCCAAGTCGAATTACGGCAATTCGAATTTCGACGTTCCGCACGCATTCAAGGCGTATGCCTCATACGAATTGCCCTTTGGACATGGCAAGTCCTATCTGAACCAAAACGCCGTAGAGGACGCCGTCGTCGGCGGATGGCGGCTTTCGGGAACACTCATCGCCCAGAGTGGAAATCCGTTCACGGTGACAATGAATACTAACGAGAACTCGACAATTACTGGCTGCGGCAACGGGTGCAATTGGTTTCCCAATGTTGTGGGCAGCCTTTCCGGACCCAAAACTACCACGGAGTGGTTTAACACGGCAGCATTTGCCGCTCCCTCCACGGATCCTTTCCAGTGGGGCAACGAAGCCAGGAATAGCCTCAGAGGACCGCGGCTGTCCGTCGTCAACCTGTCCATGGCGAAGCGCCTTAGCTACAAGGAGCGATACCACTTGGAGCTGCGCGCGGACTTTGTCAACGCTCTGAATCATCCGAGCCTCGGCATTCCGGGCAATGTCCTGGGAGCGAGTAATTTCGGACAGATAAATAACGCGACGGCGAATGGTGGAGTCGCAGTGGCTCCCCGCAGCGGCCAATTGAGTGCTGTGTTTTCCTTCTAACCAAGCAGACATGTCGAGGAGAGGACGGTGGCACCCCGCCGTCCTCTCTTTTTTTCTCCGGAAAACGAAATCCGGAAATGCTTTGTCTTCGCCGTATACTATTGACATGCGGACCAAAAAAGTTATTCTGCCGCTCTGCGCTGCCCTCTTCATTGTCATTCCCTCGTATTGCCAATCTCCCCCGGGCCGCCAGCAGCAAATCGAATTGCACGTGAAACAGGCCCAGGTCTATCTGAGCGAGAACAAGCCGGATCAGGCAGCCGCTGAATTCAAGGCAATTGTCGCGCTCGATCCGAAGAACACGGATGCCCAGGGCAATCTTGGCGTGCTGCTGTACTTCCAGGGCCAGTACGCGGACGCGATTCCGCCGTTGCGCGCCGCGCTGAAATTACAGCCCGGCATTTGGAAAATTCAGGCGCTGCTGGGCATGGCGGAAAAGAGGACAAACGACATCACCCGCGCGCTTAGCGATATGGAAAAAGCGTTTCCCAAGCTGAAGGAGCAGAAGATTCGCATTGATACTGGCATGGAGATGATTGATATCTACTCCGCGGCCGGCGAGTTAGGTAAAGCCGCCGCGACTGTCAATGCGCTGCAGGAGTTGGACCCGACAAACGTTGAAATTACTTACGCTGCGTACCGAATCTATTCGGACCTGACCGACGAATCCAGGCTTAGCTTATCCGTTGAGGCTCCTAACTCCGCCCGGATGCACCAGATGATGGCGCACGAATTAGCCAGGCAGGGTAAAACAGACGAAGCCATCGCGCACTACCACGAAGCAATGAAGATTGACCCCAAAACCCTGGGCCTGCACTTTGAACTGGCGGAGATGCTCAATAATTCCTCGATTCCCGGCGGACGCGAAGAAGCTAAGAAGGAATACGAAGCGGCCTTGGTGGCCGACCCTTCCGACGAAAAGTCCGAAAGCCGGCTCGGTGATATAGCGGCACTGGAAGGAGACCAAAAGGCGGCGGCCGAACACTATGAGCGTGCATTAAAGCTCCAGCCAGACGACCCTGACGCCAACGTCGGCCTAGCAAAAGCCTTGATGACCGTGAATCAAACGGATAGGGCGCTTGCGCTTCTGGAGCATGCCATCAAACTCGATCCGACCGACGCCGTCGCGCATTTTCGCTTGAGCACCATTTACCGGAAAATGGGCCGCAGTGCCGATGCGAAGAACGAGCTTCAGGAATACCAGAAATACAAGGATATGAAGGAAAAGCTCCGGGAGCTTTACCGGCAGATGCGTTTGGAGCCAGGTAAGAAAGAACAAGAAGACGACGCGCGCCAATAGCCGATGAGGCGCAAGTTTGCATGTGGCACCCGCTCTTCGGGAATCCGAAGAAGGAATCACCCGTGCGCAATTTCTGGCGGCCACCCGGAAGCTCTTTGGAAGGAAAGCAAGCGAAGGAATTCCATGAAATGTTCCGGGGGTGTTCGATGATGAAAGCGCTGTTGGCACTGGCGGCTCTCCTGATTCCGAGTAGTCCGCTTTTGGCCAATTCTTATTACACGGACCGTTTGGAAGATGCCAGAGCGGTCTACCTTACGCGCGACAAATTTCCCGTTCACGCGGACGGCGTGGCGGACGATTCGGATGCCCTCCAGGCAGCCATCAACAAAGTCCAGGAAACCACGAACCAGGGCATTCTCTTTCTGCCTTCTGGCCGCTACCGCGTAACGCGAACCATCTATATCTGGCCGGGTATCCGCGTCATTGGATATGGTAAGACACGGCCTGTGCTGGTCCTTGGTGCAAACACGCCGGGGTATCAACAGGGTCTTTCGTACATGATTTTCTTCGCGGGCGACCGGCCGGGGTCAGGCTCCTCTCGCCGACGTGGCGAGGGAGAAAACAATGCGCCGCCCGACGCAAACCCTGGAACATTCTATTCCGCACTAAGCAACGTGGACATCGAGATTCAGGACGGCAACTCTGCCGCCGTGGGGGTCCGCGCTCATTACGCGCAGCACTGCTTCCTCGCCCATATAGATTTCCACATCGGCTCAGGCCTCGCCGGAATTCACGATGGCGGCAACGTGGCGGAGGATTTGCATTTTTATGGCGGCAAATACGGGATATGGACCCGCAAGCCTTCGCCCGGTTGGCAGTTCACCGTGATTGACAGCGCCTTTGAAGGCCAGAGCGAAGCCGCTATCCGGGAGCATGAGGCGGGGCTGACCTTGATCCGCCCGCAATTCAAGAATGTCCCTACGGCAATTTCCATCGATGACAGGTATTTCGACGAACTGTGGGTCAAGGATGGGCGCTTCGAAAATATCAGCGGCCCCGCCGTAATCGTCAGCAACGAAAAGAATCCGCGCACGGAAATCAACATGGAAGACGCGATTTGCCGCGGCGTCCCGGTTTTTGTCCTCTTCCGCGAAAGCGGCAAACAACTCGCTGGTCCGCAAGATATGTACGCCGTCAAAGCATTCTCGCATGGCCTACATTTCGATGACATTGGAGCCATTCCCGCCATCCGGGATGTGTTCCAGACCATCCCATTGGCAGCGCTTCCGCCGCCCGTCGAGTCCGACATCCGCAAACTGCCTCCCATGGACACTTGGGTCAACATTCGCAGCCTCGGCGTTTCTGGTGATGGCGTGACGGACGATACGTCAGCCCTGCAGAAAGCGATTGCCGGGCACAAAACGATCTATTTTCCTTCGGGCAAGTATCGCGTCACGGACACGATCGTGTTGAATCCGGATACGATTCTCATCGGCCTGCATCCCAGCGTCACACGCATCTTCCTGGCGGACGGAACACCCGCGTTCCAGGGAGTCGGCGGCCCCAAGCCGCTGCTGGAGTCCCCCAAGGGAGGTACGAACATTGTCACCGGCATCGGCCTGTACACGAATGGCGTCAATCCACGCGCCGTCGCCCTCCGGTGGATGGCCGGTGAAAATTCCATGGTCAATGACGTGCGATTCCTGGGCGGCCACGGCACCGTGGACCCGGATGCCACGGCGGAAGAGCGCCGCAAAGTCTGGCAGCAGATCTACAACAACACGCACACCGCGGAATCGGATATCAACCGGCGCTGGGATGCCCAGTATCCCAGCCTGTGGGTCACCGAGGGAGGTGGCGGCACCTTCGTCAACCTCTGGACCCCCAGTACATTTGCCCAAGCTGGCTTGTACATTTCAAACACTTCGACCAGCGGGCGTGTCTATGAACTTTCCAGCGAGCACCACGTCCGAAATGAAATTGTGCTGCATAACGCTTCGCACTGGCAGCTTTACGCCCTGCAAACGGAAGAGGAGCGAGGCGAGGGAGGCTTCGCCCTGCCGCTCGATATCCGCAACTCCAGCGACATCACCATCGCAAACCTCCACATGTACCGCGTTGTCAGCAGCTATCAACCATTCCCCTACGCCATAAAAGTTACCGATTCCAGGAACATCCGTTTCCGCAATGTCCATTGCTACAGCGACAGCAAAGCCTCGTTTGACAGCGCCGTCTTCGATCAGACGCACAACGCCGAGATTCGCCAGCGCGAATTCGCTTGGCTCACGATTTCTGGCGATTCGCCTGCGCCTCGGCCGGCGGAACCCCTTCCGTTCCTGGCAGACGGCGCCAAAGTGGAAAAGCTGGCGGGAGGCTTCTTCAATATTTCCGGCGGGGCCGTCGACGCGGCAGGCGACTTCTATTTTGTGGATGCGAAGTGGCAGAGGATTTATCGCTGGTCCGCGTCTCAGCATCAGTTGTCGCTCGTGCGCGAAAACCCGCTTGACCCGGTTAACCTTGTTTTTGACAAGTCTGGGAATTTAATCGTGATCTCCTATGAAGGAAATGGGGCTGTCTACACCTTCAAGCCGGGAACCGACTTTGATCGCATCACCCTGCTGAAGCCGGAACCAAGCGCCCCCCGCCCGAGGATGACTGCTGTTCTTCCCGTGGATTACTGGCGCAACGAAAACGACTTTCTGGAGGTGGCACAGCAAAAGAGGCCCTTCCAGTACCTTTCACCGGACGGCTCCACTTTCATTCCGGCCGGCAAAGATTTCGTCACCGGGGAACTCTACTATGGATCCAAAATCCACGACGTTCTTCACGCCTTCGGGCTAGCCCCAGTGTCTGCGGGACAACCTTTTTACGTTACCGATGAAGAAGAGCAAAAAACGTATCGAACCACTGTGGATGAAAATGGCACACTTACGAATCTGAAACTGTTCGCAGACGTAGGCGGAGAAAGCGTGACGGAAGACACCGCGGGAAATGTGTATATCGCCGCGGGCCAAATCTACGTCTACAACCCGGCCGGGACGCTCCTCGGCACGATCGATGTTCCGGAACGGCCCTCACAATTGCTCTTTGGCGGGGCCGACAAGAAAACCCTTTTCATTGCGGCGCGCAGTTCATTGTATGCCGTGCAATTGCGCAATGGCGGCCGCTAAAGGTGAGATGCGTACTCCTTTCTCGAGATTCTACTGTCCGACAGCAGGCATCCCTATGCGCGTGATCAAAGCGATCTGCGGAGCGGCTACCATGAGCCTGCTAGTTGTATGCACATTGGTCGCACAATCTCCTGCGGAGCCGAAAAAGTCCGCGCAGGCCGGCTCTCCCAAGCAAGGTGATTCCGAATCCTCGCGATTGCCGCAACTTGTGGACATCACGAGTTCCACCGGCATTCATTTCGAGCATATTTCCACGCCCGAGCAAAAGTACATCATGGAATCCATGAGCGGCGGAGTCGCGCTCATTGACTACGACCGCGATGGCTGGCCGGACATCTATTTCACCAATGCGCCAAGCGTGGAGATGGCGCGCAGTGGCAAGAAAGCGCGCAGCGCTCTCTACCACAATAATCACGATGGCACCTTCACTGACGTCACGGACAAAGCTGGCGTCGGGTACCCCTGCTGGGCGATGGGCGTTTCCGTCGGCGACTACAACAATGATGGCTGGCCCGATCTGCTGGTCACCTGCTTCAACGGCGTTGTGCTCTACCGCAACAATGGCGACGGCACCTTCACCGACGTGACCCAGCAGGCCGGCTTGGGAGTCGACAAGGGTTGGGCTTCCGGCTCCACTTTTGGTGACTATGACGGCGATGGTTGGGTTGACCTGTTCGTTTCCCACTACGTTGATGTCAGTCTGGAAGCCCTCCCGGTTTTCGGCTCGAGCAAAACCTGCCAGTATCACGGCCTTGACGTGCAATGCGGTCCCCGCGGACTCAAAGGTTTGCCCGACGCCCTTTATCACAACAATGGTGACGGCACATTTACGGAGATTTCCAAGTCCGCCGGCGTTTCCGACCCTCAAAAGTTCTTCGGCTTGACGGCCGTTTGGACCGATTTTGATCAGGACGGTCATCTCGATCTCTTTGTCACCAACGACGGCCAGCCCAACTACCTTTATCGCAACGATGGCACCGGCCATTTCAAGGACGTTGCGTACACCGCGGGCGTTGCGGTCAGCCAGGATGGCGCCGAACAGGCCAACATGGGCGTCGCTCTCGGCGACTATCTGCATACCGGGCGCTTCAGCATCTTCATCACGCATTTCAGCGACGAATACGCCGTGCTGTACCGCAATGACGGTGACATGAACTTCACGGATGAATCCTACGCATCCGGCATCGCCGCGGCCACCACCCCTTATGTGAGTTGGGGCGATGCATTCATCGATTGGCAAAATAATGGATGGCCGGATGTATTCATGGCCAGTGGACACGTCTATCCGCAAGTCGACTCCGTTGAGATTGGAACGAAGTACCTTGAACCCATGCTGCTTTTCGAGAATCAGAGGAACGGCACGTTCAAGAACATCAGCAAACTTGTCGGGCCTGCGATTCAGGTTCCGAGGGTGGGCCGGGGAGTAGTTTGCGGTGACCTATTCAATGACGGCCGGATGGAAATCGTCGTTGAGACTCTGAAGGGCGAACCGGTAATTCTTCAGCCGCAAGGTGGTCCGCCGAATCATTGGATCAGCTTCCAGTTGGAAGGCACCCAGAGCAACCGCCTTGCTTTGAACGCACGCGTAAAAGCTACCGCCGGGGATCTCGTTCAGACCGGTGAACTTGTCAGCGGGGGAAGCTACATTTCGCAACACGATCTTCGTATTCACTTCGGGCTCGGCACTCACGAAGTCGTCGACGAGGCTGAAATCACGTGGCCCAACGGAAAGGTGGAAACGCTTACGAATCTGACCGCCGACCACTTCTACAAGGTAAAAGAAGGCCAGGGTGTCGTAGGGTCACAGGGTCCGAGTGTGCCAACTGCCAAGCACGAATGATTCACTCGGGGCGTGGCTTTGCAGGAATAGATGGAGGGCGGAAGAAAGCCGCAGCTTCCAATGGATGATTGAGAGGCATCTATGAAGACATTTCACTTGCAATTCGTGCTGTTACTTTTCGTGTGCGTGGCTACTGTGAGTGGCGCCGGGAGCATTCCTGATGACTACAAAGGCAAACCTTTTCAGGATGCAGCTCATACCGCTGGGCCTCAGGTGATCCCTGGCCGGTTGGAAGCAGCACTCTTCGATCTCGGCGGGGAAGGAATTGCGTATCACGATGTGGATGCGATCAATCATGGCAGCGGAGTGTTGAATTACGAAACGGGACACTGCGAAGAAGGTGTGCCGGCTTACATCTGCCACTTTCGCGAAAACGAGGGTGTGGATTTGTCGTACGTGAAAAAAAGGGCGGATTTGAACCATCCCAACCTGGTCACGCCGGAATGGCAGCAGTTGTACATCGGCTGGACGGAGGATGGCGAATGGACCAATTACACCGTGGACGTGAAGAAGGCCGGCACGTACAAAATCGCCGCAATGTATTCTTACACCGCACAAACAATCAGTTTTTCGCTTAATGGTAAGCCTGCCGCCGATTGCAAACTCCCTCTCGATCCCACAACGCAATTTCCCATGAAGGAGTACCCGGATTGGGTCGTCTGGCACATTTGGAATAAGGCGGAGTGTGGAGAAATCAATTTTCCTGAAGCCGGGCGGCAATTGCTTACTTTGCATTACAAGCACGGAAATAATCTTGCCTATTTTGATTTCGTGCCTGCAAACAAATGAGGCCCGGGGGCAGCATGTGTCTTGAAAGTGTTACACGTAGTCCAAATACGTTCGGGCCACCGCCCAATTCGGAGTTTTGGTTTCTGTAAGAATTCAGTTTCTTTCAAAGTTTAGGTACTCGCTCTAAGGAGAAACCCTATGAAAAAGCAAATCACCGTTACTGACCGTCGGAACTTTTTGAAGACAGGCGGCGCCGTTGCCGCAGTGCTCCTGACAAACGGCACGCAGCTCGGGCAGGCCTCAACCCGAGCAATCCCGGATTTGCCCGTGAATGCGAAAACGCAGGCTGCCATGCCGACGCGGAACTTAGGCAAGACGGGATACAGGGTTGGGATCTTCAGTCTTGGAGGGCAGGCGGCGATAGAAAAGCCGAACAACTTTGATATCGCGGTGCCGATTATTGAACGCGCGCTCGATTTGGGTGTCAATTACATTGATACCTCTTCGATTTATGGCGGTCCCGAGCGCTGGAGCGAGCAGTATGTCGGCCGGGTGATGAAGACGCGCCGGCAAGAAGTATTCCTGGCCACCAAGACGAAGGAACGCACGCGTGATGGGTCGTTGCGCATGATCGAAAAGTCTCTGAAGCTGCTGAACACCACGCAGGTGGATCTTTGGCAGTTGCACGACGTTGGTTTGCCCGAGGATGTGAATGCGATCTTTGCCAAGGGCGGGGCCATGGAAGCGCTGCTGGAGATGCAGGAGCAGAAGGTGGTGCGCTTTCTGGGAGTCACCGGCCACTATCGGCCGGAAGCATTGATAGAAACGGTAAACCGGCACTCGTTCGACACCATCCTGATGGCGCTGAATGCGGCGGATACGCACATTCACAGCTTTACGGCACAATTGCTGCCGTTGGTGGTCGAGAAGCAGATGGGAATAATCGGAATGAAAGTGCCTGCCCGCAGCCGGCTGCTCTCCAGTTGGACGCCGCCGCCACTTGAAGAACAACAGCATTCCTGGGAGGGCTCGGCGATTGCCACTCGCCCGGGAGTTATGAACATGGCAGAGGCAATGCAGTTCACGCTGTCACTCCCGGTAAGCACGGTAATCATCGGATGCGACAATATCGCGCAGCTTGAAGAGAACGTGCGGATCGCGCGGGATTTTACGCCGCTGTCTGAATCGCAGATGGCGGCCCTGAACGAAAGAGCCGCACCCGTTGCCAAACAGTCGCTGTTTTTCCGGTTCACGGATCGCAGCAAAGGTTGATCGTAAGAGGACCGCTTAGGTGGACATCTTGTGGTTCGGGCTGGCTGGCTTCCTGAGGAGGAAGTTTTTGGAGAGGACTCCGGTGCTTTGCATGCATAGAGTCAGAGGTTCGCATCCCCCGCTCCACCAAACATCTTCGCACTCAACAGTAGCCTGCTGATTATACTTTTGCAGGCTGCCGTGATTTGATTGCACTGATTTCCTTCGAGAAATTCTGGCAGTCCCGCGGCCCTTCCGTAGGCCCGGAAAATTTCAGCTGGGGATCTCTGGCTTCGTGGGCTCTGTCACGTTCTCGGTTGCTGCTTCCTTCTCCGCGCGTTTCGCCAGTTTTTTCTGTGCGCGGCGCTCGGCCTTCTCGCGCTGCTTTTCCTGCCGCTTCATTTCCTTTTGACGCTTCTGGAATGTAATGGCCATATAGCCTCCTTGAAATTGCGTGTTGCGCGGGCAATTTCGGAAAAACTGTTGCGAAGGTTACCAGCGAGGTTCGCGTGGCTGCCGGGCCGACTCGCGGTAATCCTCATTGGAAAATCCGCCCCTGCCTCCTCCACCCCCGCTGCTTCTTGGCGGCCGTGTGGCGTCTTTCGGGCGAGCTTCATTTACCTTCAGATTGCGCCCGCCAATTGCCTTGCCGTCCAATCCGGCAATAGCCTTGGCGGCCTCTTCATCGTTGGGCATTTCCACGAACGCAAACCCTCGCGCGCGCCCCGTCTCGCGATCTTTCACCAGGTTCACGCGGGTGACTTGCCCAAACGGCTTGAACAGTTCGTTTAGCTCGCTTTCCGTTGTCTGAAAGCTCAGGTTGCCTACAAATAAGCTCTTCATTCCTCTTCTCCTGAATTTATTGTTCTGCCCGGGGCCCCTCTGTGCTTTCCTTGCTCATCTTCCGACTTGAATGCCTCTTAATACGCACCTTGCACGAAAATCTGAAATCTTCCCGAACGCGACGGGTGCCGCAGTTTGCGCAGCGCCTTGGCTTCAATCTGTCGGATGCGTTCCCGCGTTACCGCGAAGACCTGCCCCACTTCTTCCAGCGTGTGCTGGCTTCCATCGTCCAGGCCAAAACGCAGGCGGATGATGCGTTCCTCGCGGGGCGTCAGCGTCCGCAGTATCGAGGCAATTTGATCCCGCAAATTCAGGTGGATGGCAGCGTCGGAGGGAGACAACACGGCCTTATCCTCTATAAAGTCGCCCAGGTGCGAATCGCCCTCTTCTCCGATGGGCGTCTCGAAGGACATCGGCAACTGCGCAATCTTTTTCGTCTTGCGCACGGCATCAACGGGAATATCCAGGCGCTTGGCGATTTCCTCGGAAGTGGGCTCGCGACCCAACTCCTGCACCAACTGTTGGCTGGTGCGCGCCTGCTTGTTGATCGTCTCGATCATGTGCACGGGCACCCGGATCGTGCGCGCCTGGTCCGCAATCGCCCGCGTGATGGCCTGGCGGATCCACCACGTGGCATAGGTAGAAAACTTGTACCCGCGGCGCCACTCGAACTTGTCGGTCCCCCGCATGAGCCCGATATTGCCTTCCTGGATCAAGTCCAGGAATTGCAGCCCGCGGTTCGTATATTTCTTGGCGATGGAGACGACCAGACGCAGGTTTGCTTCGGTCAGCTCTTTCTTCGCTTGTTCAGCTTCGGCCTCGCCAAGCTGGATTTGCGTGAGCGCGCGCTTCAGTCCATTTAACGTAACCTCGCTGGACTCTTCAATTTCCTTCAGGCGCGCGCGGCAGGAACGCAGTTCCCTGCGGGCCTCCATTGTTGCGTCGCCGTGAGATGCCCTGACGCGGCGTTCCAGCCGCGCAGCTTCTCGCTCCAGCGTATGCACGTGTTCGACGGCGTGGCGCAGTATTCCAATCAGGCGCTTTTTCTCGCGCTCCTTGAACTCCAGCGACCGCACAAACAGCGAAATCGCAATCCTGGTGCGCAGCAAGCGGCGCTTGGCACGCCGATACGCGCGCTTGTTTGAGGCGCTGGTATTTTCCAGCTTGCCGGCCTGCTTCCGTGCCAAGGCATGTAGCTTTTCAACGTCGTCGATGATGCGCAGCGTTTGCTTGGTCTTTTCCTCGATCTTTTCCGCGGTCAGCTCCTCCTCGTCGATCTGCACGATATCCTTGATAGACCTGTGCCCGCTACGCAGGTCTGCGCCCACGGCGATCAACTCCTTCACCACGATTGCCGAACGCGAAACCGTCTTGAGCACCCGGGTGTTCCCGCGTTCCAACCGCTTTGCGATCACCACTTCACTCTCGCGCGTCAGCAGCGGCACAACGCCCATTTCGCGCAGATACACGCGCACCGGATCACTGGTCTTCTCTGCTTGCGAAGCTATTTGTTCGACTTCGCCGTCTTCGCGCCGCGATTCCTCGTCGTGCCCGAGCACTCCGGCCTGCTCCGTCGTTTCAGGGACCGGTAGCGCCGCCTTGGCGTCGGAGACATCCTCGAAAAAGCCGATGCCTTCACCCTCGAAAACGGTGAAGAGTCCGTCAATCTGTTCGGCCGTGAACTCCTCGGAGGCGAGGATGTCATTTACCTGGTCATAGAGCAGGTAGCCCTGTTCCTTGCCTAGTTTGACAAGGTTCTGGACCGTCTCTGGTTGTTCCTGAACTTCTCGCGACAATGGTTGCTCCTGTTGACCCACTGCCAGAATTGCCCGGTTTCCCTGGTACCTTTACCGCCACCCTGCGGAGACACCTGGGCATGGCCTGGTGGACGGCGAACGTGATGTACGGATTGCAGCTTGGGCTGTCTCAAGCTGCTTCATGTGGACAGGACCCCGGTGGTCCTGATGCCCCCGTTTATGGCGCGGTTTCTAATTGTCAGATGTGCGCACTACTAGTATACACGAATGGCCTCGACTCCAGGGCCATTCGATTCGCCCTCAGCTTTGCATCTGTACTTGCAGGAATTCTCCCGGCAGCGCAATCATCGTCGGCCTTTGCGCGGACTGCTGGCGAGGAAACGCATCCCGTCCGCGGTCCCGGTCATCCGTTACCTGGCCATCTATGGTGATCCGTTCCATCCTGATCCCGAGTGCACGCTCCAATTGGAATAGATCGGAGCGCTGCTCGATCGCAAAAAGAGTGGAAGCCAGGCCATGTTTGCCGGCGCGTCCGGTGCGTCCAACCCGGTGGATGAAATTCTCGGCCACTTCGGGCAAATCATAATTGATTACGTGAGCGATCTGCTCGACGTGAATGCCGCGCGCCGCAAGGTCCGTGGCCACAAGCACGCGGTAGCGTCCTTGCTGGAATCCGGTCAACGCTGCCGTGCGTTGCGATTGCGAGCGGTCTCCATGGATCGTCGCCGCCGCGATGCCTTCGCGCTGCAGTCCTTTGGCAATCTTCTCGGTGCCCCGCTTGGTGCGAGAGAATACCAGGCACCGCCCACTCTCTTGAATGAGCAAGCGGCGCAGGAGTTCCAGCTTTCCGTTCGACTCAACTTCATAAGCGTGCAGCCGCACGTTTTCGGCGGGCTTCAGCGTTGAGCCCAACGCGATGCGTACGGCGTTTTTCGTGTAGTCCTTGACCAGCCGCGCCATGTCCCCTTCCATCGTTGCCGAAAAACACATGGTCTGACGCTCTCTCGGTAGCGTCCCCACAATCCTCCGGATCGCGGGAAGAAAACCCATGTCCAGCATGCGGTCAGCCTCGTCCAGTATCAGCACTTGGAGATTGTGGAAGTCAACCAGATTGCGGTCCATATAGTCTTCCAAACGACCGGGCGTGGCCACAATCACGTTAGCTCCATTGCGAATGGCTCTTAGTTGCTGCCCTTCGGCAAGCCCGCCCACCACCAACGCTGCCGCTGCCAGTTGCTTGCCGCGCAATGCGTTGTATTGGTCCAGGACCTGCATCGCCAGTTCGCGCGTGGGCACAAGCACCAGCGCTGCAATGCCCGGTTTGTTTCGTTGTAGCAGCCTCTCTATTACGGGGATAAGAAACGCCAGGGTCTTGCCTGTCCCGGTTTGTGCCGTTGCCAGCACATCCTTGCCTTCCAGTGCGGGAGGTATCGCCGCGGCTTGCACCGGTGTTGGCACCGAAAAGCCGGAAGACGAAATTCGCTCCTTCAGGTAAGGAGAAATCGATAGTTCTGAAAAATTTTGCATTTTACTTTCTTACTGGCGCCCATGGTTGCAGGCCTTTCCCTTAATGTCAGTAAGGCACGGCAACGTGGATCGCCAGATTTGTTTTAAATTACGCTGAAGACTAACGGAGGAAACGTAGGGCGGGGATTCTCAGATCACAGTACAAACCAGAGGGACCGCACAACACAGCCGCGGTATTAAGCGCACAAGAAGAGTACCACATCCTGGCGAAGCGTGCTGCTCGAATTAGCTGAATCTTCAAAAATCGCGCTCTTTGGTAACCTGGCGCAAACCTAGCCCCTCCCGGCCAGGCCGAGTCCCTCAGCCTAGGCCGGCTTGGCTTTCCTTAGCTTTCGCGGACTCTTTCTGTTCCTGGTCCACCGCCGAATCGCACTCTTCCTGGATTCCATCTGCAGGAGTTTTTCAATCTCGTTTGCATCCCGGTGCTTGTGCATGGCCGCGCCGCCGCTCTCTGGAAAATGCAGCGGGTCGCGAAGGCTCTGCAATTCCCGATAGTAGTAAAGAGCGCTGGGTCGTTTCTGGCGCAACCTCAAACTCTTCAGGAATTCCACTTCCTCGCTGGTGGCATCTCCGCTCAACGCCGCGTTGCCCAGGAATTCCTGGAGGCCCGGCTCCTCTTCGGAAGATGGCACGCCTCCGGTCTCCACAAACTGAAATTTCAGGAACTCCGTTGCAGTCAATCCTTTGTTCAGCTCGATTTCCATCCCAAACGTCTTCAGGTCGATGTCCCAGGAATCGATCATAGGCTCCAGAAATATCGCGCAGTGATCTATGGAGATGTTGAACACATCCGTATCGAGAAAGTCCAGCGTGATGGCACGCATCTCTTCATGTGATTGGCGCCGGAGTTTGGCGGCATTCCGCGGCCAGTTCTCGGCTTCCAGTTCCGCGCGGGCGATCCGTTTTGTCACGTCCAGAAGCGTCTGCGTCACCAGCCTCTCCAGTTCGCCAAACGCCTGCTTCTCGAATATCTCGCGCACTTCCATGCGCTTCGTTGGCCGGCATTTCCGGATGATCAATTCGCGCACTTCCTTGAAGATCGGCGCGGGCGGATCGGCCAGCTTCTTCTTCAATTCCTCCCGGCGTTGTGCGTCCGCCATCGCGGAGAGCTGTCCCTTGGGCAGCTTCAAAAAGGCGGTCATCTTCTCATATAGATCCGTGCGGTCCGCGGCCGGCGGGGCCTTTTTCCGCGTGAGCAGTTGGGAGATATAAGACTCCGTGACCTGGGCGGCGGCTGCGAGGTCGCGCTGCTCCAGGCCGAGTTCCTTGAGCCTCTGTTGAATCACAAAACAAACGTCCACAAGCGCTCTCCTGCCGGGTTTAACAGCTACGGTAAAGTATATCTCATCGGGAGCCAACTCACTTGACAAAACTGGTAAAGTAGTGCATTCTGGAGGTGCGATCAAGGCTGCTTTCAGGTCTTCCGGACCCGTGCACCTCCCTGAACTTCTCCCTTGGTCTTGTAACCAAGGAGAGTTCCACGTTCACTCATCGATTGCGGGTGTTCTCGACAATGGCCCCGCGATTCTTCCGCCAGGGGCCGGGCCATGCCCTTCCCATCTATTCTTCCTCTGTCCTCCACAAAGGAGCCAGTGACGCAATTTCTAAGTTGGATTTTTGACGGATTGGCTGCTGGCAAGTAGGGCCTTTTGGGGACTTGCAAGACAGCAAATGAATCGGATTTTCTCTTTTGGGGATAAGAAAAGGGAAAGGGATAGGAAAAGGAAACGCGTATGACAAAACTCTATGTTGGGAATCTCTCGTTTGGCATGACGGACGAAACTTTGCAGCAGCTTTTCGCCGCGAAGGGATATCAAGTAGCCTCGGCTCGCGTCATTACCGACCGCGAAACCGGGCGCTCGCGCGGTTTCGGTTTTGTAGAACTCGGAGCCGCTGACGACGCGGCCAAAGCCATCGGCGAATTCAATGGCCTGGATGTGGAAGGCCGCGCACTGCAAGTCAATGAAGCGCGTCCCCAGGAATCGCGTGGCGGCGGAGATCGTTCTGGCGGCCGCGGAGGCTATTCCGGTGGACGTTCTGGCGGAGACGGCCGGCGGCGCTACTAGCCGCCCCGTGGAAGCTCTCTAGCGTTTTCTTGCAGTTTTGGCCGCCCTCTTTCGCCCAGTGCCCGCGAAAAACGACGCGCTTTGTCCAATCTGATTTGGAGGAACGACTCATGAGTGTTTCGGTTGGCCAGTACATCAAGCATTTTCAGTACGGCTGCGGGGTCATCACGGAGTCCGGTTCAGACCGCACCACCATCGATTTCGACGCGCATGGTCCCAAGCTATTCGTCACCAGTCTGATGGTGGTTGAACCTGCCGAAGGAACTCCGCCAAAGCGGCGTCGCGCCAAGCGTGCGAAGACCGTGAAGCCGACGCCGATGCTTGCAGCCAAGGTGTTCGTGCCGGGAGCTAAATGAGCACCGGTATCATCGTCCAGTACATCGGCTTCCAGGCGAAGCCGCTCTCCCGCGAGTACACCTTTCATGTTCGTGGGACTGGCGAAGAGCGCGATTTCACATTAAATATTGCCAACGAGGCGTTCACATCCCATCGCGCCCGCTATCAGGATGCACCGGCCATTTGCTCGGAGAGATTGCAAGCAGAGCTTGCCGCTCACTCCAACAACCCCGATGAAACGCGATTCGTCATCACTGCCGCGGAATTGGATTCCTATCGCGCGGCCCGCACGCCGAAGTCCCACGAGAAATCCTGGGGACGCAAGCCGCAAGAAGATTACTAGCCGCGCTTTCCTCTACTCAGGCATAGCCACTTGCCCGCGGGCGTCGCGCCACCGGCTGCTATTCCTGAAACCCTTTGATCGGAAGAGATCCTGGGATCGCCGCAGAGCACAATCCCCAAACCTGTGTATCTGGGTTCAGAACCTCGGTGTGAGACGATTCTGCGCCCGTCACTCGCAGGCGCGGCACTTCAGTATTCCCTCTGTCGCGCTCAGCCGCCCCAGCTTGTATACAACTCCTTCGCTCCCGTTGTAGGATGCGCACGGTTCAGTTGACCGGCGCTCGTTCCGTAACCACCAAATCCTTTCACGAAATATCCTGACGGGGGTACCTATGCCAGACGCAACACAGCCTGACCAAAATGCCCAGACCATGTGGGACCGTGTGGCCGCCAGTCACGAGTTCAAGGATCTCATGGCCACGAAAAAGATCTTCATCATTCCCGCTTTTGTCTTCTTTCTTGTTTACTACTTCTTGCTTCCGATACTGGTCGGCTACGCGCCGCAATTCATGTCCATCAAAGTCTGGGGCAACGTCAATCTCGCCTATTTGTTTGCGCTCTCGCAGTTCGCTATGGCCTGGACCATTGCCGGTTTGTACGTCCGTGCGGGGGACGACTTCGATGAAATCTCCAAGGACATCATCGATGAAGCGCTGACCCATGAAAATGTCAAAGGAGATAAATAGGCCATGTCCGCTCCCTTGATCATGTTCCTGATTTTCATCGCCATCACCCTGGCGATTACTTACTGGGCTTCCAAACGCTCCTCGGGCTCCAGCGCCTACTTCGCTGCCGGCCGCCGGATCCGGAGTTGGCAGAATGGTGTGGCCGTTGCCGGCGATTACATGAGCGCGGCATCCTTCCTGGGGATCGCGGGCATCATTGCATTCCAGGGCTACGACGGCTTTATGTTTTCAGTGAGCTGGCTGGTCGCTTACCTCACTGTGTTACTCGTCATCGCGGAACCCCTGCGCAATGCAGGCAAATACACCATGGCCGACGTGCTCGCGTATCGCCTGAAGCCGCGGCCCGTCCGCGCCATGGCCTCCCTCAGCACGCTCACCGTAAGCACCTTCTACATGATCGCGCAAATGGTTGGTGCCGGCGCGCTCGTCGCTCTCTTGCTCAAAGGCTCGGGCATCTCCTACACCACAGCCGTCATTGGCGTAGGCATACTCATGATTGTCTATGTCGTCTTCGGTGGAATGTTGGCCACCACCTGGGTGCAAATCATCAAGGCCATCCTGCTCATGGCCGGCACCTTCCTCCTCAGCATTCTAGTGATGTCCCACTTCCACTTCAGCTTCGCCGCCTTCTTTGACGCCATTGGGCATGTCACTTATCACGACAAAGGCCAGGAAGTCGTGAAAGACTTTTTGCAGCCCGGCTTGCGCTACAAACCGCCTTATGGCCCTTTGGAACTTATTTCACTGGGCCTTGCGCTCATTTTCGGCACCGCAGGGCTCCCGCACATTCTTGTGCGCTTCTATACCGTTCCCGACGCCAAGACCGCGCGCCACAGTGTCGTTTGGGCCATGGCGCTCATTGGCAGCTTCTACATCATGACCACCTTCCTCGGATTCGGCGCCGCCACCATCGTTGGCCGCGACTTTATCGGCACGCACGGCGGCACCAACATGAGCGCGCCGCTTCTCGCCCAGGCTCTCGCAGGGGACATCTTTTTCGCCTTCATCTGCGCCATTGCCTTTGCCACCATCCTCGCGGTCGTCGCCGGACTCACCATCAGCGCCACCACCTCCTTTGCGCATGACTTCTGGACCAACGTGATTTACAACGGTGTGGAGCGCAAACCCGGCGAAGAAGTTCGCGTTGCGCGCATCTCCGCTTTCGTGGTTGGCGCTGTTGCCATCACCATCGCCATTGTGCTCGGCCCCACCGCCAACGTAGCTTTCCTTGTGGCGCTGGCGTTTGCCGTAGCTGCTTCCGCCAACCTCCCCGTCATCCTGCTTTCCATTTTCTGGCGCCGCTTCAACACCACTGGCGCAGTTGCCGGCCTTGGGGTCGGCCTCATCGCTTCCATCGGCCTCATTCTCGTCAGTCCCAGCTTGATGGCCATCGATCCTCCTACTGTGACTGGCACAGCACGCCACCTGATTCAAGCCAAGGCTTGGTTTCCTCTAGAGAATCCCGGCATTCTCAGTATTCCGCTGGGCTTCCTCGCTGCGATTCTTGGCACGTTGCTCAGCCATGAACCAACTTCAACGCACAAATTCAACGAACTCCTAGTGCGTTCCAACACCGGCCTCGGCGCCGAAAAGGCTACCGCCAGCCATTAAATTCCGCTCCTTCGTTTTTCAAACGGGGGCGCTACTTGGCTTTTGAATTTGAATCAGAGTGCGATGACTCTCAAGTGATGACCTAGGCACTGTTCTTGCTTTATCCTACTTCCGGGTAGGGGCGCAGAATTTCTGCGCCCCTTCTCGGCGAGATCTAAACCCTCAGCAGGTTTTTCTTCCAGGTTTTAGTGCTTGGCTTCCCCTCGCGACCACTCAGGACAACGTCGCGTTCAAAACCTCTCGCAGCAAATCCTGCTTCTGTGGCGCAAGCTTCTTTCCCTGCCCAGTCAGGTAAAACACGTCAATGGCCTTCTGGCCTTCCGTATCAATCAGGGCCACCTCGATGTTGCAGCCCAGCCGCGACAACGCCGACCCGATCCCATACAGCAACCCTGGCCGGTCCTGCGTCACAATCTCCATCAAGGTGCACTGATCCGATGACGCATCGTCAAAATTCAGCGTTGTCGGCACCGCAACTTTTGGTGGCCGCGCCAGTGCCGCCGCCAATCTTCCTTTCAACAACGGCTCCAGCGCTTGCTTTCCATTCACGATGTCCGCGATGCTTTGCTGAAAACGCCCGATTTCCCCGGGATTCAGTTCCAGCGTCCGGTGCAAATCCACGAAGTGAAAAGTGTCCAGCACCACCCCGGCCGCGTTGGCGAACGCATCCGCTTTCACGATGTTCATGCCCCACGCCGCCAGTACGCCCGCAATCGTCGCGAACAGCGCCGGCCGGTCGGCCGACAGCAGTGTCAGTGTATACGCGTGATGCGTTGTCTTGACGTCCGTCTGTACAGGTTCCGCGCCCAGCTTTCGATACAGTGAGAAGTGGCCTGCAATCTCCGCCGGCGAGTGCACGGCCAGGTACCGCCGTGGAAATCCATCCAGGAACCTCTCGATCTCCGTCCTCGACGCGCCGACAGCCAACTGCCGCACCTGCTCCAGCAGTATTGCCTCGTCCGATGCGTGCAGCCGATCGCGGTCCAGCGTCCGGCTGAAATAATTTGAAGTGGACACGAACAGCCGCCACAGCATCTCCGCTTTCCACGGCGTCAGCGCTTCGGGGTTCACCGCGTGGATGTCCGCGTAGGTCAACAGGCACAGGCGTTGCAACCGTTCATGTGTCACTACATTCGTCGCAAAGGCCGAAACCGTTGCGGGATCGAAAATGTCACGTCGCTGCACCGTCGCGGACATGTCCAGATGGTGCTCGATCAAAAAATGGACTTCCGCCTTCTCTTCTGGCTCTAGTTTCAGCCGGTCGGCCACGGTTTCCAGCGCTTGCAGGCTTCCCGCGACGTGATTCTCCACCGGCATGCCTTTCCCAATATCATGCAGCAGCAGCGCAAGGATCAGCAGGTCGCGGCGCTCGACCGTGCGCCACAGTTGCGTGAAATGCAAGCCGCGCGAATCCGGCGGCTCCGCCAGTTCCTGCAGGTGCTCGATCGTGCGCAAAGAATGTTCGTCCACCGTGTAGCGGTGATAGAAATCCCGCACCACCAGGGAATCGATGCTGCGGAATTCCGGCAGCACTTCGATCAACAATCCCAGCCGGTGCATCGGCCGCAGCGCCATCCCGGGAAAATCGGCGCCGAGTATCTCGCTCAAGACCGGCCACGCCACCCGCGAATTCCGCTGCGGCAATTCCGGATGCGTCATGATGTACGCAATGCTGCGCTCGGCTTCGCGGCTTACCTGCACGCCTGTTCGCGATGCCTCGCTCAGCAGGGCATAGGTCGCATTGCGGTCCGCATACGCCTGCTCATTTGTTAATTCCAGCAATCCGTCGCGCACCATGAATGGCTTACCATTCGAGACTTCAGCCCGTCCCCCCAGCGTGGCGTTCATTAGCCGCTGTCGCAATGAAATCGTGGCGGGCGGCCGCTGCTCCATGTAGCGCAGCAATTGCCGGTTCAGCGTGCGCGCGTGCCGGAAATACAGCCGCATCCATTCCGCCGCGTTCCGGCGCAGATTGTCGTCAATCCCAAGCGACCTTTCCGCCGCCCCCGCCTGCAACTCGTACGTCAGCGTATTATCGTTGCGCGTGTTGCTGTAATGCAGGAAACATCGGATGGCGCTTAGAAACTCCACCGCGTTGCGCGTCAGCTCGTCTTCGTTCACCGGACTGATGCGCGGGTCGCGGCGATCGCCCGCAAGCTGCCGCATCCACAATGTCGAATGGTAATCGCGCAGGCCCCCGGGCGCCTCTTTGACGTTAGGCTCCAGGTGAAAAATCGTGTTCCCGTAACGGTTCAGCCGGTCTCGCGTCAGCCGTTGCAATTCGTTCAGCAGAAATGGCCGAGCCTGCTTCTCCGGGCCAGAGAGCACTTTCGCGTCTAGTTTTTCAAAGAGCGAAGCATCTCCATCCAGGAAACGCCGGTCCAGCATCGCCAGGTGGAATTCCGCGTTGTCTTCTTCAATCCGCCGGCACTCGTCCAGCGTGCGTCCCGCAGAGCTCACACGAAACCCCAGGTCCCATAGCGTTCGCGAAAACTCCGCGATCAGCGGGCGAAACTCTTCTTCCGTCTTTTCATTGCCGAAGAGAAAGAGCAGGTCCAGGTCCGAGTAAGGAAACAGCATCTCCCGGCCGTAGCCGCCCAGTGCCAGCAGGCAGAATCCCTGCGGCGTCAACTGGCGAACCCGCAGGAGTTCCACGAAGACTTGCTGGATGGTGCCGTCCGCCAGCTCACACAATTGCCGCAGCGTGTCTTGCGCGCTTGCACCGTTATCAAACAGCTTGCGAATCCGTTCGCGCTGGGCATCGCATTGCGGTCCCAGAACTGTCAACGGACTTACCGGGTCTGCCATTTTCTTTTTCGGCGAAAAGCCAGATGCGAGACCTGAGCGGGGAGAGGCCATCATCACGCTCAGAGAGCGCCCTCGCCGCGTTCCTCATTCCGTATCCGGATCGCTTCCTCGATCCGCGATATGAATATTTTACCGTCTCCGATTTTCCCTGTCTTGGCGCTTTTTAGGATTGCTTCCACGGCGCGATTCACCAGCGCATCCGCCAGCACCATTTCCAATTTGATCTTTGGCAGCAGGTCCACGGTGTACTCGCGGCCCCGGTACACCTCCGTGTGGCCCTTCTGGCGGCCGTGGCCACGCACTTCGGTCACCGTCATTCCTTCGATGCCGATCTCCAGCAAAGCCTCTTTCACCGATTCGAACCGCGACGGCTGAATGATCGCTTCAATTTTCATCATACGAAGTTCCGCTCCCGTCACGTCTCGGAAAGGCTCTCACCCTTCCTTTCAGCTTTCCAGGTTATAACCTTCTTCGCCGTGCAGTGAAATATCCAAGCCCGCAATTTCATGCTCTTCATGAACGCGCAGGCCAGTCAGCAGGTCCACCAGCTTCAACAGGACAATCGTGCCCACCAGCGCGATGCCCCACGCGATCAGCACGCCCATCAACTGGTTGCCCACCTGGCTCCATCTCCCGTCCAACCCGCCGACGCGCTTTCCTTTGCCAAAGATTGGGTTGATCGCCGCTTGCGCGAACACCCCCGTCAATAGCGCGCCGATGGTTCCTCCCGCTCCGTGCACCCCGAATGCGTCCAGTGCGTCATCGTAGCCGAACATGGCCTTGAAGCGAGTCACCATCCAGTAGCAAAACACTCCGGCAATAAACCCGATCGCCAGTGCCGGCATCGGTCCCACGAATCCCGCCGCGGGTGTAATTGCGACAAGACCCGCCACCGCACCAGATATCGCACCCAGTGCACTGGCCCTTCCATTCCTGATCCATTCCGCCAGGCTCCAACCCATTGCCGCTGCCGCTGCTCCAAAATGCGTGGCCACAAAGGCGCTCGACGTCAGCCCGTTCGAAGCCAGCGCACTGCCCGCGTTGAACCCAAACCATCCCACCCACAACAGACACGCGCCGATGATACTCAGCACCAGGCTATGCGGCGGCATCGGCTGTTTCGGATAACCCGTGCGTTTCCCCAAGTACAGCGCGCAAACCAGCGCGGAGACTCCCGAAGTGATGTGCACCACCGTGCCCCCCGCAAAATCAAGCGTCGGAAATCGCCCACCCTGGGAGGCATTCAAGAACCCGCCCTTGCCCCACACCATATGCGCCATCGGCGCGTACACCACCAGGAACCACAGCGTCATGAACAGCACCGTGCCAGAAAACTTCATGCGTTCAGCGGTTGCTCCAGTAATCAACGCGGGCGTGATGATTGCGAACATCAACTGATAGATCATGAACGTCGTCTGCGGAATCGTTCCGGCATAGTCCGGATTTGGCAGCGCTCCCACGCCGCGCAGAAACGCATGCTCGAAATTCCCAATCAACGGCCCGCTGCCGCCGAAGCACAAGCTGTAGCCCACCAGCGCCCACAGCACTGTGATCAGCGCCATCAGCGCGAAGCTCTGCATCATAATGGCCAGCACGTTTTTCTGACGTACGAGCCCGCCGTAAAACAGCGCCAGCCCTGGCCCGGTCATCAGCAGCACGAGCGCCGCGCTTACCAGCATCCACGCGTTATCCGCCGATGACTGCGCCGCCGTCGTTTTCTGCTCCAGTTGATTCAGCTTTTCCCTGACGGCTTGGGAAACTTCTGGTGTGGCGCTTGCGGTGGAGGTGGAGGGTGCTGCGGGGGCGGGGGACTGCTGGGCTGATAGGGGAAACGCGGTAAGCACCAGGATCATCAGGCAACAACACACAACGCCCATCCACTTCATCGAATTCTCCGCTGCATAGAAATTGAAGACTGGCTGCTCAGGGTCGCTCACTTATTGTCTTGGGGACTCACCAGGGTATCGGCCGATTATACTCACCCAGCACCCGCCGGGCAGTGCGAAATTTTGCTTACCCCAATTCGTTTTTCTCATGCATGTGTGCGCAAGAACCTTTGTTTTCTTTCGCTCGCGAATGCATCGGCCGTGCGAGTGGGGCGCGGGATGCGCACACCATCCGCAACCTCCAGGGTCAGCCGGATGGCCGTTTCCAGGCTCACCCGGTGGCCTTGGGATACGTAAATCGGCCGCACTCCTGCGCGCGTCCGTACGACCGCCCCGATCCGCCCGCCCTTCGCTTTTTCATCGGTCAACGGTACCCAACTACCTGCTTCTTGCCCCAATATACTGTGCGTACCTAGCAGCAGGCTCTTCGCGCAACCGATCGTCGGGCGGTCCAGCAACACTCCCAGATGGCATGCCAACCCGAACCGCCGCGGGTGTGCGTAGCCATGCCCGTCGCAGAACAACAAATCGGGCAACTCTTTAAGTTTGCCGAGAGCCGCCAACAGCACCGGAATCTCGCGGAAACTCAGCAGCCCCGGAATGTAGGGAAAGTGTAACGGGAGCACCGCGCTCGCACGTGCGATTTCTTCCATCTCCGGAAATCGGAAAACCACCACGCAACCGATCGCCCGGTTGGCATCGCGCAACGCATTCCACCGGCTGCTGCGCTTCTTCAGCGCCTGCGAACCTGTCAGCACAAACGACGCGTCCAGCCCCGCCACCGTGCGAATTTCCGGCAAGCGGTCTTCGCCTTCCCATTCGTTTCGTAGCTCCTGCTGGATCGCCCGCGCGCGGGCCGGCGTCACTCTCCACGCATGCCGTTCGCCTGCTTCCCTTAACTTGTACTCCATGCCTATCATCGTATAATGCAACTGCCGTCAACGCTGCCACTGCCCTGCGGCAAACCTGCGTCTCTCGAAATTGACTGAGGGGAAAGTCCCATGACCCTGCATCCACCGTTGGAAGTCTCCGCGCGCGAAGCCGCCGGAATTTATTATGTTGACGTGCATGGCCGCCTGACCATCGGCGAGCCCAGCGAGCGTTTGCTGGAATTCGTGCAGAATCTGGTGCAGCAGGGCGCTCGCAAAATTATCGTAAACCTCGACGACATCCCGCAAATTGACAGTTCCGGCATCTCCGTTCTGGTGAAGCTATCCATTTCCCTTGCGCGTCTCGGCGGCGTCTTGCATCTGGTCATTCGCCAGGGCCGCGTCCGCGACGCCCTCACCGTCACCCGCCTCGTTGAAGCTATCCCCACCTTCGAATCCGAATCCGCCGCACAGAGTTTTTAGTCAACCCTGACCTCGCTTTCTTCGGTCCTGATTGCCTCTCTGCGAATTTACCTTGTGCTAGACTCACGACATCATGCGAAATCGTCAACATTGGCAGTTCTTCGCTTATTCCCTGCTTACTGGGTTGGCTTCCCTCTCCCCGATATCGGCTCAGGAATCGGCGCAGCAGCCTTTAGAGGCGCGACTGTCCGCCACTGCTACAGCCCCTCCGGAAATTGCGCCCTTGCGAGATTTAGCCACTCAGTTATTTCATCATGCGGATAAAGCAAAATGCCGCAAAGGGGATTGCACGATTCTGGTGATGAGTTTTGTCCTACCCGACGGCAACACCTCTCGCTACAGCATGCAGTTGGCGGATGAACTCTCCTCGGAAATGGCCAAGCAGCAGAAGTCCCAGCGGATGATTGACCGTACTCTGCTGCAAAGCGCGCTGGAACGGGAGCGAATCCCCGCGCAATTGCAAAATTCAGAGCCAGTCGCCCGCTGGCTTGCAAAGGGATTGAATGCGGATGTTGTTCTCGTCGGAACGACAAAAAGGATCGGGAAGAACGCAATTCAACTATCCGCCCACTTCCTCAACGTCAAGGACGAAAAGCGGGCTGGGCCTAGCGCCGACGTGAATCTCTCCGTCGATGACGTGGTTGTGGACCTATACCCAACCAATGGGCTTCCCACCCTCCAGCCAATCACGGCTACGGTAGAGGGGGAGAAAGTCCATACAGATCCTCGTGCCAAGGGGATGTCTGCGCCCTACTGCTCTTATATGCCAAATCCATCTTACACGGACGAGGCGCGAAGGGCTAAGTTCTCAGGGGTCATCCTAGCGGAAGCAATCGTTGATATGGACGGAGCCGTCACACAAACTCGAATCGTAACGGGAGCTCCCTATGGATTGAATGCCTCGGCGCTTAGGATTATGGCCACCTGGAAGTGTCGAGCAGCCACTTACGAAGGGAGGCCAGTTCCGACCCTCGTCTCTTTTGAAGTAAATTTTCGAATATACTGAGATTGGGTTCTAACTGCCCTTCTTCAATTCCGCGAGCACCATCTTCGCCAGTTCCTTCAGCGTCTCAAACACGCCCTGCCCCTGGATGGCCACGCCTTCAATCACTGGTTCGCCCTTCTTCTGCAAATGCTTCGTCAATTCTTCCACGGTCATCACGTTCGGCAAGTCGCGCTTGTTCAGTTGCAGCACGTACGGAATCGTCGCAAAGTTCAGGTTGTGTTCTTTCAAATGTTCTTGCAGGTTGTCCAGCGTCTCGAAATTCGCGTCCAGCCGCTCTTCCTGGGAGTCGGCCACAAACACGACGCCGTCCGCACCCTTCAGGATCAGCTTCCGGCTAGCCTCATAGAAAACCTGGCCGGGCACTGTGTATAAGTGAAACCGCGTTTTGAACCCGCGCACCGTTCCGAGATCCAAGGGCAGAAAGTCGAAGAACAGTGTCCGGTCCGTCTCCGTCGCCAGCGACACCATCTTCCCCTTCAGGTTCTGCCCTGTGTGGTCGTAGATCCACTGCAGGTTGGCGGTCTTCCCGCCGAGGCCCGGACCGTAGTACACCAGCTTGCAATTAATTTCGCGCGCAGGAAAATTGATGAAAGGCACGAGTCGTCAACCTGAATCCTGTCTAAAACTTATAACACACACACGCAGGGCAGGCCACTGTTCCGCTTGTGTGCCCGTTGTCTGCTCAAGGCTGCTTCTAGTTTCATGGAGAAGCATGCACCTCGGCAATGTTATTTTCCCGCATGCTCCCGGTCGGTAAAGACTATCTAACTCAACACCTTCACCCCCATATTGACTTCCGTTGACGACGGCGCGGCCCTCTGTTACATTCGCGCCATGGCGAAACCCCAAAAATCTTCCGCGGGCTCGTCCGGGCGAGTCAAGTCTTCGTCCGCAGCCCAGTCTAA